>ERZ869909.69-NODE-69-length-149378-cov-12.343025_pt1 | contig 149378 bp, 135 predicted proteins | sample MGYA00520892_ERZ869909 | MGnify/ENA primary metagenome ERZ869909 (study PRJEB32215, sample SAMEA104723947) | bioreactor metagenome | biome: bioreactor; feature: anaerobic bioreactor; material: water | place: China | collected 2015-03-12 ... | reverse complement strand
ATCGGCAGCTGACCGAGGGACAACGATACCAGATTTCGTTGCTTCTCTCAGAGAAATTTTCACTCAGAAAGATTGCAGAAAAATTAGACGTTTCGCCATCAACCGTAAGCCGAGAGCTTCGGAGAAACTCAGTTACATCGGGTTGCTATGAGCCTAGCAAAGCTCATCAAAAAACGAGCAAAAGACGTGCTCAGGGCCGAAAGAGAGGCATTTGCAAACGCACTGTAATTGCTGTCGAGCTCTTTCTTTCAGCGGACTGGAGTCCAGAGCAAATTGCCGCAGTGTGCAAACTTATTGGACGTCCCGTAAGTCATGAGTGGATTTACAGCCACATCATTCGCGATTTTCGGCGCGGTGGCGAACTTCACAAGCACCTGAGACATCGATTAAAGCGATATAGAAAGCGAACACACAAACAACGAGGCCGCATTGTCGATAGACGCTCTATTCATGACCGACCAGAGATTGTTGGAACACGCGAGCGTTACGGTGACTGGGAGATCGATACGGTCATTGGTAAACGCGGAACCGGTGTCATCGTGACAGCCCTAGAGCGAAAAAGCCGCTTCTATGTTACTCGTAAGGTATTTAGCAAAAATGCAAACGAAGTTGCGGATGCATTGATTGAAATGTTACAACCTTTTCAATCGCTTGTGCATACGATTACGGCGGACAATGGTTTGGAATTCGCCGAGCATAAGCGTATCGCCAAGGCTTTAGATGCAGATGTGTACTTCGCTGACCCGTATGCGTCTTATCAGCGAGGTGCGAACGAAAATGCTAATGGTTTGCTTCGTCAATATGTTCCGAAAGGCACCAGTTTACGGACATTGACCAATGATTTGCTGGCAAAAATACAGCAGCGTATAAATCTCAGGCCGCGTAAGGTATTAGGGTTTAAGCAACCAGATGTAATTTTTAAAGAGCAATTGCAGTACGCGCAGAGCGAGTGTTGCAGTTATTAGTTGAATCTAGGAAAAACAAATTAACCCACATCAATTTATCTGCTTGAAAAACATACACTGAACATTTGCACAGTATATGTGCGAATTTAGAAACACTCTACTGTGGGATCATGAGGGATGCTCACACTTAAGTTGGGCTTCTGCGAGAATCGGTATTTAGTCGACAATTACGTTTAATTTCGTGGTAAAACTTAGTCTGCTTCTACACCTGAGCGCGTTTTTGATTAAATTATATATCGTTTGGAAATCGGGGCTAATACAGCGGGTTTGTAGCTATTCCAGTATGATATTTCCGACTCTGATGGCGTTCATCTACCTTTTTACGAGTGCGGTCTTAATCGACTGTAGTAACAACCGGCTCTTTGACGACTGTTCTTTTGTTAACAACGGGTGAAAACTGATCCAAACCGGACAAATTTAGTTAATGTTGACATAAGCGACCTCGTCGTAATGTCAGTGGGGCACATCGCAAGCGTGACTACGTTGCGAGCTCGAGGCCAAATTAATCGTGGGCGATGGATTTTGTCTCTGACCAGCTCATTAATGGTAACAAGTTCCGCATTTTGACCGTTGTGATACGTTTACGCGAGAGTGCTTAGCAGCCGATGTTGGTGTGCGATTACGTTCGGAAAATGTTGTCGCGACACTGACCCGACTTTGTCGCCAGCGAGGTGCTCCGATACGTATTCATTGCGATAATGGCAGCGAATTTTCCGGGCAAATCACCGACCTTTGGGCCTACAGTAACAAGGTTACATTGGCATTCTCGCGTCCAGGTAAGCCAACGGACAATGCCTATATCGAATCATTGAATGGAAGCTTTCGAGATGAATGTCTGAACTGTCACTGGTTTGAATCGCTAGCTGATGCTAAATTGAAAATCGAAGCTTGGCGGGATGACTATAACAAGACTCGACCTCACCGGGCTTTAAATAACCTGCCACCTTTGCAGTTTGTGGCATCCATTAAAAATTGAACAGCCCAATTCAGGCTACGAGTGGTTCTAATAATGGGGGCCTGTCAGGCAGGGCAAGATCGTGAACGTTTTTTAAGCAACGAAACGATCAGTTTGACGATCTGAGTTACCTGTGATCATATACTCCCTTTTTCGGGAGTTGAATCATGTATATCGAAGCCTTCACTAGCCACTTTGGCGCATTAACGGACGCACGTCAATCCGCGAAAGTCACCTATCCGCTGGAAGATATTCTGTTCATCACCCTGTGTGCAGTGACCGCGGGTGCTCAGGGCTGGAGCGATATACGAGATTATGCCGAAGGCCATCAGGAGTGGTTTGAACGACACGGTTTTTTGCGTGATGGTATTCCGGTAGACGATACCATTGCACGCACCATCTCCCGCATTGACCCAGAGCAGTTCCGACTGTGTTTTGTGAGCTGGATGCAGGATGTACACGAAGCCACTCAGGGGCAGGTCATTGCCATTGATGGCAAAACGTTGCGCAGGTTATATCAGCGGGGCGACAAGCATTCGACGATTCACATGGTCAATGCCTTCTCCTGTGCGAATAAACTGGTGCTGGGGCAAGTAAAAACGGCCGCCAAGTCGAATGAAATTACGGCTATCCCGGAGTTAATTGAGCTTCTCGATATCGACGGAACCCTGGTCTCTATTGATGCTATGGGATGCCAGACAGACATTGCACAACAGATAGTCGATAAGGGTGGAGACTACCTGTTTACGCTGAAATCGAATCATAAGAAGCTTTACAGCGCTGTCGTCGCGGCATTTGCGAAAGAGCGGGAAGAGCCGTTGGGAGACATTCGTATTGAGAACAAACATGGTCGCGTGGAAGCCCGCATTTTTCATGTGCTCAGCGCCGACCGAATCAACGAGGACTTTCCACAGTGGCCCGGACTCAAGACCTTGGGGATGAGTGTAAGTTACCGCCAGTTAAAGGGAAAGCCCGCAGAGCTAACGTATCGTTACCATATCAGTTCTGCCGAGTTATCGGAGCGGGAGATGGCCGATGCCGTACGCGCACACTGGTCTGTTGAAAATAGCTTGCACTGGGTCCTTGATGTTTCCCTGCGGGAAGATGATTGCCAGATCCACCAGAATCATGGTGCGGAGAACTGGTCTATGTTGCGCCACATGGCATTAAACATGCTGCGCGCAGAATCATCAAAAGGCAGTATCCCTGCTAAACAAAAGCGAGCATGGATGAAAGCCGAATATCTGGAGGCTGTATTATCTGCGGGCTTCAGCGAGATGGTGAATTAATGTACACTCATGCGGTTGCCCTGGGTATATCCTTATTCTCGCTTTTAGATGCTAATGGCCAATTATCTTACAAAAAACGGTAAAGCGAACTATTCAAAGGTCAAGAATGTTATGAGGAATAACAAGAATGGGATTCCAAACATAACTAATCCAATGATAGTAATTACTAAGTTAATTTTGTAAAGAGCAACCCAAGTTCTAGTGCGTAAAATAACTTCCTTATTATTCTTGCCACGATACAAAATTAGGCTAGAAATAGCAGTTGTTAGTATAAATCCTAAAATGAGAGGGCTGATTTGCATCACAAACATGGGTAAAAGCATACCATATCCGATAACCTCATCATTGCTTCGAGCTGACTCGCCAATAAAATTCATTATGACTAACACTATTAAGATTATAAATATTGGCCCTAATACTTGCCCCGTTTTCAAATAAAATATTTTCATCATGCTTCGCTCACACTTAATGTGGGTCCTGGTCGCCTACTCGCTCACCGTAGCAATCAGAACCCGGATCACAAATCGAACCAAACAATGGGAATTTTATTGATCCGCCAACAACAAATGGACTAAAGAATAGATATGTAGTGGCCAACTAAATTTGGCCACTACATTTCTTCAGATCCCCATGGTGCGGACGGACTTCCGCCATACCGCTGCCTTGAACATTACCGATTTTAGAAGCTTGTGCCTTCATAAGGTCTCCTTGTACTCAAAACATTATATTCTTAGCACGCACAGCATCCCGAACCACCGAGCCCGCAAATTAACAGTCAATAACAGGGGAGTTTGCGAAAGGTCATTTCATGAATCGAAACCAAGGCTAGGTTTCTGGAATTAGCGCACATCCAACTCCCTGACAACGCTTTATCTATTCCACGACATTACAAGATTACTTAGGTTTGAGCAAATATTAGCCAGCGTAAAGTAGTACCAACGAAAAGGTGGGTAAAGGTCAAAAAATCACACTACAAAAATCCGACCTGAAAATTCTGCCACAGATTTGCCACATATCTGCCACATGCATTTTTTAGGCGAGTTTTAGCGAATTTCGGCAAAGGTCATGCGTGATTTGAGGGTGACCTCAACTCATAAAAAGAAAAGTAATGGAATTTGCAGGGGAAATGCTCTGAAAGTCTTTGATGGCGCACCCGAGAGGATTCGAACCTCTGGCCTCTGCCTCCGGAGGGCAGCGCTCTATCCAGCTGAGCTACGGGCGCAAATTTTGTGCTTGAAATGCAGGCGGGGATTGTAGGGAATTTGCGCTTTAATGTCTAGTGGAAATGAGCGTTGTCTGGGGTACAGTGAATTAGTTGCGTGCTTAATAACCAGTCTGCATTTGAATGAAGAGCGCTAAGCTGGTTATTATTTGTTCATGCTTGCTCATTCGAATAGCGAGGCGAGGCTATGCAGCCGAAACATTTAGCGTGGATTGTCTTCGTGGTGCCGGTCATTGCTGTGCACGGGGCGTACTTCATTGGCCTCTACCAAGGGGTGGCGCATGTTTGTATTCCTTACTTGGAAGGGTGCACTACGATTAGTCGTGCGGCGCGCATGGGTGATGCGATCTTTCTATTCCGTGGGCTGATGATGCCATTAGCCATGCTTTTGGTACTGTTTTGGTACTTGCAAAGCATTTGGTTGCAGCAGCTGACCGGGCGTCGCCATACCGCTATTTTTGTCATTGGCGCGATTGGTGCGTTGTTTCTGATTCTCTATGTGAATTACCTCGGTACCGATGGTGACTTTAACCGCTTTATGCGTCGTCATGGAGTCATTATCTACTTTGCCGCGACTGTGCTGGCGCAAATGTTGTCCATTAACGCGCTACATAAATGGGGCGGTAAGGCGCTTGCTAAGTTACGCACAGCGATGCTAGTGCAGCTGTCGTTTGTGGCGGTATGTTGGTTGCTCGCCATGGTCAGTTTGGCGATTAACACAAGCGGTTTGGTGTGGGCGTCGCAGGGCGAAAATATTATTGAGTGGTTCTTTGCACTCTTTATGTCACTTTATTTTGCGGTGGCGGCCCACATGTGGAGCGTCACTCGGTTTCAATGGCACGTGCGAGCCGATACCAGCAATTAAATTATTCGAACGGCTTGTTTTGCGTATTATCTGTACATTTTACCCGCCGGTGCAAAGCGGCTTTGGCAATCATATTGGCGCTTACTGGTGCAGTGACAAAGAGAAATGCGGAGATGAGTGCTTCTTGCATACTGACTCCCTCGGTAAAGAAGGTGAAGTAGAGAAACGAGCCAAATAGCGTGGCACCAACGCCTAACGTGCTCGCCTTCGCGGGGCCATGTAAGCGGGTGTAAATGTCCGGTAGGCGAGCGAGACCTATCGTGCCGATCAGCGCAATTAAGGCACCGATGACTAAGAACAAACTAATGATTGCTTCTAAAATAATCATAAAGATCTACTCAATTAAGTCGCCGCGCATAAGATAGCGCGTTAGAGCCACAGTGCTGACAAATCCCATTAAGGCTATCAGCAATGCTGCTTCAAAGAGAATGTTCGTGCCCATGCGAATCCCGGTGAGGACGATCACCGCAATCAAGTTAATGGCCATTGTATCCAGCGCCAGAATTCGGTCGACGACGTCGGGACCGATAATTAAGCGGTACAGCGTAAATAAAATTGCGAGGGAGAATAGCGCCAACGCAATGGTCACGGCGTGAGCTAGCATGCGAAGATCTCCTTTAATGGTTGTTCGTAACGCTCAAAGATGTCGGTGCGTAATTGTTCTTCGTCTTCGAGGTGCAAGACATGAATGAGCAAATGTCTTTTGTCTTTACTAATGTGAGCGGACACAGTGCCCGGCGTTAGCGAAATGGTGCTCGCTAAAATCGTGATAGCAAAGTCATGCTGAATGGTCAGTGGGTAGTCAATAAATGCCGGCTGCAAGTCTTTCGCACCACGCAAAATGCGAATCGCAACCGCAACATTCGAGCGCGCAATATCGACAGCAAGGCGCCACCCATAGCGAACTACCATAGTCGGGTGATGCACACTCGATTGTTCAAGCCAAAATTGTTGTGAGCTAAAGGGTATAACCCATGCGAGGCCTAAACCCAGCACAATGTGTGCGAATGCGAGGCTTTCGTTCATCAAGAGCCACAAAACCAACAGGAAAATGCTGAACCGTGGATGTGGCAGGAGCTTTTTCGGGTGACGCTTAGTGGTTTGCATCAGCAAGACCTCCTAATACGGCATGAATGTATCGTTCAGGTGCGAGTATTTGCGCAGCAGTATTCTGTGTGTAGTCCATAATCGGCTGAGCAAAAACGCTCAGAAGTAGACTGCCAAAGAGCATGGTGACGACAACTCCAGTGGCTAGTACTGGGGCTCGCGCAGTGGTGGCTGGTTGTTTATTTTGCCGCCATAACAAAGCGCTGCCGCCACGGCTTAGCGCAATAATGATGATTAAACTGGAAATTAACAGGATCGGCCAAAATAACGCATAGGCCCATGGGGCAGAGGTGCTCTGCAGTATCCAAAACTTACTGATAAAACCAGACAAGGGTGGTAACCCCGCAAATGCGACTGCAGCGGTAAAGAATAGGCCGCCGAGTAATACGCGATCTTGACTGCGTGGCCCGGTGACAAAGTAATCGCGTGGGCCTGGACGGTAATGGTGAAAGATATCGGCGAGTAAAAAGAACACCGCGGTGAGTAAGGTTGTATGCAGCAGGTAAAAAAGCGCTGCGGCAAGGCTCGGTTGTGAATACTGGGCAATACTCGCCAGCAGGGTGCCGACTGACACAATGACCATCCAAGCGGTTAGTCCTCGCAAGCTCCAAGCACCCAGTGCGCCGACGGCGCCGAAGGCAAGGGTGGCGAGCGCTAGTGGCCAAAGCCATTGGAATATTTGCTCGTTGAGGCCCGCGTCTCCGTGGAACACGAGATAGAACACGCGAATAATGGCGTAAATGCCAATTTTGGTCATAATGGCAAACAGTGCTGCAATAGGTGCTGCAGCCGCTGCGTATGCACGCGGTAGCCAGAATAATAAGGGTAGCAACGCGGCTTTAATCCCAAAGACAATCAACAGCAATGCACCGGCAGCATGTACAAACGGCAACTCACTAGCGGGTAGTGCGTTAATGCGGAGCGCCATGTCAGCCATGTTGAGAGTGCCGGTTATGCCATAGAGGACGCCAAGCGCAATAAGGAACAGTGCGGACCCAACAAGGTTAATAATGACATAGCGTAGGCCAGCACGACTGCGGGTACGGCCGCCGCCATGCAATAATAGCGCGTAGGATGCGATGAGCAGGATTTCGAAAAAGACGAATAAGTTGAACATGTCGCCGGTGAGTACAGCGCCGTTCAAGCCGAGCAATTGAAACTGAATAAGTGCGTGAAAGTGTGCGCCGGCTTGGTCGTGACTTTGTTTGCGGCCAGTGGTTGCGTAGGCAACACAAAAAACGCTGAGTGTCGAAATCATCACTAACATCAGCGCGCTTAATTGGTCGAGAACCAACACAATGCCAAACGGCGCTTGCCAATTTCCGAGTTGGTAAACGCTATAGTCGCCGCTGCTCGCTTGCTGCAGTAAAATAATCGCCACGACCACTTGGGCACTCGCCGCTAATAAACTTAGGCCGCGCTGGTCTTTAATGCTGAGCCCATGCAACACTGTCAACATAGCACCGAAAAATAATGGAATTAGGATGGGAAGGATCATGAGGTGCATGGTTAAATCGGCTCCTCATTTTTATTGACGCCGTCGACATGGTCATTTTTTAACTCGAGCACGGAACGCAAGGCTAGCACCACGACAAAAGCGGTCATCGCAAAGCCGATGACGATTGCGGTGAGCACGAGTGCTTGTGGCAATGGGTCGGCATGTTGTGCAGCTTCCCCTATCACGGCTGGCGCATTGGTATGCAGACGTCCCATGCTAAATAAAAACAGGTTCACCGCGTGGGAGAGTAAGGTTAAGCCGAGTACCACAGAAAAGGTGCGTGCGCGCAAAATCAGAAAGACACCGCTTGCGGTTAACACGCCTAACAGAATGGCGACTAAAACTTCCATTAGCCAATCTCCTTACCGGGGCCGTGAATGGTCATTAAGCGACCCATGTTGGCCAAAATGAGTAATGTCGCACCAACGACGGTGACATAGACGCCCAAGTCGAAGAGCAGGGCGGTTGCCAGTTCGAACTCACCGATGAGAGGCAGCTCAAAATGTCCAAACCAAGAGGTTAAGAACGGCTTGCCGAAGACTAAGCTGCCAACGCCAGTGGTGCCGGCAATCAGTAAACCAGCGCCAATTAAAGGCCGGAACTGGGTCAACATGCGCACGTGCGCCCAGCGAATGCCACAAGCGACGTATTGCAAACTCAAAGCGGCCGCGGTGATGAGGCCGGCAATAAAGCCACCGCCCGGTAGGTTGTGCCCGCGCAAGAAAATATAGGCCGAGACGAGTAGCGCCATGGGTAGTATCGGTCGTGCTAAAACTCGCAAAAATAGCGGGTGCGACTCGGCGAAGCCATTCCAATAGTCATTCTGTTGATGGTTTGGCCGGTCCTTCAAGCGTAAGTTTCGGGTCAAAGCGAACACAGCGAGGCCTGCAATGGCGAGTACTGTGATTTCACCGAGGGTATCGAAGCCACGGAAGTCGACCAGAATCACGTTGACGACGTTGGTGCCACCACCGCCCGGCACGCTATTGGCTAAGAAATAACCAGATATCGAGTGTTGTGGGCGGGTCATCACAGCAAAACTCAGCAAAGCGACGCCAAGGCCGGCGATGCTGGCAATGATCACGTCGCGCGTCCAGCGGAAGCGGCTCGATTCATGGGGCGAGGTTTGGGGTAAAAATGACAAGGCCAGCATCATAATGAGAATCGCCATGACCTCGACGGAAAACTGAGTTAAAGCGAGGTCGGGCGCGGAAAAACGCGCAAAACCGATGGTGATAAACAAACCTGTTGCGCCGGTGAACAATAAAGCGGTAATGCGTTGGTGATGGAGAACGCTGACCGCCAGTGCCATGGCGGCGAGGAGAACGATACCACCCGCGGTCATGGCGTCGACCGGCATGAGTTCGAGATCGCCTTGCCAAACTTCGAGCCCAAGTAGCGGCCAACCGGTGAATATCAACGCCGCAACAAGCAAATACAAGACATAGCGCTGCAACGAACCATTCTCGACCATGTGCACAGCGTCTTGTGCCCAGCCAATCAGTTTTTGCATCAGTTTTTCAAAATGATCTTTGGCATTTAAGTTCGGCAGTTTGGCATGCCAAGCAAAAAGGGTTTTGCGTGCACTATACATCGCAAGTCCGCCAAGGAAAGTCACGGCTGAAATCAGCGATAGCCACGGGTGATCTTGAATCACCGAGAGATCATAACTGACCACATGGGGAGCACGGGTTGCCGGAATAAGTAAATCGGCGCTGACATTTGCTGCATTCGCTGCAGCGGCAATCAGGCCATGGAGCATGAGCTCCGGCCATAGACCAAGGACAATACAGGCGGCAGCAAAAAAGAACAGCGGCACGTAGGTCCAATGGCTCGGTTGCTTGGGCGGCCAGTTTGGTAAGTCCACCGGTTGGCCATTAAAGAAGGTGTTATGAAACAGCCGCAAGGCATAGCCGACCGAAAAAGCGGCACCAAGAATGGCCAAAATTGGAATGAGGGTGGCAATCATACCGGTATGCGCGCCATTCAGGCTTTCAACTATAAATAGCTTCTTGCTGAAATAGCCGTTCAAGTACGGCAAACCGGCCATGGCGGCCGTGGGTATAAAGCTTAAAATCATCAACATGGGGAAGTGTTTGGCCATGCCGTTGACTTGCCGTAAGTCTCGTGTGCCCGCGGCTTTATCGACAACGCCCGCCATCATGAACAGGGGCGCTTTAAATAAGGCATGATTGACCAAATGAAATAGTGCGACGGTTAACGCGCCGTGAGTACCAAAACCAATCAGGAGCGTGATCAAACCCAAGTGACTGATGGTTGAGTAAGCCAGCAATCCCTTCATGTCGTGCATGAAAATCGCCACGAACGAGCCGACTAATAAGGTGACGACACCGATACCGGCGACCCAATAGAACCAGGCTTCATGGCCACTAAATATGGGGAATAAGCGAATGAGTAGGAAAATCCCAGCTTTCACCATGGTGGCCGAATGGAGATAAGCCGAAACGGGGGTGGGTGCTGACATGGCATGTGGCAGCCATAAATGAAACGGGAATTGCGCCGACTTGGTAAAAGCGCCGAGTAGAATCAGACCGAGAATCCACGGGAAGCGCGAGTCGGCTTGAATCAGCTCGCGGGCTTGTAAAATATCAGTGAGTTGATAACTACCGACTACTTGGCCGATTAGAATAATACCGCCGAGAAGCGCTAAACCACCGCCGCCGGTAATGAACAAGGACAACCGTGCGCCGCGCCGCGAAATTTGCTTATTGCCGTAAAAGCCGATGAGCAAAAAGGAAATAAGGCTCGTTAGCTCCCAAAAAATGAGCATGAATATCAAGTTTTCTGCCAATACGATACCAAGCATGGCGGCCATAAAGGCAAGAATGAGGGTGTAAAAACGCGCCGCTTCAGGTTTACCAGCAAAGTAATGGTGGGCGTAGTACATGACCGTGACGCCAATACCGGTAATTAACAAGGCAAATAATGCGGATAAGGCGTCGAGTCTCAAGGCCACAGCAAGCCCGATCTCGGGAATCCAATCCAATTGATACAGCAGGACTTGCCCTTGCATAACGGTGGGCAACATCTGTAAAAGCAGAATAAAAGCAATTAGAGGCGGTAAACTCGCAAGCCCAACAGCCCAGCGTGGTGCATGGCGCAGCAAGAGCGGACCCGGCAAAAACATCAAGGGCAAAAGTAAGATCAGCAGCAACATAGGCAATTATTTTTTTTCGTAAAAAGGCGAGTTTACGTAACGAAACTGAACTTTAAGTGATCATGGCATAAAAGTGCTGATCTAGCTCAATTTTTTCCGGGAAACTGGTTATCTACTTAGAATTTTCTGGTTGCACTATCTCTAAAGGGGTAGATTGCTGGGAACGAAAGACTGGACAAAGTAAGCGTTCAAGAGCACGCGAGAAAACGAATGTTCATTGCGGCTCTTTTGAAATAGGATTAAAGTAAAGATTCACTTTTCCTAAAGTTAGGCTCAAATTTGTGACTACAGGCCAAAAGCAGCCGCGTTCTCCCGTCAGCACGAAGGATACTTCGGCAATTCTGCCGAATCAGTCGGCTTTTGGTACGCGCTCTCTGCGAGCCGTTATTTTGTCGGTGAGCTGGTTAATTGTGGCGGTATTTATTATTACTGCGATTGCATTATGGCTGCGCACAACCAATCAACACGAGCGTGAACTTGCCCACTTGTCGGAGTTGCAAGCACAAACCGTCATCTCGCAACTCAGTACCATTGAGCGATTTTTGCAAAAGCTCGGGGAAGATATCGCAGCAATTCCGGACGAAAACTTCATCGCCTTAACCACAGAACGACTGCGACAGTCGACCCAATATCAATTGAATGTCGAAGGCATCGCCTTTATTGACAAGCGAGGCCAGTTTTTAGCCGCCGATTTTGAGATCGCTCAAGAGGACTATACGCTGCCGGATGATAATCGAACTCTCAGTGATTATTTGGCTATGATGAGCGATCCTCATTTTCAAATCGGCCGTCCGTATTTTTTCGAACCATTGCAACGCTGGGTTATTCCATTGCGCCAGCCGGTGTTTAGTGCAAGCGGGCAATTACTTGGTGCTGTCTCCGTTGCTTATCGTATTGATGAGGGTTTCGCGCTAGCAACGCGCGACGATTTACCGGCCGATACACAAATTGCTTTGGTGCGACCCGATGGCTATCTCGCCTATCTTTATCCGATAGACGGCGAATTCAATAACCCGCAAACGATTTACACGCAGCCGGTGTCAGCAGGGCTCAACGCCTTGCTGTCATTGCCGACAGGGCTTTATAGTTATTTGCGACCATCACCAAATCATGATGGATTAATGAGTTATTCTGCATATATTGGTAAACCCAACCCGTATGCGCAGACGATTGTGGTTCTGCGTTCCAAACGTGCGGTTATTCAGGCATGGCTTAGCAGCATGATACTGCCAACCCTGCTCCTGTTATTTTGTGTCGTTGCCTTGTTTTATGCATTTCGCAATGCGCAACGCATTATCAACACCTCGGAACAAGAAATTGAAACTCGGCAAAAGGCATTGATGAACTCATTGACGCGCTATTCGCAGTTAACTGCCATGATGCCGGCCGGCGTGTATCAAGTTTTGATTACCTATGCTGGGCCCCGTCAGTTTGTGTTTCTGAGTGAGCGTGCGCGCGGAATTTTTGCCTTGCCAGCCAACTTACCGGTGACGCAAGCCATGGAAAAAGTTGTCGGTATGATGCACCCCGATGACTTGAATCGATTCATTGAGTTGGAAGAAAAGGCGGTTGCTAAAAGTCAGCCGCTACAATGGGAAGGACGTTTCTTTGTCGAAGGCGAAGAAAAATATGTGGTGATTCACTCGCGCCCCGGTAGTACCGAAGAGAGCGGTATTCTTTGGCATGGGGTGATGGTCGATGTGACCGAGCATCGGCGTGCAGCGCGGCAACTGGATGAATTGACAAATCTGGATACAGTGACGTCATTGCCGAACCGTACTTTTCTTCACCAACGTGTCTATGAAGCAATTACTCAAGCTCGAAAAAGCAACAGCATCGGTATCGTTTTATCGGTTGATCTCGATAATTTTAAATTACTGAATGACAGTGTTGGCCAAATTGAAGGCGACTATGCGCTTTATCTAGCCGGTGAGCGTTTAGCGCATTCGGTTGGTGAGCTTGGTATAGCAGCACGAATTCTTGCTGATGAGTTTGTTCTCCTTGTCGCTAATGCAGGCACAACGCAAAAGGACGCGTTAGTGTTGGCCAATCGCATCGTTGACCGCATTCAAAGCGCATTTGTCGAGCCGTTGCAATTGCACCATGACCAATACCAAATGACGGTCAGCATTGGCGTGGCGACTTTGTCCGCTGATACGCAATCGGTGGAGCAAGTGCTCCAGCAAGCTGATCAAGCCATGTATGAAGCGAAGAGCCAAGGCCGCAACCTAGCTGTATTCTTTGATACGGAAATGGAGCAACGTTTACAAGCTCGCCTTGAATTGCAACGCGAGTTACACCGCGCGGTCTTAGCTGAAGAATTGGAGCTTCATTATCAGCCGAAGGTAAACGTCAAGGGTGAGGTCGTGGGTGTTGAGGCATTAACCCGGTGGGTACATCCGATTCGCGGCATGATTAGCCCCGTCGATTTTATTGCCATTGCAGAACAAAGCGCGGACATATTAATTCTCGGCCGATGGGTGTTGCGTTCTGCTTGCCAACAACTGGTTGAGTGGCAGAAAGATCCAGTGAAAAAATCGTGGACTATGGCGGTGAACGTCAGTGTCAAACAATTACGCGAAGCGAATTTTGTTAGCAATGTGAAAGAGATTTTAGAGTCGACCGGCGCGCCAGCACATCAACTATTTCTTGAAATCACTGAATCCATGTTACTCGGTCAAACAGAAACGGCAATTGCCAAAATGAGTCAGCTGAAACAGCTCGGCGTGCGTTTTGCTTTGGACGATTTTGGAACTGGCTATTCAAATCTGAATTATCTCTATCGTCTGCCCATCGATCAGCTAAAAATTGATCGATCGTTTGTCATGAATATGGACAAAAATCGCACTCAAGAACAAATTATTACCAGTATTATTGCCTTGGGTCATGCGCTGAAATTGCAAGTGGTCGCCGAAGGTATGGAAACATTTTCACAGTTCCATGCGCTGCAAGAACATGGTTGTGACTTATTCCAAGGATTCTATTTTAGCCCTGCAGTGCGCCCTTCAGCGCTGCGAACGTCATACAATCCAGCCGTAGAAATATAAGTAGTCGCTAAAACTTGGTGCTCCATCGGCTTTTACTTGTGCAATTGCGATTATTTCGGCAGCCTTAACGGCAGCTTTTTTCAAACAATGACAAAGAGGATCCATTCATGAAGCTTATGCGAGGCTTTGTGGCTGTTGTGAGTCTGGCGCTTGTGCCGTTTGTGGCCAGTGCTGAATACTTGAACACCACCTTTACTTTTTCAAATCAATCGACTTCAGCGGATACACGCGTTTTACTCCTGCCTCAGTTTGAGGGTGAAGTGTCCGAACAAGGCTGGCCAACAGGGTTGTCAGCAGAAACGGTTAGCCACTTAAACCGTGCGATTCAAGCCGGTGAATTCACGGGTAAAGAAAAGCAGCAGCTCGAAGTCATTGCACCAGCTGGACTTGATGAATTACGGTTGTTACTTGTCGGCGTTGGTATGGTGGACGACGTGACACGCACGACGGCTGAGGAAATAGGCGCGGCGTTGTCAGTTTATTTCAATCGGGTTAAGTCTGAGCAAGTGATCGTCGACACCCGCGCTATTGACTCTGCTGAGCACAATGCGCGGATTATTGCAGCAGTCGCTCACGGTGTTGATTTACGCAACTACCGCTTTGACCGGTACAAGAGCAAACCCGCTGATCGACCAGCTCAATCGGTACACTGGCAAGTGGTGAATAACTCAGATGCTGAGCAACAATATGCAACGAAGCGAGCATTGGCTGAGGGTGTATTCTTAGCCCGTGAATTAACGAATTTAACCGGCTCAGATGGTTATCCAGCTCGTTTTGCGGAGATTGCTCGGGAGCAACTTGCTCCTTTGGGCGTTGAAGTGACGATCTTAGGTCCCGAGCAAGTCAAAGAGCTCGGTATGGGGTCTTTGTATAGCGTCTCGCAAGGCAGTCAACATAAAGCGCATTTATTAGTGATGCACTGGAAAGGCAGTGATGACCAACCGATTGCCTTGGTCGGTAAGGGTAATACATTTGACACCGGTGGTTACAATCTAAAAACTGCGTCTGCATCGATTCTGGCGATGCAAACTGACAAAGCGGGTGGTGCTGCCGTCGTTGGTGCCGTGAAGGCTTTAGCTGGTGAGCGTGCGCCAGTGAATGTGGTTGGTGTTGTCCCCTTATCACAAAACGCAATTTCCGGTGAAGCGACGCTACCGGGTGACATTGTCACCGCCGGTGATGGCACAACCATTGAAGTGGCGAATACTGATGCGGAAGGTCGTTTAATTCTCGCTGACGGCATTTGGTATGCGCGTGAATTCTTTAATCCACGTGCTATTGCCGATATTGCGACATTAACTGGCGCAAAAGTTGGTGCTTTAGGTACCGAGTATTCTGCGATTTTCAGCAACCACGATGATCTGATCGAAACGCTACGGATTGCTGGCGAAAGCACGCAGGAGCTAGTGTGGCAATTACCGCTTGGCCCTTATCGTAATGTTGTGAACAGCCGTATAGCCGACATGAAAAATACCGGCTCTCCGGGTGCGCAAGCTGGCGCAATTTTCTTACAGCATTTCGCCGGTGACACGCCATGGGTGCATATCGACATGGCCGGTAATGCGTTGAATCAAAGTGCGCGCGGTATTCACCCTGAAGGCGCAACCGGTTACGGTGTTCGTTTATTGGCTGAATGGGCAAAAGTGTACTCGGAGCAATAATTTGTATTGACCACAAAAAACCGGAGCGGGTGAAGCTCCGGTTTTTTATTTTCTTCAGGCTGAATTGACCCTGCTCTCACCCAGCGTCAATCGCCGTTCATTACTTTTTATGCTCGAGCGCATCGCTGTTTTTGATGGAAATACTGCGCGCTTTCATGGCTTCTGGGATTTCTTTGACCAGATAGATATTCAATAAGCCGTTTTTGAGCTCTGCGTCGGTGACTTCCACATGCTCGGCAAGATTAAACTTGCGTTCGAAAGAGCGTGCGGCAATGCCTTGGTATAAATAATTACGTTCTTTGTCGTCGGCTGACTTTTTGCCGCGTACTGTGAGTACGCCGCGTTCAACCTGAATGTCTAATTCGTTGTCGGTGAAACCAGCAACCGCAATGGTAATGGTGTAGCGGTTCTCACTCGTAGCTTCGATATTGTACGGAGGGTATCCGCCGGTGCCCGTGTCGCCGCGCAGGGCATTGTCGAGCATGGATGCTAAGCGGTCGAATCCAACGCTATTGCGATAAAGTGGTGTTAAATCAATCGTGTTCATAGTCGTGTATCCTCTTTTTGAGCGATGACAGTTAATTGACAGTGTAGGGAAAGCGCTCTCTTTGAGACCCGCTGCCTACACCTTAGATGTATGCGCAAAACGCAGCTTTTCAAGGGTTGAACTGAAAATTTTTGCATGCATGGCGCTGCTCAGGTAGCTTGTTAGCAGTTTCTAGTCATTGGAGTAGGTTCATGAGCGCAGAAGTTAAAGAAGGTTGTGTCCGAGTCGAAGAGAAAATGGCGCCGTATACTAATCAAGTCACCACGCATCGTCACCGTTGGTTAGCCGATGAACCGGAATCACTCGGCGGCGCGGACGAGGGGCCGGCACCGTTTGAAATGGTGCTGGCTGGTTTAGGTGCGTGTACGTCCATGACCTTGCGCATGTATGCCAAGCGTAAAGAGTGGCCGGTGGAAAAAATCACGGTCGACTTGCGTCATGTGCGCGGTGAAAAGGGCGCGGAGTCGTTTGAGCGACACATTCATATTGAAGGTGATTTAAGCGACGAACAACGTCAACGTTTATTAGAGATTGCCAATAAGTGTCCCGTGCATAAGACCTTATCCAACCCCGCGTTAGAAATTCCAACCCAGCTCGTCGATAAAAAATAAGAAAGAGGATGTCATGAGTTTGTTGCCTTGTGTAGAAGTAAATCCACAACAAAACGCCAATGCGGCGGTCATTTGGTTACATGGCCTAGGCGCTGATGGCCACGATTTCGAGCCTATTGTGCCGCACATTCAGCTCGCTGCAGGTGTCCACGCCCGGTTTATTTTCCCCCATGCGCAGAAGATTCCCGTCACCATTAATGGTGGCATGACGATGCCTGCTTGGTATGACATTCTTGAAATGAGTATTGAACGTAGCGTCGATGAAGCACAATTGCGTGCTTCTGCCGCCCAAGCAGTTGCCTTGATCGAACGAGAAATTGAACGCGGTATTCCTGCGAACCGCATTGTCCTTGCTGGATTCTCGCAAGGCGGTGCGGTGGCGTACGAAGCGGCTTTAACCTATGACAAAACGCTTGCAGGGGTGATGTGCTTATCCACCTATTTGGCCACACACGCGTCGATTAAGCCAACCGAAGCCCAGCAGGAAACGCCATTTTTAGTCCAGCATGGCAGCCAAGATCCTGTGGTTCCGGAAGCGCTCGGTCAGCAAGCGAAGCAATGGCTCGAGCAGCGTGGCTATGCGGTGACTTATCAAACGTATCCGATGGCACATCAAGTGTGCCCGCCACAAATTCAGGATATCAGTCAGTTTTTGCAGCACGTTTTACCTGCATAAGTTTTTATAATAACAAGAGGCAACCACCATGAAGCTGAGAACATTGATCGCCACCGTGTTCCTTGCGCTACTTTGGCTCGTGCCAGCTGCACAAGCAGCCGAGCCGTCGCGCGTGTTTACCGCGGAGGATATTTTTGCGCTGGAATGGGCGAACGACGTGCAAGTATCGCCAGATGGTAAGCATGTGGTGTATGTGCGCCACAGCAACGACATAATGACCGATAGCACTCGTCGTAGCTTATGGCTGGTTGAGGTCAAGAGCGGCCAACATTCACCACTTTTTGCGGATGAACACCAATATAGTAGCCCGCGTTGGTCACCCGATGGCAAGCGTTTAGCGTTTATTTCGAACCAATCAGGCGCGGCACAAATCCACGTGTATTGGCTCGAACAAGACAAGTCTGCACGAGTGACCGATGTGCGCCGATCGCCAAGTGATGTCACTTGGTCACCGGACGGTAAACAGATTGCTTTTAGTCAAGAAGTGCTCGCTCCCGCAACTGATTTCGCACGCAGTGTTTATCGGCCGAAACGGCCCGAAGGTGCCCGCTGGTCTGATCCAGCGATTGTGGTGGAACGTGCTTATTATCAAGCGGATGGACGTGGTTTACTCGACAGTGCATACCGGCAGCTCTTTGTGGTAAGCAGTGATGGTGGAGCAGAACGGCAATTAACCTCCGGTGACTATAACCATGGTGGTACGTTGGCGTGGACGCCAGATAGCAGTGCAATTATCTTCTCGGCAAACCGTCGCGACGATTGGGAGTTTCACACGCTAGAAGCGAACCTTTATCAAGTCGATGTAGCGAGTGGTGACATTCGTACGGTTGTTGCAGAGTCTGGCCGTCAGTCGCAGCCCGCGTTCTCCCCTGACGGCCGCTATTTGGTATTTCTTCATGCCTCGGGCGAACCGACGCCCTACCGCAACGCGAAACTTCGCGTGATGGATTGGCGCAGTGGTGAGGTGAACGAATTACTTAGTGATTTCGATCGTTCAGTTGAATCGCCGAGCTGGTTAAATAACAACACGATTGTTTTCCAGTATGTGGATCAGGGGCAACTTAAAATAGCCCGCATCGCTGCTCGCGGTGGGCGCTTAACGGATTTGGCCAGCGATGTCGCCACCGGCAGCAACGGGCGTCCTTACTTGGGCGGCATGTTCACCGCGTCAGGTAATGGCGTTGTTGCATTCACGCATGGTACAGCTCATCGTTTAGGCAACGTTGGCGTTTGGCAAGGCGGAAACGAGCGTGTGTTGACGGCCTTGAATGAGAACCTACTCGGCCAGCGAGAACTTGGTGAAGTTCATGAGTTCCGTTACACATCAAGTTACGATGAAACGGAAATTCATGGTTGGTACATCACTCCGCCAGGATTCGACCCTGAGCAGCAATACCCCCTGTTGTTGGAGATTCATGGCGGCCCGCATCTCGCCTATGGCCCGTACTTTGCCGCTGAACTGCAGCGCTATGCTGCGGCCGGCTATGTGGTGTTTTACAACAACTATCGTGGCAGTACTTCGTACGGCAAGGACTTTGCGATGCTGCTCGATAACAACTACTCATCGCCGTACGATTTCGCTGATCACATGTCGGGTATTGACGCGATGATCGCCAAAGGCTTTATTGATACGTCGAATTTGTTCATTACAGGTGGCTCTGCTGGCGGTATTGCTACAGCATATGCAGTTGGGTTAACGGATCGGTTTAATGCCGCAGTGGCGACGAATCCGGTGATTAACTGGGTATCGAAGGTATTAACCGCGGATAGCTACTTGTCGCAAATCCCTAATCAGTTCCCTGGTTTACCTTGGGATGAGCATGAGCACTATTGGCAGCGTTCACCCTTGTCTTTGGTGGGAAATGTGACCACGCCGACGTTACTGTTTACCGGTGAAAATGACCGTCGTACACCGATTTCTGACAGTGAGCAATTCTATCAAGCATTGCAGTTACTTGGCGTAGACACAGCGATGGTGCGAGTGCCCGGTGCTTCACATGGTGTGTCCAGTCGACCGTCGCGGATGATTATGAAGATTGAACATGCACTGGCATGGTTCGAGCGTTATAAGAAACTCAAACCGTAGTCAGTTGCTGGCAGCCCTAGGTGCGTCGCGATACTTTGGCCAATGTCGGCAAAGGTATCGCGGCGACCAATGAAACCGCCGTTTTCAGGTAATTTCAAATCCGGACCAAAGCAGATTACCGGAATATATTCGCGGGTGTGGTCGGTTCCCGGCCAAGTCGGATCGCAGCCATGATCAGCAGCAATAAACACGCGGTCGCCCGGCTGCAATGCCGCGATGAGTTCGGGTAAACGCCGATCAAAGGCCTCCAGCGCGCGTGCATAACCGGCAACGTCACGGCGATGGCCATATTCCATATCAAAATCAACAAAATTAGGGAAAATAAGGCTTTGCGCTGGCGCTGAGTGAATGGCCTGTAATGTCGCGTCAAATATAGCGTCATTGCCACTGACTTTGATTTTTTGAGTAATGCCCTGATGGGCATAAATATCAGCAATCTTACCAATACTAATGACTTCACCACCGGCTTCAGCCAGCTTATCAAGGACCGTTGGTGCTGGCGGCAGAACCGAGTAATCGCGGCGGTTGCCGGTGCGTTTGAAGTTGTCCGGGTTCTCACCAAGGAAGGGGCGAGCAATCACCCGACCGACGCGTAATTGATGCTGGTCGAGCATTTCGCGTGCAAGTTCGCACAAAGCGAGTAGTCGCTCAAGGCCGAAACTTTCTTCGTGTGCGGCAATTTGTAAGACGCTGTCGGCCGAGGTATACACAATCGGCTTGCCAGTTTGCATGTGCTCTTCACCGAGACGAGCAATGATTTCGGTGCCGGAAGCATGACAATCACCTAAAATTCCGGGCAAGTTGCCTTTCTCAATCAATTCGGCAATGAAATCTGCTGGAAAACTCGGGACTTGGTCAGGAAAGTAGTGCCAGTCAAACAACACAGGCACACCGGCGATTTCCCAATGACCACTGGGTGTGTCTTTACCGCGACTGAGCTCTTGTGCGTAACCATATAGAGCTTCCGCCGGGCCATTGAAATGAAACCCCGGCGGTCGTTCACCGCTGCTTGCTTCAGCCAACAGGCCTAAACCGAGGCGCTCTAGATTGGGCAGGTGCAAAGGTCCCTTGCGACCGCTGTCGGCGTCACCACGGGCGCACGCAGCAGCAATGTGGCCGAAGGTATTTGCACCCACATCACCGAACTCAGCGGCGTCGGCGGAAGCGCCAACACCAAAGGAATCTAACATCAGAATAATTGCACGTGCCATCTTTAGCTCCTCGGTCGTCTTGGGCTAGGCTTTCACTTGCTCAGGCGATATTGTCTCATAAACCACCGGATCAAGCTCAGGCAAGTTTTCACTTAAACCAATCGAAGCTTTCAATTCAACTGCAGCCGCTGCAGCGCTAACCTCGTCTCGCGCATGAATAAACGCAAGTGGGCGCTCACTATCAACATACGTTCCGATCGGCTGAATCGCGGTTAATCCGACCGCATGGTCAATCGAGTCGGCCGGATTGCTGCGACCACCGCCGAGCGTGACCACGACTAGACCTAATTCACGTGTGGCTACTTCACTGACATAGCCCGGTGTGTCTGCATAGACAGGCATAATCACCGGTGCCTTCGGCAGGTAGCCTTGCCAGTTTTCAAGGAAGTCGACCGGACCACCTAACGCATGTACCATTTTGCCGAAAATCTCGGCTGCTTTACCATTGTCGAGTACTTGATTCAGCTTAAATTCAGCTTCGTCTTTGGTGGTTGCTAAACCACTCAGTAGCAACATTTGCCCCGCCAGTGTCATGGTGACTTCGTGCAGACGCGGATTGCGACGGACGCCAGTGAGATACTCGACCGCTTCACGCATTTCGGTTGCGTTACCTGCCGTATCTCCTAATGCTTGATTCATATCGGTTATCGTCGCAGAGGTTTTAACGCCCGCGCGATTGGCGACGGCGACAATACTTTCCGCAAGGGCACGTGAATCATCAATACTGGTCATGAAGGCGCCATTGCCGGTTTTAACATCCATGGCGAGTGATTCGAGTCCAGCGGAAAGCTTTTTCGACAAAATAGAGGCAGTAATGAGCGGAATCGAGTCAACGGTCGCAGTGACATCGCGAATACTGTAGAAGCGCTTATCGGCCGGTGCGATTTCTGCGGTTTGACCGATAATAGCAACACCGATTTCTTTGACGATGCGCTGGAAGTCTTGCTGTGATGGTTGAATATTGTAGCCCGGAATACTTTCGAATTTATCTAAGGTACCGCCGGTGTGACCCAATCCACGACCTGCAATCATGGGTACATAACCACCACAGGCTGCGACCATTGGACCGAGCATGAGGCTGACCGAGTCACTGACACCACCAGTGGAGTGCTTATCCACAATCGGGCCAGGCAGGTTAAAACCGTCCCATGACACGACTTGACCTGAGTTCATCATTTCTTCGGTTAAGGCGACGCGCTCCGGCATGGCCATCCCGTTAAAATAAACGGCCATGGCGAATGCACCAATTTGTTCATTGGTGACTTTGCCATTGGTCACACCTTGAATAAAAAAGGCAATTTGTTCGCGAGTTAAGGTTTTGCCGTCGCGTTTCGCTTTAATAATCTCTTGCGGTAACATCTTAATACCCTCCTGCTGCGGTGGCTTCGTCATTCCCTTCAAGAATGGCAACGAGGTTATTACGTACCGAGCTAGCGCCTAAGCGGAAGCGACTTGCAGCAAGCGCTGCGTCACCTAAAACACTGCGAGCAGCGTTCATGTAAACTAAAGCGTCGTCGAGGGTACGAATTCCACCTGCTGGTTTGAAACCCACATAATGAAGTGCGTGGGTTGCGGCTTTTTCGTTCGTTTGCTGTTGCTCGTATGCACCAATTTCCGCGACCATAATGGCTGCGGCTTCAGTGGTTGCGTTAACCGGTACTTTACCGGTTGAGGTCTTAATAAAATCAGCACCGCCCTGAATGGCGATACGGCTTGCGAGTGCGATCAGTTCAGCGTCTTTCAATTCGCCGGTTTCAAGAATGACTTTCAGTTGCGCTCGGCTACCACACTCTGCTTTACAGGCCTGCACCAGTTGCAATGCAGTGGTTTCGTCACCACGAAGCAAGGCCTGATAGGGCAGCACAACATCAACTTCATCGGCACCATAAGCAACCGCAGCACGCGTTTCTTTCACGGCGATATCAATATCATCACCACCATGCGGAAAGTTAGTAACGGTTGCTAGTCGCACCGCTTGCAAGTCTTGCGCATCAAGTAGTTTGCGCGCTAACGGAATAAAACGAGGGAAGACACATAAAGCGGCGACATGGAGACGCTCGCCATCGGCATAACGCCAGCTAGCATTATTAACCAAGGCTTCAATGTCACTGACGGACTCTTGGTCGGTTAAGCTAGTTAAATCGAGTAATGAAAACGCCTGAGCTGCTTGTGCTTGGCGCGAATTCAACGTGGTCATGGAAATTCCTTAGCCTGCTTGCTTTGGCGCTAAATGCTCAGGCCCAAATGAATAAGGTAACAATTCGCTGATGGTTAGCACTTTGCGCACGCCTTCAGGCCCGCAAATATGAATGGTGGTGTTCGGATTGGAAAATTCGCGAATGCGCTGACGGCAACCCCCACACGGCGACACTAAACCGTCGCCATTACCGATCACGTAGATTTCGGCAATGTCTCGACCACCGTGCATGACCATATTGGCAATGGCTCCGGCTTCGGCACAAGTCCCTTCCGGATACGACGCATTTTCCACATTACAGCCGGAGTACACCGCACCACTGGCGGTGCGGATGACGGCACCGACGGGAAAATTCGAGTACGGTGCGTAGGCTTGCTTTTGAGCTTCTTTAACCGCGGTGACCAGATCCTGCTCACTCATTTGCGGGGCGCTGTTTGGCATACCAACTCTCATTAATTTTTCAAAAAAGGGGAGTTATTCTACCTGACTTTTGCCACCGCTGCTAACCAACGTTGGTAGAGTTTATCACGGTCATTGGAGGTAATTTCTGGTGTAAATGTCCCTTTTGAACGGCAAAGTTGTTGCAGATCATGAAGTTGTTTAAATAACCCTGCATGCAAGCCGGCCAAAAATGCTGCGCCACGCGCTGTAATTTCAGCGGTATCGGCGCGCAACACGGGATAGCCGGTAATGTCAGCCAATGCCTGCATAAACCAACCGTTGTCGGTCATGCCGCCATCGACCTTGAGGGTTTCGATGGCTTGACCATCTTCAACCATCGCCTGCAGTAAATCACGCGTTTGCAGCGCAACGCTGCGCAGTGCGGCGGCGGCGAGTTGCTTTTTACCAGTGTCACGAGTCATGCCGAAAATGGCCGCCCGCGCGTCCGGGTCCCAATAAGGTGCGCCGAGGCCGGTAAAGGCAGGAATTAACAATTCACTTTGATCGCAAGGTACACCTTCAGCAAGTCGCTCAGTTTCTGCGGCGGTTTGAATTACACCAAGTTTATCGCGCAACCACTGAACAATGGCGCCAGCCATAAAAATACTGCCCTCGAGGGCGTAGGTCGGCTGGCCATCCAGTTGATAACCTAATGTGGTGAGTAAGCGGTTTTCGGACTTCACTAAGTACTCACCGGTATTGACCAAGGCAAAACAGCCAGTGCCATAGGTACTTTTAATTTGTCCGGGCTGCAAACAGGCTTGCCCCACTAATGCACCTTGTTGATCACCAATCATCGCAGTAATGGGAATTTCAGCGCCGAACCAGTTTGTGTTTGTGTGCCCAAAGTCACTGGCATTGTCACGAATCTCAGGTAACAGCGCCTGCGGTACACGAAATAAGTCGCACAGTTCTGAGTCCCAAGCCCGACTCCGTAGATCCATTAATTGTGTCCGCGATGCATTTGTCGCGTCGGTGGCATGGACTTGGCCGTTGGTTAAACGCCACAATAAAAAACAGTCGATGGTACCGAAGGCCAGATCGCCGTTTTCGGCACGAGCACGAGCACCGGGCACTTGATCGAGAATCCAAGCGACTTTCGTGGCGGAGAAATAAGGATCAAGGAGCAAGCCCGTGCGTTCTTGCACCCAGGCTTCGTGACCTTCACGCTGCAGTGTGCGACAAGTCTCAGCGGTGCGCCGATCTTGCCAGACGATAGCGCGGTAAATCGCTTTACCGGTTTTCCGATCCCAAACCAGTGAGGTTTCACGTTGGTTGGTAATGCCAATCGCAGCGACATCTTGGGCTTGCACATTGGCATCCGCAAGCGCTTGGCGGCACGCTTTGAGTGTGGTTTGCCAAATTTCTTCGGGATCGTGTTCGACGTAGCCATTGGCGGGGAAATATTGCTTGAATTCGAATTGGCCGCGGCCGACAACTTGAAGGCGCGCGTTATACAGCATGGCACGACTGGAGGTCGTGCCTTGATCGATGGCAAGAATGTACGATTTGCTCACTGGCGGCTCTCTTTTCAGTAGCTGAAAAGATTACGATAGCAGCTGTAACGCCTCTGTCCAATCTTCGACGAGCGAATTTGCTTGGTCTTTGTCGAGGTCACGGAAATTAATGTGGCCGACTTTGCGGCCAACGCGTGGCTCTTTACCGTACCAGTAGACTTGGCTATGTGGGTGTTGCCACAGCGCGTCAGGAACTTGCTCACAACCAATGGCATTGAGCATCAAAGTCGGACTGACAGTAAGTTGTGGGAACGGCATGTTAGTCAGCGCACGAATGTGCAAATCAAACTGGCTCGCATTACAGCCAGTGAGTGACCAATGGCCTGAGTTGTGGACCCGTGGCGCAATTTCGTTCACCAGCAGTTCGGCTTGCTCGCCTTCACCGACGACAAAAAACTCGATGGCTAAGGTACCGACATAGCCGAGGTGTTCAGTGATTTTGCGGAAAGCGTCTTCTGCCGCTTGCTGTAAATGCGCTGGGAAGGTGTCGAATGCAGCATAAGTATGGCTCAAGATGCCTTGGCGATGGACGTTTTCGACCAATGGATAGCAGAGAATACGGCCGTCGCGGGCGCGCGCACCAACAATTGAAACTTCGCATTGAAACGGGATCATGGCTTCAATGATACCCGGTTGCTGACCAGCATGTGCGACGAGCGCTTGGACGTCATCGCCCGGCTGCCAGCGCCACTGGCTCTTACCATCGTAACCACCGAATGACGCCTTGATCACGACTGCTTGTTGCCACTGCTCAAGAGCAGTGACAAACGCAGTTTGCGAGTCATAGGCATTCCAAGGTGCGGTTTGAATCCCGAGATCATCGCACATGGCTTTTTCCAACTGACGGTGGGTCAGCGGTCTGATTTTGTCGGCGTCGGTCAACAATTTATTCGCAGCGAGTTGCACGTGTTCAGGATCGAGCTGTTCGTGCTCCCAACTGACGATATCGGCCCATTGCATCGCTTCGGCAATGGTCATGTCGAAAGCGATGTGCGCCGCAGCAGGAACCACTTGATTACTGCGCGTGTTCACCAGCAAGACTTCGTGACCGAGTTGAATACAACTTTGTGCCAGCATTTGCCCAAGTTGACCATTGCCCAAAATCAGAAGTTTCATGCTTATTCCAGCTCCAACTTACTATTGGCGAGGACTTTGTCGCGCTGCTCTTGGCGGAAAGCAATCACCTTATTGCGCACATCAGCGCTGTGGATGGCGATCACCTGTGCAGCGAGCAGTCCAGCATTCGCAGCACCGGCTTCGCCGACTGCCAAGGTACCAACCGCAACGCCTTTCGGCATTTGCACAATTGACAACAGGCTGTCGAGACCCTTCAGCTGTTTACTTGGAACAGGAACACCGAATACCGGTAAATACGTAAACGCAGCCAACATGCCCGGTAGATGAGCAGCACCACCGGCACCGGCAATCACGACTTGGACACCTTGTTGCTCAGCTTCCTGCATGGTTGTTGGCAATAAATCAGGCGTTCGATGTGCCGAAACCACCCGAGCTTCCCAATTTACACCCAAGTCTTCCAACATGCGGGCAGCGGCTTGCATGACCGGCCAGTCCGATGTCGAACCCATTAATATCAGCACAGATGCCATGGTTTGCTCCTGCAAATCAGTTGCGGAAAAATTTAAGGCGCGGATTATAGCAGCATATGCTCCTTTTTTGCACGGATTCTCAAATTTACGCGACTGCGTCGGCTATCGGCAGTCGCATTTGCTTAAAATTTAAGTATGCTATGCCCAAATTTTGACTTTCTCACGTACACTTACGCAAGGACTTGGGAGGAATTATGCAGCAAGGTTTGGCAGCACGCTTTATGCAACTCGGCGTTATTCTGAGTGCCAGCCTGTTCTGCTGCCTCGGATTTGCTCTTGCTGAAGAGGGCATGTGGCTTCCTGAACAACAACCGCCTTGGGTGCAACCACCACAATCGGCGGTGGTTAAAGTGGGTGGCTGTTCCGGTACGTTTGTTTCACCGCATGGTTTAGTTTTGACGAACCATCATTGTATTCTTGAAGTATTGCAATATCGCTCGACGGTTACGCAAAACTACCTTCAAGATGGCGTTTTAGCGTTGCGGCCGGAACTCGAATTGGTTGCGCCGCGTGACTTTACCGTCAGTATGACCCTAAGTCGTCAAGATGTTTCCGAGCAGGTCCTCCAAGGTGTTTCTTCACGCTTAACCGGGCAAGCAAGATTCAATCAAATTGCCGCCAACCGCAATGAGGTTTTGCGGCACTGTGAGCAACAAGCCAACCGCCAATGTCGAGTGGCAGATCTTTATGGTGGCCAAGGTTACTTATTGGTGACCGATCGGGTATTTCCGCAAGTTCGTTTAGTCTGGGCACCGCCCATTCACGTTGGCCACTTTGGCGGTGTTGAAGATAACTGGCAGTGGCCGCGCCACAGTGCCGACTTTGCACTGGTTCGAGTTTATGATGAAGAAGGAAAGCCTTACCGACCGGAGCATTGGCTGCCGTTGTCCCCGGCGGCACCCACGCTGGATGAATCGGTGTTTGTTGCCGGCTTCCCTGGGTTAACGCAACGCCATCGTCCGGTCGCCGAAGCAGAACTTGCGTTATCTCATTTTTATCCGCAAGTGCAACAATACCTGCATGATTTCTTGACCATTACCCAGCAACAAACCGACACTGATGCCGAGCTGCATTTACGCTATGCGCCGTCGAAAGTAAGCTGGGGTAATCGATTACAAAATTACGCGGGTATGCAAACCACGGCTGAACGTGTTGACTTGCTTGCTTTACTTGCGCAGCAGCAGGAGAGCTTGCGACTGTGGTTGGCTGCACAGGAAAGAGAAGCGAAATACCAGCAAAGTATCGAATTAATCACACGAGCGACCAAGACCCGAGCGGATCAGCTTGAGCGCCAAATTTGGTGGAGCTTTTTTCAAGAGCTGCGAATGCCGACGCTGGCGCAGCAGCTTTATCGTCTCGCCCAAGAAAACGGACGCAGCGACGATCGGCGCACGCGCGGTTATCAGGTGCAGCAAATCCCGGCATTGCGCGCGCAGTTTTTGAGTATGCAGCGACAGTTTGATGCGCAAGTCGAAGTCGACTTACTGACTTATCTTCTCGAGCGGCACCAACAGCTTCCCGAGGATCAGCAAATCCCCTTTATCCGCGACTTTTTCCAATTACAAAATAAGAGCAGCACAGCTGAAATTCGTGCTTATGTGGCGGCACTTTACGCGCAGACTGAGTTGGCAAGTGCGGACTCCTTACCGATGTTCATGAATATGAATGTTAACGATTTACGTCGCCATCCCGATCCCTGGTTGCAGTTCGCGGTATCGACTGCGCAAGCGCGTTTGGATTGGGATCTAACCGAACGTGAACTGCGTGGATTTGAACAACAAGGTAATGCACTTTGGTACGCAGCTTGGCGGCAGTTCAAACGTGCGCAGGACTCAAGACTCGCTGACAATGCCAATCGAACTTATCGACTCAGTCGCGGATTTGTCAGTGGCAGTAATGGTGAAGCTAGCCATACGACTTTAAGCTCGTTGCTTGCATTAACCGGAACGGAGACGCGTTATGAATTGCCATTTGCCATGCACGCAGCCGTTGCCGTCCATGGGGCGGGTTGCTTTGCTGCAAGTACGGAAGACTTGACGGTTAATTTCCTCTCCACTGCCGATGGCACGGGCGGTAGTTCAGGCAGTCCGACAACCAATGCAAAGGGTGAACTGATTGGCCTCGTGTTTGACAGTACGACGCCGGCCATCATCAGTGATTGGCATTTCTCTGCGGACCGTCACCGACTAATCCATAGCGACGTGCGTTATCTCTTATGGTTGCTGCGTTATGTTTATCAAGCCAATGAACTGCTCGCCGAACTAGGATTTGTTGAAACGGATACGGGCTGTTATTTGCATGAGGAGCCGATCATTCCAAGTCAAGCTCCAGCTGACGCTGCTCATCTGGATCCGGAAGGGTAATGCCCAGTCCGATTAAGCGCACAGGCCGAGCGCGACCGCGCGGCCAAGCTTCTTGCAGTAGTTGGTAATATAAAGCCGGAGAGACGCGATTCGACACCTTACTCACGGTCGTTTGCGTGAAGTCGTTAAATTTAAGTTTGACCGTTTGTGCCTTCGCCCGCACATCTTGCCAGCGCAATGTCGCGAGTTCACGGTAATCGGCATGTTGTTGAATCCGGCGATGCAATGCGGGTAATAACGTATTCTCTAAAAAGCGCTCAGCGTCTTTGGCGTGCGTAAAATCCCGGTGCAAGGTTTCTTCGACGCTAATTTGTTTACGTGTTCGGGAAAGGCTAACGGGACGATCGTCGACGCCAAGACACCGCTGAAACAGGAGCATGCCGGAATGGTCGCCAAGAATACGCTGCAGTCGTGCCGGGTCAGTTTGCTGGATATCACGGACCACATGATAACCCGCTGCGGCTAAACGCTCTTGGCTTTTTGGCCCGACACCAGGAATGCGACGGATGGGTAATTCGGCTAAATAGCTCAGAACTTGCTCCGGAGGCACGACAAACTGGCCGTCGGGTTTGCGCTCTTCGGAGGCGATTTTGGCGACCATCTTTTGACACGAAATACCCGCAGAAGCGGTAATTCCTAATTGCCGCAACTCAGTTCGAATCGCTTCTAACGTTAAGGTGGCACTACCTTGAAATGAGTTGTTGGCAGTTAAATCGAGATAGAATTCGTCAATTGAGGCTGGTTCAATTAAGTCCGTGTAGCGGGTAAGAATGTCATAGACGCGCTTTGAAGCGGCTTTATATTTTGCCATATTGGGCTTGACAAAAATCAGCTCAGGGCAAAGTTTACGCGCTTGATGTCCAGGCATGGCGCTGCGCACGCCGTACTTGCGCGCATGATAATTGGCGGTGGCAACGACACCACGTTCGCCACCACCACCGACTGCAAATGGTTTGTTTTTGAGCTCAGGTTGGTCAAGCACTTCGACGGCAGCAAAAAAGGCGTCTAAATCGAGTAAAGCAATTTTACGGGTGCGTGAATTTTCCTGAGAGCCCTGTGTTGACTGAACCAAATTCAACTCATTCGCGTTAGAAATACGGTAAGACATAGTACCACAACCGATGAAAATTCGGCGCTTTCAGGAAATGTGTTGCTGAGGAGTTTCATCCACCGAATTTTGGCGGTATAATCGCCACAAATGTACTTCGAGCTGTCGGAGTATTCGCCACTGAATTGATCAGGAGAAGGCCGTGAAGTTGTCAAATCTTTTAAATTGGAAACAAGTTGTCGCTGTAGTCGCAGGCATTGCGGTAGCCGGTGGTGTGATGGCTATGTCTTCGGACATGTCACGCGAAGCCATTGCCGAGCGTATTAAACCAGTTGCGAAGGTACGTTTAGCGGGCGATGAGACTGCGCAAGCCAATGCTCAACAAGCTGCTGAAGGCGGCCGTACGGCAGAGCAAGTATACAATCAAGCCTGTGCAGCGTGTCACACCGGTGGTGTGTTAGGCGCACCGCGTAAAAACGTCGCGGAAGATTGGACCGACCGTTTAGCGCAAGGCATGGATGTACTGCTTGAGCACTCGATTAACGGCTTCAACGCAATGCCGCCACGTGGTGGTTGCATGAATTGTACCGACGAAGAAATCGAGTCAGTGATTGAGTACATGATCGCAGACCTTTAAAATCGTTTAGTTCACTGAAAAAACCGCTCTTTTTGAGCGGTTTTTTTATTGCTACGTTTTGTTAACAAATACGTTGCTTTCTGTACAACTCATTATATACTGAAGGTTGGTTCACTATTTAGTCAGGTTACTTGTTACCCATCTATTTCTTTTTTGGGACAACAATTACAATAGCAATAACAAGTAAGGGGAGATGCGCGAGGGAATGAGCGCTGCAGGAAAGGGACAGGATTCGTCAGTAGCCATCCGCCGCCTGGAAAAGGTGGTCGCTCGCTTAAAAGTATTGACGAATAAGTACAGGCAAGCTGAAGTGATTCAGCAGGCTCTGTTTCGTATTTCCGAGCTCGCCACATCTGCACAAAACATGGACCAGATCTATACCTCGGTCCATCGCATCATTGGCAAGTTGATGGAAGCGAAAAACTTCTATATCTGCCTTTACTCCGACGACCGAAAAACCTTTAACTTCCCTTACTTTGTCGACCAGTACGACGACGCTCGTTCGATTGCAGAAATTCCCGTCGAAAACTTGATGCGTGGCATGACTGGCTACATTTTACGGGGCGGCGAGCCTTTGCTGGCGTCGCGCGACACTATCAACGAACTTGTTGAACAAGGTGAAGTACATTTCCTTGGGTCATTACCGGTCGACTGGCTTGGTGTGCCCTTGATTGCCAATGACGAGTTTATTGGTGCGATGGTTGTACAGAGTTATTCTGAAGACGTTCGTTATCGCCACGATGACCTCGAGTTATTAATGTTCGTGTCACAACACGTTGTCAATGCACTGGAACGTTTCCGTCACCGTGAATACCTTGAGTCGGAAGTTTCCAAACGAACCGCCGAGTTAAGTGACATTAACGAAAACTTACGCCGTGAAATTATCGACCGTGAAAAAGCTGAACGGCAGAATGCGGTTCTTTATGCGATTTCGGAACTCACTAACTCGGCCGCCGACATGCAAAGCTTTTATCAAGCCTTGCACCGACAAGTTTCGCGTTTAATCACGGCAGACAACTTCTTTATCGCTTTGTTGACGGAAAACCGTCAGCAAGTGTATTTCCCCTATTACATCGATGAAAGTGGCTTTAAGGCAAAACAACGCAGCCTGCAAAAAGGTCTCACCGAGTACGTGATTCGCTCACGTAAACCGTTGTTTGTCGACCATAAAGTGCGCGATGCATTGGTCACTAAAGGTGAAGTGGCGGTGTCCGAGTCGCGCGGTCAACTTGCTCACCAGTGGTTAGGTTCACCGCTGATGGCAGACGGCAAAACCTTCGGTGTCATCTCGACCCAGACGTATTCGAAAGATAAACCGTTTTCACCCGAAGATCTCGAACTGCTTAACTTCGTTGCCCATCACGTATCGGTTGCGATCGAACGTCGACGCGCAGCAGAGCAACTTGCGAAAGCCAATACGTTCCTCGAACGTCGAATTGCAGAACGAACCGAGGAGTTGGTTGAAGAGATTGAGCGGCGGAAAGAAATCGAAGCCAAGTTGTATCATGATGCACACCACGACAATTTAACCGGGCTACCTAACCGTGCGATGTTTACCGAGCGTGTGAAACAGGCTTTAGCGCGGCAGAAACGTTTTCCGAAAGAAAACTTCGCACTCTTGTTTGTCGATTTAGATCGCTTCAAAAATATTAACGATACGCTTGGCCACTCGGCGGGCGACGAGTTCTTATTGGAAGTGAGCCGTCGAATTACTGGTGCAATTCGTGAACCTGACTTTTTGGCCCGCTTAGGTGGCGATGAATTCGTTATCTTACTTGAACCTATCAAGAATATTGATGATGCAAAAGACGTGGCCATGCGTGTTATTGATGTCATGAAAGAGCCATTCGAGCTCAATGATCAACAACACTTTTCCGGTGCCAGTATTGGTATTGCAAGCTGTCATGGACCGAATGATTCGGTTGATCGCTTGCTACGCGATGCGGATGCCGCCATGTATGAAGCGAAGAGCATGGGTCGGGGTCGTTACGTTATTTTCGACGAGACCATTCGCAATGGTTTGGTGTCAGCCTTAAACCAAGAAGTTGCGCTGCGTCACGCGCAGGCAAAGAAAGATTTTACTTTGTGGATGCAGCCGCTCTATCGTTTAGCGAGCCAGCCGCAAAGTCGTCGTGTCGTTGCCTTTGAAGCGCTTGTGCGCTGGCGGCGTGGCGACACTATGGTTTTACCAGCAGAGTTTCTTGCGCTTGCAGAACGCTCGGGTGCGATCATTGAAATCGATCGCTGGGTGTTAAGCGAAGCGATAAAGGTGCAACAAAAAGCTTGCAGCAGCCAACGTGAGTGCGCACCGGTACATATCAACGTGTGTGTGCAGCACTTGCTGCGACCACGTCACATTCAAGCGCTCATTGATGTTGCGACAGAGCATAACGCTGATTTAACTAAGATTGTTTTGGAGTTCGGTGAAGAAGCACTGCAGCAAGAAGATACGCGGCGCACTATGGCGAGCCTACGTAAACTTAAAGACGCAGGTTTTACCCTTGCGCTCGACGATTTTGGCCGAACAACCGGGCCGCTGCATTTTATTTACAACTTCCCCTTCGATATTATCAAGCTCGACCGCCGCTTTATTAAGCAAGTAGGGCACAAGGAACGGGCGCAAGCCATGGTTCGCCATATTGTGATGTTATGCCAAGATCTTGGCATTGAGTTAACGGCTGAAGGAATCGAAACAGACGAGCAAATTGAAGTCCTGCTCGACTTAGGTGTGCGTATCGGTCAGGGTAACCTGCTTGGTGAGGCCGGCACCGTGAGTACAAAGGAAATGATTGAACAGCAGGCTGAAAAGCCAAAGAAGTCAATTCAAGTCGGTTAGTTTTTGTCGCGTAACATGGCTCTTAGGCGGGCTACATTAGACTCTGTCCGCTGCTGTTTCTGTTCAAGTGATTCAGGCTTACGCTGATCCTCCCATTCAATGTCATCTTGCGGTAACTCCATTAAAAATCGACTCACTTCTGGGCGTAAAACTTCGCCGTACTGACGCCGTTCTTTGGCAAGGGTAAAGGTCAATTTTTGCTGCGCACGGGTGATGCCGACGTAGGCTAAACGCCGCTCTTCTTCGATATCATCGTTATCGATACTGGTTTGGTGCGGTAATAAGCCTTCCTCCATGCCAACTAAAAACACGTAAGGAAACTCGAGACCTTTTGAAGCGTGTAACGTCATCAGTTGAACTTGATCGCCGTCTTCGTCCTCTTCTTGACGCGAGAGCATATCGCGCAAGACTAAACGTGCCACGACTTGTTCGAGAGACATAGCCTCGTTGTCATCGTTACCCATGAGCATTTCACTCACCCAACGGTAGAGCTCGTTGACGTTCTTAATCCGCATTTCCGCAGCGGTTGGGCTGCCACTGGTTTCAAATAACCAATCCTCGTAATGGATTTCTTGTAGTAGCTGTTTGACCGCACTGGTCGCGTGCTCTTCACCGGAGTCAGATTCGCGAGCGGCATGTTGAATGAGTTGACAAAATTGCTGCAAATCGTGGTAAGCACGGGTCGCCAAAATCGTCTTTAACCCCGGGTGCAACGCTGCTGCGAAAAGACTGAGCTTTTCTTGATGGGCAAATTCACCAATGCGCTCCATGCTATGCGGGCCAATACCGCGGCGTGGTGTGTTGACGATGCGCAGAAACGCGTTATCGTCGTCTGGGTTCACGACTAAGCGCAAGTAAGCAAGAATATCTTTGATTTCCGCGCGGGCAAAGAAGGACTGCCCACCGGTAATTTTATAAGGAATACGGTTGTTCATGAGGGCTTTTTCAAACAGCCGGGACTGATGATTACCGCGATAAAGGATGGCGTAATCACCGTAGCGGGTATTGTCTAAAAACCGCTCACGGATAATTTCTGCGACGACCCGTTCAGCCTCGTTTTCCTCGTTTTTACCAAAAATAACGCGCAGCGGATCGCCATACTGCATCGACGACACCAATTTCTTCTCAAATAAATGTGGGTTATTGGCAATAAGAATGTTGGCGCTTTTGAGAATTCGCCCAACCGAACGGTAATTTTGCTCGAGCTTAATGACTTTCAGACTCGGGAAATGTTGTTGCAACAGCCCTAAGTTCTCCGGCTGCGCGCCACGCCAAGAGTAGATACTCTGATCGTCATCGCCAACCACAGTGAAACGCGCTCGTTCACCGACGAGTAAGCGGACAAGTTGATACTGACTGCTATTGGTGTCTTGATATTCGTCGACGAGCAAATAACGAATGCGTTGCTGCCAACGCTGGCGCACTTCTGGAACGCGTTGTAACAGTAGGGTTGGTAGCAGAATCAAGTCGTCAAAGTCGAGTGCATTGCAGGCTTTCATATTGCGCTGATAGGCCATATAGAGCTCGGCAAACAGCTGCTCTTCTTGGTCACCCGTGGTTGGTTGCACCTGCTCGGGAAGCAGCATTGCATTCTTCCAATGACTAATTTTTTGCTGTAAGCGCTGTAAAATTGACTTATCACCGTCAATACTGTCCTCCGACAGTGCATTGAGGAGCGCAAAGCTGTCTTGATCATCAAACAAGGAAAAACCCGGTTTAAAGCCAAGCATCGACACTTCCCGGCGAATCATGTCGAGACCAAGGGTATGGAAGGTCGACACGCGCAGGCCGCGACAATTTTTACGACCTAAACGCAAACTAATCCGTTCACGCATTTCCCGCGCCGCTTTGTTGGTAAAGGTAACTGCGGCAATATGATGCGGCTTATAGCCAGCACTATTGACCAGATAAGCGATTTTTTCGGTGATCACGCGCGTTTTCCCACTGCCAGCACCAGCGAGCACGAGCGTCGGGCCACTGATGTATTCCACGGCTGCTTGCTGTTGTGGGTTTAGTTGCATGTCGAACAAGTCCTGCTAGCGATCAACGGGGAGCCAAAAGAGGCGGTATTGTAGCGAGAGTTGCGCTGAGAATATAGCAATACGCTCCGCTTTCAGCCCGTGCTATAGTAAATAGTGGTGCTACCACCTGACGAATTTCAAGACTGATAAGAGTGTAACCCTATGATCGATCCAAAGAAAATTGAACAAATCGCACGTCAAATTACTGCCAGTATTCCAGCGGGTGTGCGTGAGGCGGCGGACAACGTTGAATTAAAAGTGAAGCAAGCTGTGCAGTCGCAATTAGGTAAACTGGATGTGGTCACACGCGAAGAAATGGACATTCAGCAAGAGCTCGTTATGCGCTTGCGCAAACGTATTGAAGCGCTCGAAGACCGTCTTGATGCGCTCGACGGCAAGCCGAATCAAGAGTAAACCACATTGTTGCGTCGCTTAACCACTCATCAGCAGCTATTTTTAGCGATCGCCGGCACCGGTGTGTTTCTGGTGATTGTGGTCTTACTCGGCGTGCGCAGTTATTTCCTACAAAACTTTTCTGATTATTTGGCAGAACAAGAACAGCGTCGCCTGCAACAAGTAGCAGTGGTACTGTCCGAATATTACGAGACGGTTCATCGGCAAATGCCGGCACGGGTGCAACAGGCATTTTCTGAGCGAGATCGTTGGCGCCAGGTGATTCAAGCGATTCAGCGCGACTCTTTGATTAATCCGGAGCGAGTTAACCTTGATCCAGAACTGAGCTTTAGCGCGCTAACGCTGGAAACCCTGAGTGGTGAGCGTGTGTTTGGTCCGGAAATTAGCACACCCGTCACTGTCTTTGTGCTCGCCGAAGGTGAAATCATCGCCACTTTGAGTACCGAGCTACCTACCAGTCAAATGCAACCACTTGACCAAGTATTTCGCCAACAACAAATGCAGTCTTTTCTGTGGGCTGGCGCTTTGGCACTGATTGTTGCTGCGTTCGTCGCCTGGTTCGTGGCGACGCGATTGCGCGCGCGTTTAGCGTTGTTAAAGCGCACTACGCAAGCCATTGCTGCCGGTGACTACACGGGTGAATTAAGTCCGCGCTTGCTCGGTAGTGAACAGCGTGATGATATTGCTGAACTCGCCCGCGCCTTACAAAGTATGGCGGCAACCTTGAACCAGAACGAACAGCAGCGGCGTGCGTTTATGGCCGACATTGCCCATGAATTACGCACGCCACTGACGGTGCTAAAGGGCGAGTTGGAAGCGGTGGAAGATGGTATTCGCCAGCCTGATAAAGTGCTGTGCGCCCGCTTGCAACAACAAACCGAACAATTAGCCCGCCTCGTCAGCGACATTGATACTCTAGCCCAAGCGCAAGCCGGTGGTATGCACTATCAACGTCGCACTGTTGAGTTAGGGTTTTGGCTTCAGCAACAAGTCACGCAATGGCAAGCGCTTGCCGAACAACATCAGTTACAACTTATACTGCACGTTTCTGAAGACTCACCGCTTAAGGTGCAAGGCGACACCTCTCGACTACAACAAGCGTTGCACAACTTATTACAAAACAGTATCCGCTACACCGAGAGCAGCGCAGCAAGCCAAGGACAAATACGCGTATCGTTGACGGCAACAGCCACCCATGCGGTCATTTCTATTGAAGATAGTGCGCCGGGTGTTGCGCCCGAGCATTTAGCCCATTTATTCGAGCGCTTTTATCGCACAGACAATCATCGCCACCGGCAGCAAGGTGGCAGTGGCCTAGGTTTGGCGATTAGTCGCCAAATTGTGCAAGCGCATCATGGCGCAATTCATGCGGAACCAAGTGAATTGGGAGGGCTCAAAGTGACCATAACATTGCCACGAGACAGCGCATGAGTAAGGTTTTAATTGCCGAAGATGAACAGGACATTCGTCAACTGCTTGTCGACTACTTGCAGCAGAGCGGTTACACCACAATCGCCGTAGGTAACGGCGAAGAGGCTTTAGTCCAAGCACGCAGCGAACAGCCCGACTTAGTTCTGCTGGATGTAATGATGCCCGGCTTAGACGGACTGGAAGTATGTCGACAACTGCGGGAAGTGTCTCACGTGCCGGTTATTTTTATTACTGCTCGGCATGACGAAGTCGACCGTATTGTTGGTTTACGCATGGGTGCAGACGACTACATTGTCAAACCTTTTAGTCCGCGTGAAGTGGTGGCGCGGGTTGAAGCACTGCTACGGCGAGCGCGTTGGAATGTTGCGACAACGAGCGAATTGACCAAAACCCACGGCTTGCACCTCGATACGGAAACCTTCGTAGCGCGTTGGCACAAGCAAGTGCTCGACCTGACACCAGTCGAATTTCGCTTGCTACATACGCTTGGTAAGCACCCGCAGCGGGTTTTTCGTCGCGACGAGCTAATCAGTGCCGCCTATGACGACCATCGGATCGTCAGCGACCGCACCGTGGATAGCCATATCAAAAATTTACGCCAAAAACTGCAAGCCGCTGGCGCGGAAGACGCAATTCAAGCGGTTTATGGGGTTGGCTACCGGTATATGGCGTCCGTTTAACGTCTCCACAATTTCTCCATAATTTCAGCATATTTCCTCCATGGTCTCGGATTAAAGTTTGTAGCGTGTGAAGTGAACTCTCCCAAAGTTTGACTTAAACCTATCTCGATATGAGAGGAAGTGATGATGAAAAAGATGACTAAACTTGCCAGCTTGATGGCTCTTGCATTGCCCGCATTAGCGGTAACCGGCGCGACGGTCGCTATGGCTGATGACGCCACTGAAAAGCGTGAGCGTGTACGTGTCATTAAAGTGCAAGGTGACGAAGTGCGTGTAGATCTCGATCAAGCACGGGGTGCTCGTAGTGACTTGCGCGGCCAACGCGTAATGTGGACTCAGCATTTAACGGATAGTGACGGTGAGCCGTTAAGTCGCGAAGAAATTCGTGGCCGCGTGATGATTCACCGGGAAGCTGCATTAGAAAAGCAATTCGAGAATTTTGACTTGAATCGTGATGGCTACATCACCCAAGACGAAGTGACTGAGTTTATGGTGAAACAAGCGCGCGAGAATGCCGAACGTATGTTCCAGCGTATGGATCAAGCCGGCACGGGTCGTGTCGACCAACAAACATTTGTTGAGCGCTTTCAAGCCATGGGCCAAGAGCGCCGCGTTGAACAGGGCGGACGTGTGATTCACATGCGCGACCTGAGTGACGAAGATCGTGAGCGCATTCGCGAAGCCCGTGAAAAAGCTCGCGAAGCGCGTGAAGCTGCTGGCGAAGCGGTTCGTGAGATTCGCATTGAGCGCCGCCGCGCTCAGCCAGAGAACAACTAGTCTGTTGTTGACAATATTTGACGTAAATAGCGGCTTCGGCCGCTATTTTTTTTGCTCAAATCGCACTAATGTAAGCAACAAGTGTCGAACAAACCGAACCCTAGCTATTTGATGTAAACAATAAGAACAACAAGGAATGATTATGCGACTTTGGTTGTTAGCCCTAACATTGAGCTTAAGTATTGGCATTGTCGGTACGACAAATGCGCAACAGAACATTGATTTCGACGCGTTTGACCCTGTGTACCAGCCACTTGGTGAGGCGTTTGCCAACGCCGACCATAAAGCTGCCCAACGGATCATGAAGGGGCTAGAGCGTCAGCATGGTAAAACCGCTGATTTTGAATTTTTGAGCGGCATTGTCACCTTATTGCAAATGAATGATGCAGGCGCGTTGCGGTTACCTTTCCTCGCACGGCGCATGCGCAATCACTGGTTAAAAGCCGTCGAATACGACCCAAACCATGAGCTGGCGCATTTTAGCTTGGTTCAATATCTGGCGAATGCACCGGGTATTGTTGGTGGCAGCCTTGAAGATGCGCTAGAACATCGCGATCGCCTTCATGAGCTCAATAGCGACCATCGCTTTATGGCCGACATTGTCATTGCCATGGTGCAGGAAGATGAAGCTGCGGAGCTAGCAGCCTGGGATGCACTATTTGAAGCACAGCCGGACAATGCCCAAATTCGTGTCAACTATGCGGCACAAAAGATTAACCAAGAGCAGTACGAGCGAGCGCTTGAGCAATTACAAGCCGCATTGGCGCTGGTTGCCGACAGTGACGAAGAAGCGGATACCCGAACGTTGACGCAACTGCACTATCAGTGGGGTAAATTAGCCGCAGTGTCGGGTATCGAGTTGGAGCAAGGCGCGGCGTTTTTATCGACGTTACTTGCGGACGATCGCTTACCTGAGGGTATGAATCAAGGTTGGGTGCAATTCCGTTTGGCACAAATTGAACAACACCGCGAAAATAGCGAAGCAGCGAACGAGCGATTTAGCGCCGCCGAGCAGTTTGCTAGCGATGACGAGAACTTACGCAAAGCCCTGACCGAGCAAGGCCGCTGCCAACGGGTTTGTTAATTAAAGGTGCTGGCGAAAGAATGCCAGCACATCCTCAAGAAAATCGTCTTGATAGGGTGCTAGTTGATGATTCGCATGAGAGTATACCGTTAACTCGTGCTGGCGCCCCGCCGCTTCAAGTGCTGCGGCCAGTTGCTCAGCCTGTTCGCGGCCGACTTCCCAATCGCGCCCCCCGTGAATTAATAAAATTGGCATATCCTCAGGGAGCTCATCGGCCCATTGCACGGCACTGCGAGCCTTCATCTGTGCGTCGCCGTCAGTCGCAAAATTAGGAATGTAACGGCTTGCAGGGTGGTGCTCAGCGCCCCAGTCGGCTACCCAAGCGTTCAGATCGCTCACAGTCACGGCCGACACCATCGCTTTAAATCGACTCGGCTCTGCCTTTGCGGCCAAAAAACTCATCATGGAACCACGCACACGACCCAGTAAACCGATCCGCTGTTCGTCAATATTGGCTAGTTGTGCCGCCACACTCGGTAGCGCAAGTACGTCGCGAACATCGGCACCGCCATATTCGTCGGTGCCGTTCGGCATTTGTGGAAAGACGCCACCGCCACCGCGGTATTGACTACCAATCACCATAAAACCCGCTTCAGCAAGTGGTCGCAACTCATTAACTAATTGATCAAAATTGACCGCGCCGGTCGGACCTTGCCCAGCACGATTGTAAATAATCACAGGCAAGGGCCCTTCCACGTTGCGAGGAATCAAGGCAAAGCCACCGACATAGACACCGTCGTGCTGATACACGATCCAACGACAATTAATATCGCGACGCATGGCGTCAAAGGTGTCTTCAGTTAAACGTTGTTGAAATTGTTCCGCGCTACGCCCTGGATTCCGTTGTAAAAACTGTGCTTGCATAGCCGCGTAACTGTCGTTCGGTGCGGTGTAGCAGGTCGCGTTATATTCCACGGAAATGGATTGAGCATTGGCGTTGGCCAACACCGCAATTGCCGCACAGAGTGCAAGAAAAGTTCGCAACATGGACGTCCTGTAGTCGGTTATAAAATACAAAAAAGGATGGGCTGCACCCGCGGGAGCAGCTTAGCATGGTCGGCCAGTCGCTGCGACATGCGGTTTAACTCAAGCGCAGCGACTTACAAAAAATTTGCCTATTGACTACCGTTATTCGACTCGGCGAGTTCGTTGCGATCCACTTCCTTCATCGGTGGATTCACCCAAATCACCCGGTTACTGCCAGCGGCAGCAGAACGCTCAACTTGGTTGACCTTGCTCCAATCAATCTCGGACTTTGCTGTGGTTTGATAACTTCCGGTGCTAGTGCATCCTGCGAGCATCAGAAGTGCGAAACCTCCAATTACATACGCTTTCATAAACACCTCCGCATCATTGAACGATGCACTAATAAATATAGATCAAGTCCGGTAGAGTTGTCTAAGTTTTGGGCGTTAATGGGATGCGGCTTTGGCGGGATGTTGTATTGAGATTTAGCCAAATGCTGACAGGAATAACTCTCGCTACTTTGAGTGCCGACTATAAAATAAAAAACCACGCCGGAGCGTGGTTTTGAAAAAATCATATGTCTTTGGTGGGCTGCTTTCGCAGGGATATCCAAAGCTCTCAACACTGATGCTAGAGCAAATAGACTCTCCGGTCAAGTCTATACAAGGGGCAAGGATGACGCTAGCGGCTATAGAACAAACATTGTCAATCAATCGGCTTTCGACATATCGTCGGGCAATATTCAAGCGTTTTGGGGAAGACTGTCCGCGGCTGGCGCTAAAACTTTATGAATGGAATGCGGAGCTATCGAGCTACTTCTTCTTTCCATTACACATATACGAGGTGGTTTTACGCAATGCCATTTCCGATGCAATTGCTATCCGCTATGGACAGGATTGGCCGATCAATGTCGTATTTCAAAACTCATTGAATTACCCAGATCGACAAACTTTACTCAAAGCGCTGGACGGTAACTATCGAGGCGTCGGAAAATTATTGCCTGAGCTAAAGTTCGTATGGTTTGAGAATATGCTGACAAGTCGACATGACGGGAGAATCTGGCGGCAGTATTTTACTTATACATTCCCTTATGCTCCGAATAATTTATCAACAGCGAAGCTAAGAGTGCAGCTAAAAGAGGCATGTTATGTCATTAGGAAGTTTCGCAACCGATGCGGTCATCACGAACCAATATTCAATAACGGCTCGCTGTATGAGATCTATCCCCTGATCGCAAAGTCAGTTCAATGGCGCTGCTGCCACACTAAGCAATGGATGGACGAACGCGAGTCTGTAACGAAATTGCTAGGTTGTCTCGTTACAGACCCGTTATTGAACGAATGACCCAATCTCCTCGAAATATATTCGATTGAAATTGCTTATTGATTGAGCTATAACAAACGTCAGAGTCATGAATAGAACAATAAAATACTGACTTTGTAATAGGATACCGAACAATTTAAGGTCATCGTCATTAGTGGATTACCTGTGTTCGCTGAAGCCTAACAATCGAGAGGATGCGATGATATGTTCAACAAACTTCAGGGACGGAGTCCCAAGAACCGGCACTACCTATTCGCTTTATTATTCTTTTTTGGTGTAGCCCAAGCCAACGAGATTGAATCGTCGTGGCAAGCAGCCAAACCGAACGATTTCAATGTGGCCGAGCAGTTCTTTGCCCGCCATGACTGTCGACTCGTTTTTCCCGCCGTCTATTTTTACGACCCACATAACGAGCACTGGCTCAGTAGTGAGCAAGCACGCGAACAATTCCCCGAAGCGACGCCATTAATTAAAGACAATGAATGTGCTAGTGATATTTCACGTAGCGATGTTGCTGACACATTTAATATCGAACTTGCTGAGTCAACAGCTATGGTTATTTTGTTTGTTGGGCCGCATGAAGGAATGCTCGACATGATGTACCCGGCCGGCTCACCACGCCGAATCGAATTAGACCTACAGCTCGAAGCTCTTGATGTTTATGCCGAATTGCCTCGTTACTGGGTGACAACTCCGTTAGCGGGCATGCGCCCACAACAAATGTAAGTGAGTCGCAGATATGTTAGAGATCCCGAAACGCTCGAGTCATTTACAGCGTTTGGCTTGGCCATTGCTGATTACCCTTGGTGTTTTGCTTGCGCTCTTTTTAATGTTCCGCGCGTGGCAAAGCCTCACCGGTGGCACGCAACACAGCCTGCAAATTAGTGAAGTTGAAATCGGTGATGTGGTCGCGACGGTAAGCGGTCGGGGCCTATTGTTACCGCGCCAAAGCTATAGTGTCATGGCCGAAGTTGACGGCGTGGTGCAAACGTTAGAGCTGTATCCCGGCACCCGAGTGCAGCCGCAAGATATTATTCTGACCATGCGTAACCCGTTGCTCGAGAGGGAGCGAGAACGGGCCGAACTCGCAGTGCTTGAAGCTACTGCTGCGATGCAATCAGGCCAGGCGCGATTGGATCGGGAAAGTATTACCCTCGAAAACGAAATCGCCCTGTTGGAAGCCGATATTCGCTTCGCCGAGCAAGAGCTGGAAACACTGCAAACCTTGCTGGAGCAACAAATTCTCGCGCGTTTAGATTATTTGCGAGCACAGATAAACCTCGAAAAATCCCAGCTGCGCTTCGAGCTCGCGCAACGCAATATGGCTGCCTATGAACAATCTCGGCGCGCCGATGCGCGAGCGTATGAATATCGCTTGGAAGAGGCGCAAAAGCAGCTGGCGATGATCGAACAAGACATCCGTTATTTGCAGGTGCGTGCTGAAAGTGCGGGTATCCTGAATGAGCTCAATGAGCAAATTGAGGTCGGTAAGCCTGTACGTCGGGGCGATATTATCGCGCAAATCACCAACCCTGAAAGCCTATATGCCGATGTATTAATAGCCGCTGGTTCAGCGAATCGGGTGATGCCTGGCCATCGCGTTGAGGTTCAAATTCGGCATCAGCAAGTTGTTGGTGAAGTTATTCGCGTCCACCCAAGTATTCAGCATGGGCAGGTGCGGGTTGAGGTTTTATTACCTGAGAGCTTGCCAACAGAAGCGCGTGCAAACCTCGATGTGCAAGCTCGTATCATTACTGCCGAGTCTGGCAATACGCTGCGCGTGGCAACGCCATTGAACCTGAGTGCGCAAAGTTATAGTGCAACTCTATTTGTTGAGCAGAACAATGGGTTTGTGCGGCGCGATGTCCAGATTGGTGTGGTCGGCAGTGACTTTACCGAGATTCTTGAGGGTGTCCGCGCCGGTGAACGTGTGTTGCTTGATGTGCCGAGTGAACTGCGCAACAAGGACTTTATTGAGCGCAAGGAGTTAACGCGTGGCTGAGTTGATTCGATTGGAAAATTTAGGCCGGGCGTTTCGCCAAGGTGATACCGAGTTGCCGGTTTTAAAGGATTTATCCTTAACCATTGAGGACGGCGAAAGTTTAGCAATTGTTGGTCCGTCAGGTAGTGGCAAGTCAACCTTGCTGTCCATTTTGGGTCTGCTGGATGATGCAACGAGCGGCCACTACTGGTTGCGCGGCGAAGATGTGAACCAATTAAGCCGTCAGCAAAAAAGTTATGTGCGCAACCGTCATTTAGGCTGGATTTTTCAGAACTTTAACTTGATTGGCGACATGACTGCCCTTGAAAATGTTGCCTTACCCATGCGTTATAACCACGAAATTCCCAGCGACGAATATACCGCCCGGGCGGAAACGCTATTAAAGCGGGTTGGTTTAGGTCACAAACTCAACGCATTACCTGCAGAACTTTCCGGTGGTCAGCAGCAGCGGGTTGCGATTGCCCGAGCTTTGGTGAATAAACCAAGCTTGCTGCTCGCCGACGAGCCCACGGGGAACCTCGATTCGAGCAGTGGCCAAAGTATCGTCGATTTGTTGCTAGAGCTCGCTGCCGATGGGGCAACGGTAATTTTGGTGACCCATAACCCGGAAGTCGCTGAGCAATGCCAGCGCACGATTAAGCTCGTCGACGGTGTGATTAGTCATGCAGCAGAATAATTTAAAGTTCGCCCTGACCATGGAGTGGCGGGCATGGCAAGGACAGCGCGGAAAATTACTGTTCTTGCTATTCGGTTTCGCCCTAATGTGTGCGTTGCTCGCTTTGTTACTCAGGTTAGGCGCGGTGCTATTTTCCGAGCCGCCTGCATGGGCACAGCCAGCGGGTTCGGTCTACACAGTGGCACGCGAGCACAGTGATGGGCGCTTATCGCCACTACCGAAAATTGCCTTAGAGCGCATTCAAGATGCGCCGGGAATCAGCGGCGTTACCTCGATTGTGGCTCGTACGGCGACGTTCAATCTGCGCGATTTCCCGCAAGAAGAGCTACAAACCATTTACGTTGCCGATAATTTCGCCGACTTATTAGGCGTGAACGCTTTGCAACACCAAGAGCCTGGAGGTGTTTGGCTGAGTGAGCGTTACTTTCGCGAGCGTTGGCAAAGTGACCCAGCACTACTCGCTAGTGCACTGCAACACAACCGAATCCCGACCGCGATCCCGATTGTAGGCGTATTGCCGGCCGAACTAAATCGCATTGGTGGTCTACAACCCGATATTTGGTTGAGTCAAAGTTACTTGAGCTACCTGACACCTTTTAGTGCCGACTCCACCGCGATGGTGGAACGTTTTCTCTTAGGCGCTCCCGATCATTTTGGCTTTGTTACAGCGTCGCAACGAATATCACCGGCGGCGTTGAATGAATATCTTGCCAACCAAGACCTCAGCGTACCTGGGCTCAACATGGTGGGCGATGGCTCACAGTTTGTGGTCTATGAAGGGATCAATTTAGACCCATTAGCCAAGCAACGCTTATTGCAGCAATGGCAGCTATTATTGGTGCTCATTATCGCGTTTGTGATTGTTTTGGCGCTGAATACGTTCAGTATGTTTACTAGCCGCCTGATTCAGCAATCGAATCACTTTCGGATTCAACGGGTTTTAGGTGCTAGTGTGCCGCACTTATTGCGTGGCCCAGCGATGGCGAGTGTATTCATGATTGTTGTGGTTGCACTCACATCATTGGTGTTGTTGAACGGCCTCAATGCGGCTGTGTCGATGCAAGCGGCCTACTTAGAAACCGCAGGTAATGCGCCATTACGGGTGGCTTTTGGTCAATGGCTCGCGGCAGTCACCTTCGTTGGCCTGCTCTTGATTCTTTGTGCTTGTTTACCTGTGCTGCGTGTTACGCGTGAACCGCTGTTTGGTCGCCAAACCGGTGAAAGTCGCAGCCGTGGGCAAAAGCTATTGGCGCAGAGTAACCTCACCAGCCAATTGCTTATTGCCTTAATTGCGATTTCATTTCTGAGCACATTGGGTTATCAGCAGTGGCGGCTCTTTCAAAGCTACGAGTTGAATCAGTCGACGCAGAATTTCTCAGTACGGCAACTCAGTAGTGGCTTTGACTTAAACGCGTTAGAAAGTGGCAATTTGCCCCAATTGAACGCGGGTGATGTCGCATTTGAACTGACGGAGTTCACCAGCAATCTGACGATTGAGTTAAATGACGATCGTCTTGCTGAACCCGTCGCGGTGCAACAGCGCGTGGTCAGTGGTAACTATTTTACAAAACTGGCTGTGCCGATGATCGACGGTCTTGGGGCGAATCATAGTGGCGAAGCGTGGCAGCAAGGTGTAGTCGTGAACCAAACGCTAGCAAACCTGTTGCGCTTTAACACCTCGACCGCAGTGGTTGGTAGTTCGTTGAATTTGGGCATGATAGGCACGCTTCCCATCGTTGCTATCGTCGCAGATTTGCCGCACCAAGGCTTTAGCCAAACGCCAACGCCAGCGATGTATCTTCATTATCGTTCTGCGGGTTTGTGGGCGCAAAATGCGCGACAACTCGAGTTTTATTATCAGGACGATGACGCGGTACGGATTGAAAGTGCACTTCAGCGCTGGCTGCAAGACACGACCATGCAACCGCGAATGACCGCAGCGCGAAGCCTCAGTGGGATTGTCGCGCAGCAGGACCAAACCAGTCGCGCCTTGCTGTTTTTCTGCGCATTCATGATTGTGACCGTGGTCGCATTGGTATTCGCGAGTTTGCGCTATCAGATTCGCAATCGCATGATCTTGGAGCGCCAAGAATACGGCGTGCTCATGGCCCTTGGTGCACCTGACTGGCGGTTGTTCTTACGTGCCTCAGCACAGGCCTTGTTGGCATTTACGATTGCGATTCCAATGGCACTGATTCTGCTCAGCGTCCTTTTGCATGAGACTGGCTGGCTATCAGCATTTGAACTCACGTTTTCTGCACCATTGTTCGCACTCGGACTCGTGTTGTTGTTAATGCTGACGGTCATCGCCGCACAACTGCCTGTCTGGCAGTTGACCCGACAACCGATATTTTCCTTGTTACGGACCTATTGATTTGCCAGTTTTGTCAGCAATCGCTGATATCGCGCCCCGCTAGGCGTCTTTTTGAGCTTCCTCGGGTAGACTGTTTGTTTTGCAGGATGCAGCGAGGTTGCAATGGGGTTAGCAGTGGTAAGGACACGAGCGCAAATGGGAATGGATGCACCGGCGGTGCGCGTTGAAGTGAACGTCGGTAAGCGTGGAGTACCGACGTTTCAAATTATCGGCATGCCAGAAACAACGGTGCGAGAAGCCCGTGACCGAGTTAAAACCGCCATACTCAATAGTGAATTTGACTTCCCCATTGCCAAGATTGTCGTCAACCTGTCGCCCGCTGAGCTACCCAAGCAGGGAGCGCGCTTCGACTTAGCCATCGCGCTGGGCATTCTGGTGGCCAGTGAACAGCTGGATGACCAGCAACTCGATGAATTAGAAGTCTACGGTGAACTGGCTCTCGACGGCGCGGTGCGTAATATGAGTGGTGTACTGCCTTCGCTACTTGCTTGCCAGCAGGCTGGGCGGCGAGCACTGATCCCGAAAGGGAACGAAGCAGAGGCAGGGTTGTTGCGCAGCCCGCTCGCTTATCCGGTACCTGCGCTAAAAGTTGCCGCGGAGCATTTAGGAGGGCAGCGTCGTCTCGACGTCGTACAGCCTACGCAGCTGGCCGTTGCGCCTGTTCTGAGCGGTGACATTGCTGACGTCCATGGCCAAGAGCAAGCTAAACGGGCCTTGTTGCTTGCCGCAGCAGGTGGTCACCATGTGTTATTTGTTGGGCCGCCGGGAACCGGAAAAACCATGTTAGCGCAACGCTTACTCGGGCTCATGCCGCCGCTTGAGGAAGCCGCTGCGCTTGAAGTTGCAGCCATTGAGTCCTTAGCGGGTATTCCTTTTTCTGCTGAGCGTTGGCGTCAACGTCCCTTCCGTGCACCGCATCATTCTTGTTCTGCCGCGGCATTGGTGGGGGGAGGCTCGATCCCAAAACCTGGCGAGGTGACGCGCGCAAATCATGGGATTTTATTTTTAGATGAATTAACCGAAACGCCACGCCACGTGCTGGATACATTACGGGAACCGCTGGAGTCCGGCACTGTGTGTATCAGTCGAGCTCAACAGCAAACTACTTTTCCAGCGCGGTTTCAACTTATTTGTGCGTTGAATCCGTCGCCCTGCGGTACTTTTAATGGCGACATTCGAAGTTCACGATCTACGCCGGACCAAATTTTGAAATACTTGAGTAAAGTATCGGGCCCTTTCCTTGATCGCATTGATCTGCAAGTTGACGTGCCACGGCAACCGGATGCATTGCGGGATGCACACCAACAGGCTAAACGCCCACAGCTTGAGTCGCATAAGCTCCAGGAGAAAGTCGTCGCTGCACAACAACGACAGTTGGAGCGTCAAGGGTGTTTAAACCGGAATCTATCGGTGCGCAAATTGACCGAAGTCGCAGCACTTAGCGATGACGATCATGAGTTTTTAGTCACGGCGATGGAGCGTCTGCAGCTTTCCCACCGCGCATTTCACCGTACACTGCGACTCGCACGCACGATTGCCGACTTGAGCGGTGAAGAAGCGTTGCGCCGTGAACATCTGCTCGAGGCATTGAGTTACCGTGCCTTGGATAATCTGTTGACGCAGTTGCGGGACTTGTAATTGCCTGGCTAATTTTGACCTTCAGCCGCCGATCGCGCAAGATAAGCAGCATCACGACCGCTTGCAGGTCAATTCATGCACTAACATGAATAGAATTCATTTTAGTTAGGTACTTACATGAGGGAGATTCATGTCTAAACAGCAGCGCATTTTATGGGTGAGTATTTCAATTCTATTGCTCACTATTCCGGTTTGGTTTGACGCGGTGACATTACCCGGTGATTTTGTTTACGTTTGGCGCTGGACCGACAGTCAGATTATCTATGAAAGTTTGATCACGGTGATGTTCCTCGTCGCTGCGATTGTCGCGTATGGACTATTACGCAAAGCGGTGGGTGAGTTCGCGCAATGGAAAATCCTGCGCATTGGTGTCGGCATTTGGATTGCGATGATCGCCATTCTGGTGCTGTTTAGTTTGGCCATGTACTACGCAGGCAATCAGCAAACATTGGCTAATCACGACGGTGAAGGTTACAACGTCGTCGCCATGGGCTCTGGAATTCCAGAAGACACCGAAGAAGGTCAAGCTGCTAGCGGGCAAATCTTTGTGGTTATGAGCTGCGACTTCCGTGGTTTGTACAAACGCGTCATTCATATCGACCGCTTTGTCGGTGCCGATGATGTTGAATTCCAGCGTGATGGTGAGTACTTACTCGCGAGCTACACATTGCATGGCAGAGAGCTGCGCGAACAAAGCTATGATATTGAAGCCTTGTACCAACAGTGCCTAACCGGTGAGTCACCGCGACCTTTTGAATAAAGTCGCGGCTTGGGAGTCATCAAGTCACTCATCCAAATCATGAGCAAGGAAGCCGCCGGACTGGCGCTGCCAGAGTTTTGCGTACAAGCCATTGAGGGCGAGCAACTCGTCGTGGCTGCCTTGTTCAATCACTTGGCCTTGGTCCATCACAATTAGGCGATCCATTTCGGCGATTGTCGAGAGTCGATGGGCAATTGCGATAACGGTTTTGCCTTCCATCAAGTTATATAAGTTCTCTTGAATGGCGGTTTCGACTTCGCTGTCGAGTGCTGAAGTGGCTTCATCGAGGATGAGAATCGGCGCATCTTTTAGCATGACGCGGGCAATTGCAATGCGCTGGCGTTGACCACCCGATAGTTTCACCCCGCGCTCGCCAACATGGGCGTCAAAGCCAGTGCGGCCTTGATGGTCGTTTAGCTGAGCAATAAACTCGTCGGCATGGGCTCGTTGCGCGGCACGCTCGAGCTCTGCTTCCGTCGCTTGCGGCCGGCCGTACAAAATGTTGTCACGAACGGAGCGGTGCAGCAGCGACGTGTCTTGGGTTACCATGCCGATGTGTGCGCGCAAACTATCTTGCTGCACTTTGGCAATGTTCTGACCGTCGATGCGAATTTCACCTTCCTGAATGTCGTAGAAGCGCAGCAATAGATTCACGAGTGTCGACTTACCGGCGCCGGAACGGCCAACAATGCCAACTTTCTCACCAGCAGCAATGGTTAAGTTCAGATTCTCAATGACGCGTGCAGGCCTGAAGCTCGCGTCTTTTGGCTTGTCTTGCTGTGTCGACGCAGCTGGGCTTTCATCGTCGAGAGCACCGTTCTCAGCCGCTGCGCTCGACGCCATACCATAATAAAATCCAACCTGATCGAATACGATTTCACCGCGCTTTACGTTCAAGGCTGGTGCGTTCGGTAGGTCTTCAACCGTGCGGGACACGGCAATGGAGTTAATCCCGTCTTGCACGGTACCAATGGCTTCGAATAGCTGGGTTAATTGCCACATGACCATTTGAGACATACCAAACAGCCGCAGCACAAGTCCAATCACGACAGCGATGGCACCGAGTGATACTGCGTTATTGATCCACAGGCCAATGGCTAGTGCAGCGGAGGCAAACAAGAGCAAACAATTGATAACGTAGAGCAAGCCGTACAGTTGCGTAACTAAACGCATTTGCTTGTGCACGGTGACCAAGAAATCGTCCATGCCGTCACGGGCAAATTTGATCTCGCGGTCGCCATGTGAAAACAGTTTCACGGTCTGAATATTGGTGTAACTGTCGACGATACGGCCGGTCATAATCGAGCGCGCGTCGGCTTGTTCTTGGGAAATACGCCCGAGGCGCGGCACAAAGTAATAGAGCAGCGCGGCATAGGCGATGACCCAGCCGGCTAATGGCAACACCAGTCGCAGATCGGCACTGCCAATAATGAAAAACATAGCAATGAAATACACGCCGATGTAGTTCACCACTTCGATAAAGCTGACAACGACCTGACGAACCGACAAGGCGGTTTGCATCAGCTTGGTGGCAACACGGCCGGGAAACTCGTCTTGGTAATAGCTCATCGACTGTTTGAGCAAATAGCGATGGACTAACCAACGAATTCGCATCGGATAATTGCCGAGCAAGGTTTGGTGCAAAAACAGGGACTGGAACCAGACGAGTAGCGGTAAGCCGATCAGCACCACGGCGCTCATGGCGACGAGTTTGAACCATTCGTTGGCAAGAAATTGGTCGCGCTCTTGCACCGACAGCCAGTCAACAATGCTACCAAGAAAACCAAATAGCCAGACTTCGGTAACGGCAACTAACGCCATCAGTACGGCGACGGCGAGGAGATACTTCTCAGAACCCTTGGTGAAATGATAACAAAATGCGAAGAAGCCTTTCGGAGGCTGGCTCGGCTCGGCGGTGGGAAAGGGTGCTAAACGGTCTTCAAACCAACGGAACATGGGTGTGCCTCTAACTTCCGACAACGGGCAATATGAGCCACGGAAGAAAATGGCCGGTAGCTTGGAATGAAGCCACCGGCCCGGTCATTAATATTGGTAGTGGTCTTGCCAACCCCAAGGTGCAGGCGGGAAGTCGTCTGCTGCCAATGGTGCGCTCAGGTCGACATCAACGTGGAACTCGCGGTTCTCACGTGATAAACGATACCGCATGGTGTTTTCGTCTGGGAATGACAGCCACCAGGTGTTGGTGATTGAGACAGTGGCGTCCAGCTCGGTAAACAACTGCTTACTGTACTCGTCCGCAGGGAAAGCTTGCGCAGTCGGAGTACCCGGAGTCACGGTTGAACCGCCGTACATCGTCATTGGGTCGTGGCTACCGTCTTCTAAGCGATGGTCGTGTTTGAGCTCTAAACCACCCTGCGGTAAACGGGTGATAATCCACGTGCGTGAGTGGTTATCGCCAACATGTAACGGGATCCGAATACGATTTTCAGTACATTCACGAACTTCGATGACAATCCGGTTGTTCATCCACGTGGCGTCAGTTTCTGGGTTGCCAGAGGTGACGCGACCTTCATAAGCGTTACCACAATGCTGGGCAATGGTATTAAAAAATACGTCTTGCGGGTCTTCCGCAGCGGGCGTACAGGCCGCAAGGGCGACTGTGGCACCAACAACGGCAAGGTGCAATTTGGTTAAGCGCATCGATAGTTCCTCTTTGTTTTTTAGTGTAACTAACCATTCTAACCGTAAATGTCCGTCGACAAAAGGTATGGCTTATGCCGGATTCGCATAGATACTCAGACTCGAGTCGAGTAGAATATGCGCAACTTACTATTTAATTCAGTGAAAGAGGCGAACAAATGAAGGTTTTTGCAAATGCCCTGGAAATGATCGGCAATACGCCCATGGTTCGGGTTAATCATATCGACACCGGCCCATGTGAGTTGTATTTAAAGTTAGAAACGCAAAACCCGGGCGCCTCGATTAAAGACCGTATTGCTGTCTCCATGATTGCTGCGGCCGAAGCTGACGGTAAAATCAAGCCGGGTGACACCTTGATTGAAGCCACTGCGGGTAATACGGGTTTAGGGCTAGCTTTAGTTGCCGCGCAAAAAGGCTACAAATTAATTATCGTGCTGCCGGACAAAATGAGCCGGGAAAAGCTGTATAACCTGCGCGCACTGGGTGCCGAGGTGATTGAAACCCGTTCAGACGTGCAAAAAGGCCACCCTGAGTATTATCAGGACCTCGCCGAGCGTTTATCGAAAGAACGTGGCGCGTTTTATATTAACCAATTCGAGAACCCAGCCAATGTGCAAGCGCATTACGACACGACGGCTCCGGAAATTTGGCAACAAATGGAAGGTAAGTTGGATGCATTCGTCTGTGGCGTTGGCTCGGGTGGAACGTTGACGGGCGTGGGACGCTACTTGCGCGAGCAGAATCCAAACGTGGACCTCGTGTTGGCGGATCCAGACGGCTCAATTCTGGCGCCCCTGATCAATGAAGGCAAAGAAGTGGAAGCGGGAAGCTGGCGCGTTGAAGGCATTGGCGAAGACTTCATTCCAGTCATTTGTGAAATCGCCTTAGCCGGCAAGGCCTACAGCATTAGCGACAAAGAGTCGTTTGCAGTCGCGCGTGAAGTTTTATTGAAAGAAGGGATTATGGTGGGTTCGTCGAGTGGCACTTTAATTGCTGCGGCATTGCGTTATTGTCGTGAGCAAACCGAGCCTAAGCGCGTTGTGACCCTAGCCTGCGACACCGGTTGTCGCTACCTTTCGAAGTTGTTCAATGACGAGTGGCTTGCCGCTCAAGATTTAGATTAAGAGGTGGATGTGATGCGAAATACGGATCATTTAGGGTTTGCGACCCGGACCATTCATGGTGGTCAGGAACCAGAGCCAACGACCGGTGCAGTGATGCCACCGATTGTGACCAGCTCGACTTATATTCAATCGAGCCCAGGCGTTCACGCTGGCTTCGAATACTCGCGCTCGCAAAACCCAACGCGTTTCGCGTGGGAGCGTGCGGTTGCTAATTTGGAAAGTGGTACGCGCGGTTATGCGTTTGCCTCGGGTATGGCAGCAACGTCAACAATTCTCGAATTGCTCGACAGTGGCGACCACGTGGTCGCAATGGACGATTTATACGGCGGCAGTTTCCGCTTATTCGACAAGGTGCGGGGCCGTTCGGCGGGCTTGCACTTTAGTTATGTTGATTTAACCGATTTAGACGCGCTGAAAGCGTCGTTTACGCCCAAAACGCGCATGTTGTGGGTGGAAACGCCAAGTAACCCGATGTTGAAGTTGGTCGACATTAAAGCCGTGGTGGCTTGTGCCCGTGCGCACAACCCGGACATGATTGTGGTTGTCGACAATACTTTTGCAACCCCGTACAACCAGCGTCCATTAGAAATGGGTGTGGACATTGTCATGCATTCGGCGACCAAGTATTTGAACGGTCACTCGGACATGGTTGGCGGTATCGCTGTGGTCGGTGATCGTGAAGATCTGCAAGAGCAAATGGCATTTTTACAGAACTCGATTGGTGCAGTTGCTGGCCCGTTCGACTCCTATTTAGCCTTGCGTGGCGTAAAAACCTTAGCGTTGCGGATGAAACACCATAACGAAGCTGCATTGGACATTGCCAAGTGGTTGGAAGCGCACCCGCGTGTGCGTCAGGTGATTCATCCGGGGCTGGAAAGCCATCCGCAACACGAGTTAGCGAAAGCGCAAATGAGTGGCTTCGGTGGCATGATTTCAATTTTCTTAGACGGCGACTTAGAGTCAGCTCGCCGCTTCTTAGAAGCGGTTGAGATTTTTGCCTTGGCGGAGTCATTGGGCGGTGTTGAGAGCTTAATTGAGCATCCAGCCATTATGACCCATGCGTCGATTCCAGCGGAAAATCGTCAGAAACTTGGCATTCACGACAATTTCGTGCGCATTTCTGTGGGCATTGAAGACACCCAAGATCTGATTAACGATCTCCAGCAAGCGTTGGAGAAGATGTAATGGCAGTGCCTCCATTTCATCTAGCGATTCCAGTAGACGACCTCGCGAAGGCGCGGTCGTTCTATGGCGATTTATTAGGTTGTCATGAAGGCCGCAGTAGCGACCATTGGATCGACTGGGATTTTTATGGTCATCAATTGGTCACGCATGTGGCACCAGACCGTTTACTGCCGCCAGTCACCAACCCGGTCGATGGCCACGACGTGCCGGTGCCGCATTTTGGTGTGGTGTTGGACATGGACAGCTGGCAAGCGTTGGCGGACAAAGTCCGCGCCGCGGGTCTAGCGTTCGTGATTGAGCCGTATGTTCGTTTCAAAGGCAAGCCGGGTGAGCAGGCCACTATGTTCTTTTACGATCCTGCTGGCAACGCGCTTGAGTTCAAAGCGTTTGCGGACATTTCCCAGTTGTTCGCGAAGTAGTTGTTAGCAAAATAGCGGTCGCTTGTCAGCTTAAAGGACAAGGCGAGGGGCCTGTGCTTAAAGTCTGAGCTTAAAGTCTGAACTTAAAGCACTCGGCACTCGCCTTTTGCGGCGTCCATAACCAAACAGGAGTGGGCTGGGACAATAATCAGTAAATCCCCTAGTTTTAACTCTTTCATCATGGCGTCTGGCACTTTGACTTTGCCATGCTCTTGCGACAAACCACGTAACTCAGCGCCGACAATCGGACCGACCCAGCCGCTGGCGGTCATGTGCATGACTTGGCCATAACACGGCTTACCATCGATGGTGACGTAGTCTTTGCTAAAATGCACGGCACCACCATGGACCACCACTTCGCCGCGCTCGGGGTAACGGGCGATGACTGGACAGGCAACCGCAAGAGCGATGTCTTGCCAGTCGCAAGCACCAATACGCTGCATCATTAAATCGTAAAACACATAGTTGCCGGGACGAATCTCGTCAGCACCGGGGAATTCGCTCATTCGACTACAGGTCGGTGTATCGCCCACACTAATCCGCAGTTGTTCGCGCGGAAACTGCAAGCGACCGACCAATTCGGCTAAACGACTCAAACTCTCTTGATGTACTTGGGCTATGCCGCTGTCACCGCGCATTTGATAGCTATTACCAGCATGGAGTAGCAAGCCAACTTGGCGCACGTTGTCGAGCCCGGCGGCTTGGTGTAATAGGGCGTCAATTTGTTCGTGCTGACGCCAAGCAATGCCGGTACGGCCGTAACCCGCATCCACTTCGAGATACACATCGACTGGATGTTGCAGCGCACGAATCGTTTTCAAGGCGTCGTCATGTTCAATGGTGAGGCCAAGGGTGAGCTCTTGTGCCAGTCGGTTATACGCGGGAAGCTGGCGCGGATTGACCGGAATGGCAATAAGGATATCGCGCCATCCCGCGTCGGCAAACAGGCGCGCCATGGGCACGGATGAAACTGCGATTGGCGTGTCACTCGGTGCACCAAACCAGCGTCCGACAGTGACCGATTGGTGCGTTTTAAAATGAGGGCGCAAGGCCACGTTTGCCGCCGCTGCTTTGCTGCGCATGCGCTCAATGTTACGTTTACTTTTTTGGCTATCGACGAGCACTTCGGGGCCAGAAATGGTTGTCCAATTGACCGTTTTTGTTGCCATAACCACCTCTAATTCGTTTTGATCTGTAGCCGTTGAACCGGCCATGGCAGTTGGTCGACAGCGACATTGCCACCACTGAGAATGAGGCCTAGGCGCTGGCCATGAAAGCGTTCTCGATACTTACACACGGCGGCAAAAACCGTCGCTGACGAAGGCTCAATCACCAAGTGTAGGTGTTGCCAAATCAATTGCATCGCTTCGACCACCTCTTGCTCACTCACTATAAGAATGTCAGTGACACGCTCTTGAATCACCGCAAAGGTATGCTGCCCTAAGCTGGTTAGGAGTCCGTCACAAATACTCCGTGGTGGCATCGCAGGTTGGATTTGACCAAGCTGTAGCGAGGCAGCGCCATCACTGGCGAGCTCGGGCTCGACTCCAAAGACGGCTATACCTTGGCTGTGCGCAACCATGGCGCTACCGGAGAGCAGGCCACCACCCCCGAGTGGTGTTAGCAGCACATCTAATTCCGGCACCACTTTCAAAAGCTCCAATGCAGCAGTGCCTTGACCAGCAATAATATAGGGATGATCGTAAGGCGGAATAAAGGGTAGGCCACTTTCCTCACGCCATTGCTGCACGATTGCTTCCCGTGCTGCCATGCCAGGTTCAATCTCGGTGATCAAGGCACCGGAACGGGCAATATTTTGTTTTTTGACCGCTGGCGCATTGTTTGGCACAGCAACGCGCACCGGGATACCAAGTTGGCGACCGGCTGCAGCAAGTGCGGCACCATGGTTCCCTGATGAAACAGTAAATACGCCCTTGGCACGTTCTTCTGCGGTTAAGTGGAGCAGTGCATGTATGGCGCCACGGAATTTAAATGCGCCAGTATGTTGTAAATTTTCGCACTTAAAATGCAGCTCAGCGTCGGCAATTTCATTGAGGACAGGGCTGGTTAACACCGGTGTTTGCACGATATATGGCGCGATCAATTTATCGGCTCGCTGAATAAAAGCAAGGTTCAGAGCGTCGTTACCCGCAAGGTTTTGCCATCCGCTCACAATAAAAACTCCGCTAAACTGGCCGTAAAGTATGCTTCTAGAGTACAATAACATACTGTTAGCAGGCCAGTTTTGTTTAAGGAGCACACATGGACACGTTAACCGCTACGATTACGTTGCTGTTAATTATGAACCCACTCGGGAACTTGCCGATTTTTATTTCGGTGTTGCGCCATGTGGACCCAAAACGTCGCCGTAAAGTGCTCATTCGTGAGTTGCTATTCGCGCTATTCTTTATGCTGTTGTTCTTGTACCTCGGTAGTGCCTTGCTTGATGCGTTAGGCTTGCGCCAAGAAGCAGTCACCATTGCCGGTGGTATCATTCTTTTCATTATTGCACTGCGCTTAATTTTCCCACAGCCTGGTGGGGTGCTGGGTTTACCAGCTGGCGACGAGCCGTTTATTGTACCGTTGGCGATTCCGTTGATCTCCGGCCCGTCATTGCTTGCAACACTCATTTTACTCGCGAGCCAGTCCCCAGACCGTATGTTTGACTGGACCTTGGCAAGTGTCTCCGCGTGGGCAATTTCAGCAACGATTCTATTGTTTAGTAACTTTGTCTTGCGGGCACTGGGTCAACGCGGTTTGAACGCAGTCGAGCGCTTGATGGGGCTCTTACTCGTCATGATTGCGGTGCAAATGTTCCTCGACGGGATTGTTGCTTATATTGAACAAACGGGGCTTTTAAATGGCTAAGAAGACAACCTTTCAGCGTATTCGCGCCCTTGACTACCGCCAGCAAGCGGCACTCGCAGCGTACTTGTGTGAACGGATGTTGCCGAATTATGACCGCTTTGCGGAGAGTACCGGCTTCGGTGACAGTAAAGTGTTGCGTGGTGCATTAAATGCGGCATGGGACAAATTGGCGGTGAACAAAGGCAGTGATTGGCAACGGTGGCAAGAAAAGCTCGAAGAAGTCACTCCAAATGAGCAAGACTTCGATGTTCTTGGTATGTTTCCGGCTATTGCTGCTTGCACGGCACTCAGTTCGCTGTTGCAAGGTTTGGACGATCGTGACCCAATTCCTTGTCTCGACGTCGCCAAGATTTCGCAAGGTTCGGTGGCACATTTTCTCGAGCTAGGTGAGCTTGCTGAAATCGACGATGCAGGTCAGCGTGCCGTTGAGATCGAGCAGCACCCTTTGATGGCCTACGAAATTGATATTCAGCAAGCCATGATAGATTTTCTTGAAGAAGTGGGTGATGTCGACAAAGAAACTGTGCGGGAAATGCGCACGATTGCCCGCGAAGAGGGGATGTCGAATTTGGGGCTTTAGGCCTTGCCTTGGTTACCCAATTGGTTGCGCTTTTGCAACACCATCAGCCAGCCGATGACACCAAAAAAGAAGATGGCCAAATAGTCTTTTCCGCCGACCGCCAAGCCTTTGTCTTTCAGCGGTTGGTGGAAGGCCGAATAAAAAATAAACACCTGCAATACATGCAGTACGCTTAAAATCATCAACAACAACGAGAATAAAGCCACTTGGCCTTTGCTTGAGGCGAAGAACAGTGCGCCGATTAAAAACACCCAAATGCCGGTAAACACGACTTTGCCGATTAAAATCACATATTTCATAGCGTTTCCTCTTTCTCTTTCTCGTCGTATGCACCTGTTATGTACAGCCGGCTGAGCACCTGGCCTGCTTGCTTTTCGCGGTGCAGCGTCCAATGCGGTGGGATGGCGTAGTCTAAGCCCTTTTCAGTTTCAATGTAGATAAAACTGCCGGGTTTGCTTAACTGACGATCATGAATGAGCTGAAGACAGGGCTGCAGCAAATTCTGACCAAAAGGCGGGTCGAGAAAAATCACATCAAATGCGTCCTGCTCGGATTGAACAGGCAAGTGACTCAGGGCTTGATTCGCATCCGCAAGGATAACTTGGCTATTTGCTTGTGCTTGCAACACCGCTAAATTCTGCTGCAGCTGTTTGGCTGCTTGTGGTGATTTTTCAATAAAAGTCACTTGCTCGGCACCACGCGACAAGGCTTCTAAGCCTAAACTGCCGGTACCAGCGAATGCGTCGAGCACCCGTGCCTGCTGCAATTCAAACTGCAACCAATTGAATACGGTTTCTTTCACCCGATCCGTGGTCGGCCGTAAGCCGGGCAAATCGGCAACGGCTAGCTTGCGGCCACGCCAACGGCCACCGATGATGCGGATTTGTCCGCTTTTACTGTTTGTGCGAGGGCTGGTTTTCTTCACGGGTGCCTTTTTTACTCGGTTGGAATCGCGGCTATTGTAGCCTGTTGACCACTAAACTGTCATTTTTCTCTCTGCTTCGCCGTGATCCGCACGTACACATCAAGGTGCGCTCGTGATAGTATATTTGGTCATCAGAATGAGTATGAGAAGAAGTTGCACATGGCAAAGAAAGGTTCATTTTTTTCCTCTTTATTTGGTCGTAAAAAGAACGACGAACAGAAGCGAGATCCGAGCGCGAGCGAAGCGTTGATAGATGAGGCGCAAGAGCCCTCAGCCCAGGCTAAAGAGTCCTCAGCTCAGGCTAAGGAGCCCTCAGCGCAGGTAAAAGAGCCTTCAGCGCAGGTAAAAGAGCCTTCAGCGACCGTAAGCGAGCGTAAGGAAGAGTTACCTTCGGCGGTGGATGATGCGGCGACGGCAATGCAAGAGTCGGCTGCGGGAGCATCTACACATTATCGGCAAGAGCAACCTACGGAAGTTGTAAGTGCGGCCGATAGTGAACCTGCCGATGTTGCGAATCAAAGCGAACCTTCATTGGCAGCCGAGCCTTCGCCAGCGCCTGCAACAGAACCTGCGCCAGAAGCAACAGCCGAACGTCCGGCCAAAAAAAGTTGGTGGCAGCGTTTACGTGAAGGCTTACAAAAAACCTCATCGTCACTTGGCTCAGGTTTAGCGAATCTGTTTGTCGGCAAAAAAATTGATGACGAACTATTTGAAGACTTAGAAACTCATTTGTTGCTGGCGGATGTTGGCGTGGCGACAACGCGCAAAATCATTGATGATTTGACCGATCATGCCTCGCGCCAAGAATTGAAAGATGCCGAGTTGCTCTACAGCAAGTTAAAAGAAGACATGGCTGCATTGTTAGCGCCGGTTTCGCAGCCGCTGAACATGGAGAACAGCGAAGGACCGTTCGTGATTCTCATGGTCGGCGTGAATGGGGTGGGTAAAACCACCACCATCGGTAAGTTGGCACGCCAATTTCAAAACGAAGGCAAGTCGGTGATGCTTGCAGCGGGCGATACGTTCCGAGCAGCTGCGGTTGAACAATTGCAGGTGTGGGGTGAGCGGAATCAAATTCCGGTGGTTGCGCAACACACCGGTGCGGATAGCGCTTCGGTCATTTTTGACGCTGTTCAAGCGGCGAAAGCGCGTAAAGTCGACGTTTTGATTGCGGATACTGCTGGACGTTTGCAGAATAAAGCGCATCTGATGGAAGAGTTGAAAAAAATCACTCGTGTGATGAAAAAGCTTGATGTGCAGATGCCCCATGAAGTGCTCTTGACCCTTGATGCCGGCACAGGTCAGAATGCCATTAGTCAGGCGAAATTATTTAACGAAGCGGTTGGAGTGACTGGTTTGGTGATGACCAAGCTTGACGGCACTGCTAAGGGTGGCGTCATCTTTGCGCTTGCCGATCAGTTTAAGATCCCGATTCGGTATATCGGTGTCGGTGAATCACTCGAAGATTTACGGCCATTTGTCGCCACCGAGTTTGTTGACGCATTATTTAATCAAAATGAGAAGGGTGCTGACGCTTAAGACGCCTTAACTGCTCCAGCGCAATAACAACAAGAGGCATAGTCGCCAATGATCCGCTTTGAGCAAGTGAGTAAAACCTATCCGGGAGGCTTTCAAGCCTTGAAAAAGGTGACCTTCGAGTTGCCCCCCGGTGAACTCGCATTTCTTACTGGTCACTCCGGTGCTGGTAAGAGTACCTTATTGCGACTGGTCGCTCTGATGGAGCGGCCGTCCTTAGGCCGGGTGTTAATTAACGGCCATGACCTGAACAAAATCAAAAGCCGACAAATCCCCTATTTGCGCCGTGATATCGGCATGATCTTCCAAGATCACCGTTTGCTGATGGACAAAACGGTTTTCGATAATGTCGCTTTGCCTTTGTATATTGAAGGGTTTACCCAGTCGGAAGCGAAAAAGCGCGTGCAAGCAGCACTCGACAAGGTCGGTTTGCGTGGTCATGAACGCAAGTACCCGATCATGCTTTCGGGTGGTGAGCAACAACGCGTCGGTATTGCCCGCGCGATCGTGAATAAACCACCGCTGCTGTTAGCCGACGAACCTACCGGTAATCTTGATCCGAAATTGTCGCTTGAAATCATGCAACTGTTTGAGTCGTTTCACCAAGTGGGTGTGTCGGTTCTGATTGCCACCCATGATCTAGCGCTCGTTGCGCGCATGCGCCATCGTAATTTGGTTTTGAAAGATGGTTTCATGATTGATGATGGTTTGGCGGGCAGTCAATTTGATCCGCTGGGCGAGGAGTTGCCGACATGGGAATGATCAGCAGCGGCTCAGGCAAAAAATCAAGTGGCGCGCGTAGTGTGAAAATTTCGTTATGGCGGCGGTTGGTGATGTTTTTCGTCACCAACTTACAGCAGGGTATTGGCAGTCTTGGCGAATTAAGCCGAACGCCGTGGGCGTCGTTGATGACCATCGCTGTGCTTGGACTTAGTTTGACCTTGCCCGCGACTTTATATGTGGTGGTGAAAAACGCTCAGTCAGCGACGGGCGAATGGGATCAGGCTGCAGAAATCAGTTTGTTCTTGCGAAAAGATTTACAAACTCAAGAAATTCAGTCGTTCCGTGAACGTGTGCGGCTGATGAACGAAGTTGAAACAGTGAGTTTGATCGACCGTGAAGCCGGCTTACGCGAGTTTAGAGAGAGCTCGGGGTTTGGCAGTGCGCTGGACTATTTACAGTCGAATCCGTTGCCTGACGTACTCGTCGTCGTCCCGGTGCCTGAGTATCGCAGTTCAGAACGTGCGCAACGTTTGTTAGGCGTGCTTGAACAAGAGCGGGAAGTGGAATCTGCGCGGCTTGACTTACAATGGTTGCAGCGTTTGCAGGCCATTGTCAGTGTCGTCGAGAACAGCCTAGCCGCGCTGGCGATCTTATTATCGCTGGCAGTCGTATTAATCGTTGGTAACACCATTCGTTTGGCGATTTTAAATCGGCGTGACGAAATTATGATAATGAAACTGGTCGGCGCCACGAATGCGTATATCCAGCGTCCATTTTTGTACACGGGTTTCTGGTATGGGGTGATTGGTGGTGTTATTGCTTGGATCAGTACCACGTTGATGGTTTGGTGGATTAGTGCTTCGGTAGCGCAGTTGACGGCGCTGTATGACAGCAACTTTCGTTTGGCCGGGCTCGATTTTAGTGAAATGATGGTGCTTTGGTTAGTGGCGATTATTTTAGGCTTGCTAGGTTCCTGGATCGCAGTTCGTCGCCATGTAGCTGCTATTGAACCGACTTAAAAGACGCCTGTCATCAATTCGTTACAAAGTTAAGTTATAACCCTCTTGCACGGGTGATTTTCTTTGATAGAATGAGGGATGGTTTAACGTACCGGAAGTGCTTTGGAAAGCGCATTTTACGGAACTTTTGGCGCTTTTAACGGTCTTAATTTTTGTGAAACACAGATTCGGTTCGCTTGAAGTGAGGGTAGTAAATGACTGCACATTCTGAATCAATGGCCTTGATGGTTCCCCGCACGGGTAGCTTGGAAGCCTATATCGCATCGGTGAATAGTATTCCGATGCTCAGTGCAGAGGAAGAAAAATCACTGGCTGAGCGTTTACAGGAAAGTGGCGACTTAGAGGCTGCACGGCAGCTGATCATGTCGCACTTGCGGTTTGTGGTGCACGTTGCACGCAGTTACCAAGGCTATGGCCTGCCGCAAGCTGATTTAATTCAAGAAGGGAATATCGGGTTGATGAAGGCGGTTAAACGCTTTGACCCAACCGTTGGTGTTCGCTTGGTTTCTTTCGCAGTGCATTGGATCAAAGCTGAGATCCATGAATATGTCTTGCGCAACTGGCGTATCGTAAAAGTTGCAACCACCAAAGCACAACGCAAATTATTCTTTAACTTGCGTAAGGCGAAGAAGCGTTTAGGTTGGTTCACGCATGACGAAGTGAATACCGTCGCTCAGGAGCTCGGTGTGAGTAGCTCGGAAGTGCTTGAAATGGAGTCGCGCATGAGCGCCCATGATGCAGCTTTTGACGCCGGTGTGGATGATAACGACGATAACGAAACCGTGTTCGCGCCTTCCCAGTACCTCGAGGATAAGTCGTCAGATGTCGCTGCGACTGTCGAAGCAGAAAATTGGGAAGCACAAGCAAACCGTCGTTTGAGTTCGGCTTTGGCGAGCTTGGATGAGCGCAGCCAAGAGATTATTCGCGCTCGCTGGTTAGACGATGGCAACAAAGCAACCCTGCATGACTTAGCGGCGACCTTCCAAGTGTCTGCTGAGCGAATCCGTCAGCTTGAAGCGAATGCGATGAAGAAATTACGCGTGGCAATGCAATAAGTCGTTGCCTTACGCGTGAACGAAGTTAAACAAGCCAGCAGCAATGCTGGCTTGTTTGTTTTTAGAACCGTGATGGAGATAGAGATTGGAGTGTCGTAAAGGGTGCGGGGCGTGCTGTATTGCGCCCTCTATTTCCAGTCCCATCCCCGGCATGCCGCAGGGTAAGCCGGCGAATACGCGTTGTGTGCAGCTCGATGACAACAACATGTGTCGATTGTTTGGTATGCCCGAACGCCCGCAGGTGTGTTCTGACTTTACCGCTCAAGAGTATGTTTGTGGCGCCAGTCGAAGTGAGGCGTTAATTCTGCTCACGAGCCTCGAAGAAGCAACCTCAGTGTTGCCTCTCCACAACACTTAACGGCGCATATAAGGTGCGGGATTAATCGGGTTGCCCTCGTGACGGATCTCAAAATACAAACTGGCCTCACGTTGACCGCCACTTTGTCCCGCCAAGGCAATGGTTTCGCCACGACGCACAGGCTCACCAACATTCTTCAGTAGTGCTTGGTTATAGCCGTAAAGACTCATGTAATGTTCGCCATGGTCAATGACGACGACCATGCCAAAACCGCGCAGCCAATCAGAGTAAATGACCCGACCGTCGGCAATGGCCTTTACCGGCGCTTCCAGTTCGGTATTCATCACCACACCACGCCAGCGTACCTGACCACTGCGTTGTTGACCGAAGCTGTGACGCAGCGACCCGGTCACTGGCCATGTGAGTTGTCCACGTAAATTAGCCAAACCATCGAGTTGAATACCTTGTTGGGCGAGTACTTGTTGCAAGGCAGCAAGGAGCTCATTGAGTTCCTGTTCGTTACGGATTAGGCTGGCTAGGTTCGCTTCGTCCGACTGTTGCTCGCGTTGTAAGCGAGCGACTAACTGCTGTTGCTCCTGTTGCTGCTTCGCTAAGGTTTCACGCTGCTGCTGCTGTTGACTAAAGGTTCTGGCGAGGGTTTGTCGCTGCGATTCAACCTCACTTTGCACCTCCTTCAGCTGGGCTTCGAGCGCATGGAGCTTCTCTAGTTCGGCGAGGCGCGCTTCGTTGAGAAACTCGTAATACGCCAACATCCGTTCAAAACGCGCTGGGCTTTGCTGGTTGAGCAACATTTTTAGAAAGCCTTCGTCGCCGTTGCGATAAGCGGACTCAATTTGATCAGCGAGTAAGTTCGCTTGGGTTTCTACTTCGCTTTGCAGGCGAGCTTGCTCTTGTTCGAGCTCGTAGATATGACCTTCAACTTGAGCAATGCGCAATTCAGTTTGCCGCACTGCTTGGCTTGCTTGTTGTACTTTGCTCTCTAACTCGCGTAATTCGCGCTCGGTTCGGGATAAACGTTCCTGTCGCCGTTCGATCGCTCGACGCTGTTGTTGAATCTCACGTTGTAGCGCGGCGAGTTGTTGTTCTGCGCGGGCTTGCTCTGCGCGTGGGTCATTGGCATGACTTGGCACAACACTTGCGCTGATTATGACGCTGAGACTAACTAGGACGGTCAGCAAACCGTGCCGAAAACATGCAGGCAACGCCAAACGCTTGGTGCGAGAGTGCACCGTTGCAACAGAGTGAGGCGCGCGATGGGGTTGCATGCAAATCTATCCTTTAAGTTGCATCAATACGTTGCCGGTCATTTCGGTGGGCGTCTCCATACCAAGCAAATGCAGCATAGTTGGTGCGATATCCGATAAACGACCACCTTCGACCGGGGTTGCCTCGCGGCCCACATAGAGCAAGGGCACAAGGTTACTGGTGTGAGCTGTGTGCGATTGACCCGTTTGATGATCATTCATTTGCTCAGCATTACCGTGGTCAGCGGTAATTAAACATTCACCGCCGTTTCGTTGTAGCGCTTCAACGACTCGCCCAACCGCCAGATCAACCGCTTCGCAGGCCTGCTTAGCGGCCTCAAAGTTACCGGTGTGACCGACCATGTCGCCATTCGGATAGTTACAGATAATGACATCAAACTTGCCGCTATCGATAGCATCGACTAAGGCATCGGTCAGTTCTACTGAACTCATCTCTGGCTGTAAATCGTAAGTCGCAACCTTCGGCGAAGGGATGAGTACCCGTTCTTCGCCGGCAAATGTGTCTTCACGGCCGCCACTGAAAAAGAATGTCACGTGTGCATACTTCTCGGTTTCAGAAATACGCAACTGGGTTTTGTTGTGCTTGGCGAGCCATTCACCGAGCACATTGTCGAGAGACTCAGGTGGGTAGGCCACCGGCGCTTGAATATCGGCTGCATACTCGGTCAACATCACGAAGTCGGCCAGTTGCGGTCGAGGGCTGCGATCGAAGTGGTCAAATTCAGCATCAACAAACACACGGGTCAGCTCACGGGCGCGGTCGGCCCGGAAGTTCATGAAAAATACCGCATCGCCGTTGCTAATCGGCGTCGCTTCGCCAATCCAAGTAGGCTTGACGAATTCATCGCTTTCATCACGCTGATAGGCTTGTTCTAAGCCGTCGACGGCGGAATCCACGTGGAACTCGCCGTTTGCTTGCGTGAGTAACCGCCATGCTTTTTCAACACGATCCCAGCGGTTGTCGCGGTCCATGGCAAAATAGCGGCCACAGAGGCTGGCGAAACGCGCGCCGGGCAGTGATTGAAATGCTTTTTCAAAGCGCTCAATCGAAGCCTTCGCCGAGCGCGGTGGCGTATCGCGTCCATCTAAAAATGCATGAACTAAGACTTCATCAGCGCCGCGTTGCTTGGCAAACTCGACCATTGCCAATAAGTGGTCTTCATGGCTGTGCACACCACCGGGCGACAGTAAGCCCATGATGTGCACGCGGCCGTTCGCAGCGATAGCTTTATCAAGGGCGGCGAGCAAAACTGGATTGGTCTGAAAATTACCGTCTTCAATCGCCTTGGTAATGCGAGTAAAGTCTTGATAGACGATGCGACCAGCCCCTAAATTTACGTGGCCTACTTCGGAATTACCCATTTGTCCATCGGGTAAGCCGACGGCCATGCCGGAGCCATCAATGAGGGTATTGGGAACCGTTTGGTATAAACGATCGAGATTGGGCGTATGAGCAGCGGCAATCGCATTGTCAGGAGCAGCTTCGCGCGCTCCCCAACCATCAAGAATCAACAGGGCTAGCGTTTTCTTACCGGTCTGCGTGGCGGCCATGTGAGCTCCTCTTTCGACGTTAAAACTAAGAAGGCTAAGAAATGAAAATCATTCCGAAAAATATTCCCTAAGTTTAACGTATTTAGGGCATAGAAGCACCTCAAAACTACAGATTTTACTGGCATCTGAGAGCTGAGAAGGTATACTCTTGCGCAAACTTTTGAACGCATTTTTACCGCTGCGGTCAGAAAGCAGAATTACAGGAGAGATCATGGAACAATTATTCCAGTTCGCCATGGAACATTACATCCTTAGCACCTTGTGGGTGATTGTGTTTGTCATGTTGATGATGGATATCGCAAAAAAACGTTTTTCTTCGATACAGCCGCTAAAGCCCCAAGAAGCGGTTATCAAGGTGAATCGCGGTGGTTTATTTGTCGACATTCGTTCTGAAGAAGAATTCAGTAAAGCGAATATTACCGGTTCGAAGCACTTGCCGATGGAAAAAGTTCGTGCAGGTGACTTTAAAACCCTTGAGAAATTCAAAGATGCCCCCATTGTAACCGTATGCAACTACGGAAACACTGCGCGGGCCGCTGCAACGGCGTTGGTCAAAGCAGGATTTTCTCAGGTGTATGTGCTGCAAGGTGGCTTGCAAGCATGGCAAGGAGCGAGCCTACCGGTGAGTAAGGCTCCAGAAAAACAACAAAAAAAGAAGAAGTAGCATCGCTCCTGAACGCAGCGCAGCGACGTCTCAATTTCATTTCATCACTTTAAGTTAAAGCAGGTAAGTACAATGGCTGAAGAGCAAACAAACCAAGCAAATGGCGCAGCACAAAATGAACAGCAAGCTGGCGCACAATTCTCAATTCAACGCATTTACGTGAAAGACGTTTCGTTCGAAGCGCCGAATAGCCCAACTATCTTCCGCAAAGAGTGGAAGCCAGAGTTAAGCGTAGACATGAACGTGAACAACACCAAGCTCGAAGACGGCGTTCACGAAGTTGTACTGACCTTAACCGTGAAAAATGTCGTTGATGGTGAAACTGCGTTTCTTTGTGAAGTTGCTCAGGCTGGTATTTTCACAATTCCTGCAGACATTCCAGAGCAAGCAATGGCGCACACAGTTGGCGCATTCTGCCCAACCATTTTGTTCCCATATGCACGTGAAGCAGTTTCTGCATTAGTCACTAAGGGTACCTTCCCGCAGTTGAACTTAGCGCCAATCAACTTTGACGCTGTGTTTGCTCAGCATATGCAGCAGCAAGAGCAGCAAGCGCAAGCACAACAAGCTGACGCGTAAGCAACGGACACAAACTGTGACAGATATGTCCTCAGTGACCGTGTTAGGGGCGGGGTCTTATGGCACCGCCCTTGCTATCTGTATCGCTCGAAAAGGCCAACGCACAATTTTGTGGGGGCGTGACAGCGAACAGGTACACGAAATGCAGCAAGCGGGTGAGAACTCACGTTACTTACCCGGTTGTACGTTTCCCGATGGAATTGAATTAGAGCCAGACTTGACCAAAGCGGTACAAGCATCAGACACTATTTTGGTGGTAGTGCCTAGCTACGGCTTTGCTGAAGTCCTGCAGCATATTGCCCCGAACTTGCGTCCAAACGCTGGGGTTGCGTGGGCGACCAAAGGCCTAGAGCCAGAAACTGGGCGTTTACTGAGTGACGTTGCAACCGACATTCTCGGCAATGACCGTGCCCTTGCGGTACTCTCAGGCCCAACCTTTGCCAAAGAAATGGCCAAAGGCATGCCCACCGCGATCGCGGTCGCGGCGAACCAACCAGATTTTGTCGATAAACTTTCCAAAGCCTTGCATTGTGACCGCTCTTTCCGCGTCTATCTCAATGACGACTTCATTGGCATGCAACTTGGCGGTGCAGTGAAGAATGTTATTGCCATTGGTGCCGGTATGGCCGATGGTTTGGGTTTCGGAGCAAATACGCGGACTGCCTTAATTACCCGTGGCTTGGCGGAAATGACGCGCTTAGGTCTGGCTTTAGGTGGCAAAGCGGAAACCTTTACCGGTATGGCTGGTTTAGGTGACTTGATTCTGACGTGCACCGATAATCAATCACGCAACCGCCGTTTCGGCTTGGCTATTGGCCAAGGAAAAACGGTCGAAGAGGCGATGAAAGAGATTGGTCAGGCTGTTGAAGGCTATCGCAACACCCGAGAAGTCGTGGCGTTAGCGAAACGTCACGGCGTAGAAATGCCGATTTCTGAGCAGCTCTATAAAGTGTTGTATGAAGGCAAAGAGCCGATGCAAGTCGCACAAGACTTGCTTGCCCGCGCTCAAACCAGCGAAAGCGTCGCCCCACCGAAGGACTAAAGCCTAGCGATTAACGCGAGGCTTGTAATGTCATCTCGCCGCCTCGCCCCGAGGTCCCCAAATAAACAACCATCCCATTGTAACTTTTGACTTCAGCGCCCTCATCACCGAGGCAATGCCAATGTTGCTGGCCGTCTGCGAGCTCTGTTTTCACCAACATGAATGCGCGGCCGTGAAAGCTGCTACTTCGGGATAGTTTGAGTTTCACGGTTTGCTCTCTGTTATCGTCAGCATTAATACGCAGCGCCTGAGCGCGCATGACCGCCTCGCTGCAGGTTGGTGTTGGAGTAAATATGTCGGTCGACTTGTGAAGGGTTAGATGTGCTGGGTCGATAGTCGGTGCTGGCACTTCGCCGACGAGATTTACGACGTAGTTAGATGCAGAGTCGTTCAGTTGCGCGAAAGTTGTGGTGTAAAAACTCGGAAGGTCGGCGTCCGAAAAACCTAAACGCTGAAAGCGCCGACAACCTAATTCAAGACCACGAATACAGCTAGCACCAAAGTGATACGCCGCGAGCTCACGGTCTACTTCACCGGCGTCGCCGCTTTCTAGAATTATTGCAGCACGATAGCAAGCTTGTGGAACATTGCCACGACAGCCGGTCTGCAAATGACGGAGTGCTTGGACTAGATTTACCTGCGTACCGACTCCGTCTTGTAGATAACGACCGAGCATTGCGCACCCTTGTGGGTCTTGCATCAAGTTGCAAAGTGAACTGACTGCTTGAAAGGCTTTTTCTGCATTTACAGTGACACCTAGACCTCGTTCATATATCTCGGCTAAATAAACGCAGGCGTTTGCATCAAGGCTGAAACCTTGGCAACCACGTTGGAAATAATACGCTATGCGCAGAGGATAATCGGCTGGCGATTTTGCTTGGTTGTAATATAGACCAACCTGACGGCAGCTGACCGCATTGCCGGAGTTACATTGCGCAACATGCCGTGCAATGGCTTCTGGTGGTTGTTCTTGCGCTAACTTGTTCGCTAGCGCCGTTATTTCATCATCGGCCGTTGCTGAGAAAGCAGAATAAAGCAACACCAATAGGAATAGGCGAATAGATAAACGCATGGGCTAAGTCCTTTGTTGTTTTTAAAAGGTGTAGCCCATGATTAAAATTTATGCAATATGATGAAACTCTAGGCGCTTAATAGTTGCTGCTCGAGCAACTGCCACTGCGCACTAAACTCTGTGGTTGGCTTCTTTTTAAAGCTCGAGCGCACGTATTGACTCAATTTACCTTCAGCGTAGGCCATGATGATGTTGGCGAGCATGCCTTCGTCACTATTGAATTGCACGCCTTCACGCATTCGCCGCTCACGCAGAATTTGCTTAATTTGGCTTTCTAAGCGCTCAAATAAGCTGACGACACTAGCGCGTAATCGTTCGTTTTCACCCATCAGGGCATCACCAGTGAGCACTCGGGTCATCCCCGGACTTTGCTCGGCAAAGCGTAAAATCAAATGAATGATCTGCTCGACGCGCGGTAATGTCTGTTTCTCATTTTCGAGTACCTTATTCACGCCACCGAGAAGAATGTCCTCAATGTATGTGATCAAGTCATCGAACATCCGTGCTTTGGACGGAAAATGGCGATATAGCGCGGCTTCGGAAACGCCAACTTCTGCGGCTAGCTTCGCTGTGGTGATGGGTTGGCCGATCGAAGTCGCCAACATATGTGCCAGCGTGCCGAGGATTTCCTCGCGCCGGTTGCTCTTACGTGCTGTAGTCATGTGCAAATCCCTGATGAAGTTGCTATTTGGCAAAAGGTCTTGCTGTCACCATCGATGTGCCTCGATGTTTGTGCCAGTGACCATTAATTCTTGTGCTTAATGTCGTCCTGATGAGCCGAAGCCGCCGGTTCCGCGGTCGCTCTCGGTAAATTCGCTAACTAAATTAAAATCGGCTTGTACCACTGGAATAATGACCAGTTGGGCAATGCGTTCGCCCGGCTCGATGGTAAAGGCTTGGTTGCTGCGATTCCACACCGAGACTTTGAGTTCGCCCTGATAGTCTGAATCAATGAGGCCAACTAAATTACCTAAAACAATACCATGCTTATGACCGAGTCCAGAACGCGGCAAAATGGTCGCAGCAAGGCCCGGATCGCTAATGTGAATGGCGATACCAGTGCCGACCAGCGCCGACTCGCCCGCAGCAAGTTCAATGGACTCGCTTAAACAAGCGCGTAAGTCGAGACCGGCAGAGCCGGGAGTGGCGTAGGCGGGCAGGGGGAATTCTTTGCCGACACGCGGGTCGAGGATTTTCAAGTCGATCGATTTGTTCATCTTAGATCCATACATTGTTGTTAGATAGACTGCTCGTAACGTTGACTGATTAATTTAATTAATTGTTCGGCGAGGTGTTCCTTATTCGCTGTTGCAAACGCTTGCTCTCCGTCCGCCCAATATGCAGTGACACGATTGTCATCACTATTAAATCCAATCGCCGGATCACTGACATCATTGGCAATAATCATCTGAATGCCTTTACGCGCGAGTTTCTCTTTGGCGTAGTTTGCTACGTCATGGGTTTCCGCGGCAAAACCGACTGAGAAGGGGGCTGGCGATTGCGCTGCGACCCACGCCAATATATCAGGATTCTTTACCAGCTCGATCACCATGTGATCGTCGCCTTGGCGCTTCTTCATTTTCTGTTCAGAAACTTGAACTGGGCGAAAATCGGCGACGGCGGCACAGCCAATAAATATATCCGCATGGGCAATATGTTCGGCGACGGCGCGCTGCATGTCAGTCGCAGAAGTCACATCAACGCGTGTGACACCGTTAGGCGTTGCTAATGAGCAAGGCCCGGCAACTAACGTCACGTGTGCGCCGGCAGCATGAGCGGCAGCGGCGAGGGCAAAGCCCATTTTTCCTGAGCTGTGATTACTTAGGTAGCGCACTGGATCTATAGCTTCGCGCGTAGGACCTGCGGTGATCACGAATTGACGACCGCTTAATGCCCCCGTTGTTGCTGTCGGTTCGCTATGCAAAGACGTGGTGCTGCCAAAAAAAGCTTGGATCTGTTCGAGGATCTGACTGGGTTCGAGCATCCGACCGGCACCGACTTCGCCGCAGGCTTGGGAGCCTTCGGCTGGTCCCCAAATTAATTTACCGTCTGCGTGCAAGAGTTCGACATTGCGTTGGGTTGCCGGTGCTGACCACATGAGACGGTTCATGGCTGGAACCACGGCGATGGGTGCGTCCGTAGCCAAACATAGGGTGCTAAAAAGGTCGTCCGCGAAGCCATGGGCAAGACGTGCGAGTGCACTGGCACTGGCCGGGGCAACGACTATGAGATCGGCCCAACGGGCGAGTTCAATGTGACCCATGGCGGCTTCCGCCGCAGGATCGAGTAAGTCGTCATGGACGGGATGGCCAGAGACTGCTTGCAGAGTGAGCGGTGTGATAAAGGCTTTCGCCCCTTTGGTCATCACCACACGCACCTCGGTGCCATGGTCGCGCAAACGGCGCACCAACTCAGGTGTTTTATAGGCAGCAATGCCGCCGGTCACAATCAGCAATAGCTTACGATTTGAAAGGCTTGCCATAGTTGTTTCCGTGGAAGTAAGTCCTTACCCTTAAGATTAACACGGGTCGTTTGCATTTGGCGATGTTTGCGTCAACAGCCGTCCGTTATTCGTCCAAAGGAGTTGGCACTATGAGTGAAGCATTAGGGATAAAAGCACAGGAACAAGGGGCGCTTCGGACCTCGATAAAAGACTGGCGGGTGGAAGAGCGGCCGCGAGAAAAACTCGCTGCACATGGCGCTGCAAGCTTAACCGATGCTGAGCTGCTAGCCGTAATGTTTGGTACCGGCCGGCAGGGACAAGACGTACTGGAGTGGAGTAGAAGTGTATTAAAAAGTGCCGGCGGCTTGGCAGGTTTGTTCGCTTTACCGCAAGAACAACTGCTGGAATTGCCCGGTGTCGGCTTGGCACGCTGTATGCAGGTGCAAGCGGTACTCGAACTGACCCGGCGTTACTTAGCGACGCCGTTGCGCGACGGGGCAGGCTTTACCCGACCGGAGATGGTCAAAGACTATTTAGCGGCACAACTTCGACATCAGCCACGGGAGGTATTTGCGCTTTTACTGCTGGACAGTCAGCACCGTTTGCTGCATTATTGCGAGCTGTTTTACGGCACGATAAACGCTGCCCCGGTTTATCCTCGCGAAATTATCAAGTTGGTGATGCGTCACAACGCAGCTGCCGTGATTTTAGCGCACAATCACCCCTCTGGTGTGGCAGAGCCTAGCCAAGCCGACCAGCGGGTGACGACGAGGATCCAAGAGGCGCTGACAACGATCGATGTGGCCTTGCTTGATCACTTTGTTATCGGCGCCGGTGAAACCGTCTCGTTTGCTGAACGAGGTTGGTTATAGATCAAAAATGATCTGAATTTACGATTAAAGCGCAAAAAATACGCGTTGAAGCTTGTCTTTTGCGGCAAATTTTAGTATAAATTGCGCCCTCGATTTATAGGGCAAGGCCATCAGGGCGATTAGGCGAGCTTGCAAAGCAATTTCGGAGTAACGAACATGTCACGAGTATGTCAAGTAACAGGAAAGCGGCCTGTGGTTGGTAATAACCGCTCACACGCGAACAATGCGACCCGCCGTCGTTTCCTGCCAAACCTACAAAGCCACCGCTTTTGGGTAGAAAGCGAAAAGCGTTGGGTAAAACTACGCATTTCAACTAAAGGTATGCGGATCATCGACAAAAACGGTATCGACTCGGTACTGGCAGATCTGCGCGCTAAAGGCGTCCGGGTTTAATTACCGGCTAGAACGAAAGGAATAATACGATGCGCGATAAAATTCGTCTGGTTTCTTCTGCTGGTACTGGTTTCTTCTATACCACAGACAAGAACAAACGTAACATGCCAGAAAAATTTGAGATCAAAAAGTTTGATCCAGTTGTTCGTAAGCATGTGATGTTTAAAGAAGCTAAAATCAAGTAAGCTTCTGCTAAACACTAAAAACCCGCTGCGTGCGGGTTTTTTTGTGCCCGCATGTAAGCTCTCACAACACGCTTTGTTACATCTAACGATTTGCTGCTAGGAAAGAACAGGTCTAAACTTACGCGATCAAAAAATAACAATAAAAATTGGAGACCTTCCATGACCTCGTCTGCTAACAATCCGGTTGCGTTCAGTGGCGCAACCCCAACAGCACCGCAAGAGCGCATGCACTTGCTCGATATAATTCGTGGCTTTGCCTTGCTCGGCATTTTGCTCATGAATATTGAATACTTCCAACGGCCACTCGTCGCCATGGCTTACGGACTCGACACCAGCCAAACTGGAATCGATTATGCAACAGCATGGGGTGTGTATACCTTTGTGCAAGGCAAGTTCTACACCATGTTCTCCTTGCTGTTCGGCATGGGCTTTGTGCTTTTTCTTGATCGTGCGATAGAGAAAGTAAAGTCACCACGCGGGCTGTATTTCCGCCGCATTTTTGTTTTAGGCTTGTTCGGCTTCATCCATATTGTTTATGTCTGGGGCGGCGATATTCTCTTAACCTACGCCATTGCCGGGTTGTTCTTGCTGCTCTTTGCAAAAACACCCGCTAAGCGACTATGGAAATGGGGCGTGGCGCTTATTAGCTTGACCATCTTGCTTTATTGGTTTGGCGCATGGGGGATTCAGATGGGCTTGAATTCACCAGCGGCAGCTGAGATGTTGGCTGATTTTGACGAGCAACATGTCATGATGGCCGAGATGATCGCGACCGGTCACAGTGTTTATGCCAGTGGTAGCTATGCCGAGGTCATCCAACTTCGCCTCAGCGAAATAGCGCTTATGTACGGTGGTGGCGGCATTATCTTTTTCATTCCGACCATTTTAGGCACCATTTTGATTGGTGCATCATTGGCGCGTTTACAGATTTTCACCAAGCCGCTTGAGCACCGCAATGTCATTCGTAAGCTGCTAATTTTCGGCTTGGTTTTCGGCTTGCCAAGTGCATTATTTGTGGGCATTTTTGGTACGGACATTGAAATGATGATTCCAGACTATCGTGGTGCACAAGTCTTTACCCTGCAAGCGGTAGCTAACCTCGGCTTATGTTTAGCCTATATGGCGATTCTGACCATTTTATATCTGAGCGGTAAAAAGTGGATTCAGTACTTAGCGCCGGCAGGCCGCATGGCACTGACTAATTATCTGACGCACTCGATTGTCTTCACTACGTTATTCTATGGCTACGCTGTGGGTTTGTACGGTGAGTATGGACGTTTTGCGATTACGCTCATGGCGCTCGCGTTGTATGCGTTGCAACTCTGGTTCAGCACCTGGTGGTTGCAGCGCTATCAATACGGCCCTATGGAATGGCTATGGCGCAGTGCAACCTACTTGCAACTGCAGCCGATGCGAAAAGTCTAGCGCCTCAACACCGCCAAAGTTGCAGCGACTACTTTGGCGGGTCGACGCGATAGGCGTTTGACGTATTGTGACGAAACCACCCGGTAATACTAAACCGCTCGCGATGAGCGGTTTTTACTTCATGGACGAAGACATCGCTGAGAAAGACAACAAGGGTATTTTGCTGCGGTAGGATCGTTTCTAGCACTTCACCGCGGTCGCCGTAAATCACCAGCTCGCCGCCATCTTCAACATGCCATTCAGGATTCAAATAAAACACTGTGGTCAGCACTCGATTACTGCGGCCTTTGAAGGCGTCGAGGTGCTTTTTATAGAAAGCACCAGGTTGATAGCGAGCTAAGTGGCATTCGTAGTCGAATAAGCCCATGAATAAGCGACGATTTAAGCGCATGCGCAGTTCATCCATCGTATTCAGATACACTGCTTCAGCGGCAATTTCCGGCCGCAACCAGCGAATTTGATCACTTCGCACACGCGTATTGAGGGTGTGTTGTTGCTCGCGACCAATACCGGCCAACGACCAGTCCGAATCGCCCAAAGTTTGGGTGTAGCGATAGAGCGCAGCGACCTCGGCTTGTGGCAAAAAGTCGCGAATAATGACATAGCCGCGATCGACCAATTGATCAAATCGAGCGATCCATGCCTCGTCGGCAATTTCGGTCGTCAGTTGACCTTGCGCTTCATGTAAATTTGCCAGTAATTGAGTCATCGCCTGAACGGTTGTTCCTCTGATACACTACCCGTGGTTTCGGGGCGCTAAATATACGCCCAGAATCCTGCCGAAGGTATAAAAATAGTTCGTTAAATTTCAATAGGATAGTGTATGCCAGAGTTGCCAGAAGTGGAAGTCAGCCGGTTAGGCATCGCGCCGCACCTTGAACAGCAGACCATTACCCAAGTGAAAATTTGGCAACCGCGCCTGCGTTGGCCAATCTCTCACGATGTGCTGCAATTAGCGGGAGAGCAGGTGACTGCGGTCAAACGTCGAGCCAAATATTTGCTGTTGGAGTCTCGCCTCGGAACGCTCATTATTCATTTGGGCATGTCCGGTAAACTTCACGTGGTGCCAACAGCAAGTGAAAAGCAAAAGCATGATCACTTCGCCCTAGAACTCGCGAGCGGCATGAGTCTGCGTCTGAACGATGCGCGTCGTTTCGGCGCGGTATTGTGGCAAGGCCTCGACGAAGTCCATGAAGCACTCGCTAAGTTAGGTCCAGAACCACTTACGGATGACTTTACTGGCTTGCGTCTGTATGAAATGTCACGCGGTAAAACGGCTGCAGTAAAAGCGTTTATCATGGACAATACGGTGGTGGTTGGGGTCGGTAATATCTATGCTAATGAAGCCTTGTTTGCCACCGGGATCGACCCGCGTCGTGCCGCCGGGAAAATCAGTAAAGCACGTTATCTGGAACTCGGCGAAGCCATCAAAGTCATTCTCGCTAAAGCCATCACTCAAGGCGGCACCACGCTTAAAGACTTCCTGAGTGCTGACGGCAAGCCCGGCTACTTTAAGCAAGCGCTGCAAGTCTATGGCCGCGCAGGCGAGCCTTGTGTGCGCTGTTTGCAACCAATTCGCGCATTACGAATTGGTCAGCGTAATAGTTTTTATTGCCCACGCTGCCAAAAGTAAGTGCTCACTCAATTATTATTTCACGCAGCACGCTAATAAAGCGGTCTGCCTCAGTAATAAATGGCGCATGTGCACTGGCGTCAAACTGTATACTGGCGGGCATGTGACTCGCTAGGAAAGACGTAATCGCGGCACTCGTAGCAATCGGCACTAAGCTGTCCCGACGGCCGTACAAGCGCACTAGCGGCACTTGCAGCTGTTTGAGGTCTTGGCGTAAATCGACCTCGGCTAACCAGCGCAGACCAGCAACCAGCGCGTCAGGGGACGGTTCTGGACAGCATGCTAACAGCGCTCGCATGGTTTTAATTTCTTCTTTCGCTGCAGGACTACCGAGTGCTTGGACGGCCAGAAAGCGTTCTAAGGTTTTCTGGAAGTTGGTGCTCAGCTGGTAACGGAATGCTTCGAGGGTTTCACGTTTGATGCCGGGCCATGTTTCGGCTTGCGTGCAGGGAGCACTGGTGCTGGTCGCAATGCCCTCGCGCGCCATAAAACAAGGTGAACTCGCAATCGTAATGACTTTCTTCACATAGGTCGGATAATCCAACCCGAGTTGCGTGGCGAATAAACCGCCCATGGACCAACCGGCTAAATAAAAAGAGTCGTCCAAATGATGGGCTAAGTTGGCCATCACCCGATGACAAGCTTGATCAAATTGACTATTGCCTGCTTGCCACGACGATTGACCAAATCCGGGTAAATCGACGGTGACGACCTGCGCAAATTCGCGTAATAACGGACTAATCGGTGTCCAAATCTCCTTATTCAAGCCCCAGCCATGCAAAAGAACCAGTGTCGGTGCAGCCCGATCATGCAAACAAGGTTGTACGCGAACGCTTAATTCTCTGGCTTTATTGGGCATGACGACTACCTTTGAAACAATGAAGAGGGCGACAACAAGGAGGTGTCCAGTGAACTTGAATCTTAACAAATTTTTGTCGCGGCTAAACCCCGTACCGACAAACTTTGGTGCTTGTTGGCTTTGCTGTTTGCGTGCAGAGCTAACAGCAGGCTTGTGCCAAACCTGCTATGGCGACTTACCGCGGCTAGCACCACAACCCTTGGTCGCTGACCATGAGCACACGCGCATGTGGTTAGCTGCCTTGGCTTATCAGCAACCGGTCGAACGTTGGATCCATGATTTTAAATTCAACGGTATTTCTGGATTATCGCGCCATATGGCGCCCTTACTGGCGGCACAGGCAATGAAAGTCTATCAGCGTGAGCAGATTTATTTGCCAGAAGTACTCGTGCCAGTGCCATTAAGTGAAAGACGCTGGTTACAGCGTGGTTATAATCAGTCGCAATTGCTGGCAGCAGAGCTATCTAAAATTCTGTCGATTCCAGTGCAGGAACCACTGAATAAACGCCATACGGGTGTAAATCATCGATTGACCGCTAGCCAACGTCGTGACAACCTCGCGCAAGCTTTCTATTGGCGCGAACCTTTAATTGCCAAACGCGTCGCGATTATTGACGATGTCATCACCAGTGGTGCCACGGTCGAGGCGATGGCTACCGTGTTGCGTCAAGAAAATTGCTTAGTTGACGCGTGGGGCTTGGCCTTTACGCCGCCACCCACTTAAACAGGTTAAATTAAAGTAGCCCTTTTAAAAAGGCAACGACGCTGCGCCCCAAAGCGTTGAGGTTATAACCACCTTCAAGCATGGCAACAAGTCGTCCTTGGCAATGTTGGTCAGCCAGTTTAGAAAGCTCTTGTGCAATCCAATTGTAGTCGTCTTCGACTAAATTAAATTGCGCCATATCATCTTCGAGGTGGCCATCGAAGCCGGCTGAGACGAGGATTAAATTAGGGGCAAAATGATCGATGGCTGGGAACCACCGTTCGGCGACTTGCTGGCGCCACTCGGTACCATAACAGCCTGCCGCTAACGGCACGTTAATAACGTTCGGGCTCACTGTATCGGCGCCAGTGTCGGGATATAACGGGTGTTGGAACGAAGAACAGAATAGTACGCGCTCATCTTGGAGGAAAATGTCCTCAGTACCATTTCCGTGGTGGACATCGAAGTCGATAATCGCAACCCGTTCAATCGGGTAGTGATGCAAGGCGTAGGCGGCAGCGACGGCAATATTGTTGAACAAACAAAAGCCCATCGCTTGATTTGCCGTCGCATGATGTCCCGGCGGACGGACAGCGCAAAAAGCTTTAGCATTCTCAGCGGTCATGACTTCATCGACCGCATTCTTGCCGGAGCCAGCAGCATACAGTGCTGCACGTAATGTTCCCGGCCCCATCAAAGTGTCGGGATCAAGCCAAATATGATCGTCGTCGGCTTGCGGTTCGCGGACAAAAAGGTCATTCACGTAGGCAACATCATGCACACGATACAGATCGTCTTTACTTGCAGGGGTCGCGTCCTTTTGGGTGAGGACATACTCCATACCCGAACGAATCAGTTGGTCGTTGATCGCGCCAAGACGAGCGGGGCGCTCAGGATAAACTTCTGTCACTTTATGCAAACTGCAGTAGCTGTGGCTAAAGATAGTAATGGCCATTAAGCGTCCTCGCCAAGGGGTAAGGCTAAATAGACTTCGCCGGGTTCATCGGCAGGTAGGCGCCGGAAGCCGGCGCGTTCGAATACCGCTAACATTTTTTGGTTTTCCGCGCGCACATAAGCGAGCATTTTGCCTACACCCCGTAGTTTGGCAATCCGAATCATTTCGTCGAGCAATAATTTCGCCATGCCCTTGCCTTGATGGGTTTCACGAGTGACGAACGCAACCTCACAATTACTGCCATCAGGACTGAGGTAATAACGGCCTACCGCTTGAATTTGTGCTGCCGAACCTTTCTGACGAACGATACACAAGGCTAAGTCTTTACTTTGATCGACGCTGACTAAGGTGCACGACTTCTCCCGGCTCATTTGGGTGGGTACCGTGTTGTAGCGCATTTGCAGGGTTTCTTTCGTGTGCGAATAGAAAAACTCCTGCAATCGTCGCTCGTCACTAGGGTTCAAAGGGCGCAAATCAAAGTGTTCACCACCGATGAATAGCTCTTTAAAGCCAATCTCACCGAGCTCTGGCACCTCAACCGGTGTTTGCTTTTGATAATTTGGTACGTAGTAATGTTTTCGAACTTCTTCGAGTAGCTGTGCACGGAATTTCGGATGAGCTACGCGAATGAGCTCGAGGGCGCGTTCGCGAATACTCTTCCCGCGCAAGGAAGCAACACCAAACTCGGTGACGACATAGTGCACATGGGCGCGGGAGGTGACCACGCCGCCACCCTCGGTGATATGCGGCACAATACGTGACACGGTGCCATCTTTGGCCGTCGATGGCAGCGCAATAACCGGCTTGCCGCCAGCACTCATGGACGCACCGCGACTAAAGTCAACCTGGCCACCAATGCCGGAATAGAACTGGTAGCCGATGGAATCGGAAACGACTTGGCCGGTTAAATCCACTTCAATTGCACTATTGATCGAGACCATGTTGTCATTACGAGCAATATTTGCCGGCGAATTCACATACTCGCTCGGATAAAAGCCAATGTGCGGATTATGGTTGACGAAGTCATAGAGACGTTGGGTGCCAATGGCAAAACTGGTGACACACTTATGCTGATGAAAGGTTTTCAAGCGATTGTTGACGACGCCACTGAGCATCAGATCCATGATTCCGTCGGTGATGAGTTCACTGTGCACACCAAGATCTTTGTGATTACTAAGGTAACGTAGCGTTGCTTCACAGACTTTACCAAAGCCAATTTGAATCGTGGCACCGTCTTCAACCAGCAGCGATACATACTGACCGACGCGCTCGGTAATGGGGTCAAACTTTGGTGGTGGCAGTTCGAGCAGCGCTTCATTGGCATAATAAAAAGCATCGATCTGACCTTTATGAATAAACGCCTGACCAAAGGTGACTGGCATCGCTGGGTTCACTTGGGCGATGACCGTTTTCGCCGCCCGTAATGCGGCGGAAACAACATCAACACTTACACCGAGAGAATGATAGCCATGTTGATCGGCGGGGCTAACCATAATTAAGGCAGCATCGAGTGGCAGGATTTCATCTAAGAACAAAGACGGAATATCGGACATAAAAGTCGGCGTGTAGTCGGCGCGACCCTCTGCCACGGCGCGACGCACTTGTTCGCCGCCAATAAATAATGAGTTCACTTTGAAATGATTTTGATACGCCGGCTCAACCCAAGCATTGTCGCCGAATGCACCAACTTGAATAATTTCGACATCGTGCAGGTATTTGCAGTTGGCGAGTAGATTTTGAATCATGGTGTGCGGTACAGCCGCATGGGAGCCAATGAAAATACGCTGGCCGGACTGAATAAGCTGCGGCCACTTAACCGGCTTCCCTTGGCAGAGCAGCTGCCCGTCGGGTGCGACTGAACGCTGCGCGCTGGCTCGGTAGACTGGCGATTCCTCTGACATCTGTAACCTCGTCCTAACCATGTTGGATAGGCTCAGTATAGCGATGCTCAGTTAAAATACGATGGTCTAGGTCAAAGGATTGCGACGAATTTGGCCAAAACTCGACTAAAGTTGGATAAAAAAAGCCCCGCTGTGTCGGCGGGGCTACTGATGTTCTTTGCGCATTAATTAATGGGCGTGAGCATCCTCGTCTTCTTCCTCTTCTTCCTCGCCAGCTGCTGTGCCAAGCACATACTGCGACCAGAAGATTGCGTTTGCCATGAGCTTGTTCGAGCCCCAGAAGAAGCTACGGAAGTTGACATTATCGGCAAAGCCAACGACACGACCGGCGCCGAGACGATGAGCAACGATATTGCTGCGCTCACTGAGGACTTCGCGGTTCCCCTGCGAGGTAAATCCAGCGAGCACCGGATCTACAGCATAGCGGGCAACGTCAACGAACGGACTGTTGTTCGCCACGAATGCCATAGTGCTGTTTTTGAAAACCGGCAACTGCGATCGAGTGTAGCCAACCGCAAGTGGGTGGCTTAGATCGAGGTTGGTGCTGAAAATTGCCCCAGCGAGGCGCTGTTGACCGAAGAAATGATCACGGTCGCCATAGGTTAAACCTTCGGTCGGGAACTTGGCTCGGAACTCGTCCTGACTCACTACTTCAGCACCAAGGAGATTATTACTTGCCATCCAACGTGCGCCGCCTTTTTGTCCGATCAGCGTACCACCACGGCGAACCCACTGTTGAAGTTGGCTGCGGAAGCGGTCGCTGAAGGTACGATAATGACCGTCGACCAGAATAATGTGGGTGTAACGATCAATATCAACACGGTCCAAACGCTGTGTTTCGATAAGGGTAACCGGAAGGTTGACGTCACGATCCAAGAAGTACCAAGCTTCCCCGGCTTCTTGCAAATTGACACCGTCACCAATCACGATCATCACCGCTGGCATGCTTGCCGGGTCAATACTGCGACTACCAATATCCATGCCCGTTGTTGGGGTTAAACCGCTCGTTAAGGTGTGGACACGAACGCGGTTGTTGTCGGCGTGCTCGGCAAGCACCGACTGAACCTCAGACCAAGGGCGAGTTTGGTAAGCGCGTGTGACAATGACACTGCCATGACTGAAGGTCTCTTCGCCGTTCGGTGTGCTAATGGTCATTTCCTCTGCAGCTAAACGAGCGTGAACACCGTTTTGTAGCAGGTGACTGAGTAAACGTGGTGCGAATTGAGGCTCCCAGCTGAAGACATAACCAACGCGCGTGTCGGCAAGTTGATTCGCGGTAAACTGGTTTGGTTCCTGCCAGGCTTGATCGCTGACACGGAAACGACGGTTGTGGCGCACTTCGCTAAACTCGACATTAAAGGCATGTGGTAAAGTCCATGCCGACACGTCATAGAAGGTGTTATCAGGGAAGTCTTGCTGGGTACTGAAAACGCCTTTCAGGAGACGATAGTTACGTTGCCGAATCGGTACATAGTAGGCTTCGCCTGGGCGATACGTTTGGTTGTCGACGGTAAAGGCTTCGGTGACCGCATAGGCATCAATGTTGTGCATGCGCATAATGCGTAGCAACTCGTTCATGCGCCCTTCGTCGGTTTCCCGCAACAGGTAGCCGTCAAAGCTTTCCTTGGCAGCAAGCTCAAGATTCTCTTTAAAGAAGCGCTGTTGGAAATCGAGTAGCCAGTCACGCTCGGCAACGGCACCACGGATGGTCGAAAGTGAGGTAACAAACTGATTGCGAATTGTGAATGGGAAGGAAACATCGCCATTGACTGATTCTTGCAAATGCCCACGTGACGAGCCTTGTTCAAACAAGATGGCAATCGTGCCTTGGGCATCAGGATAGCTCGAGCCTTTACCGTAGTAAAAGTCATCGAATGACTCTTCGGTGTAATACAAACTGTGAATATCGTCTAATACATCCGCATGAAACTCAGCCAAGCGTTCGGTTAAACGCACGTTTTCATCTGGGGTCAGCGGATTCTTCCGTGACGGAATGCCCGGCTGGAAGAAGTAGGTCGAATCGGTACCCATCTCATGATGGTCAGTTAATACGTTGGGCATCCAGTCTTGATAGGCCTGAATGCGGGCGTGCGACTCTGGATGTTGGAGTAACAACCAGTCACGGTTCAAGTCAAACCAGTAATGGTTTTGACGACCACGCAACCAGTCTTGCTGATGCTCGCGGTGCTGACGATCGGCGCTCGGTGTCATACTTTTGTATTGATTGACCCATGTCGCGAAGCGCGACAAGCCATCAGGGTTATACATTGGGTCGAGTAGAATGACGGTGTTGTCTAGCCATTGATCAATTTCTTCGCCTTGTGCGGCAGCAAGGTAGTAAGCTGTAAGAATCGCTGCATTGGAGCCGGAAGGCTCATCGCCATGCACACTGTAACCCATGTAAATAACCAGTGGCGCAGCGGTCGCGTTAACGTTCTGACTCGGGTCAGATACGGCTAAATGTTGCTGACGCATTTCTTCAAGGCGCCCTTGATTCTCCGGTGCACTTACTTTCAACAACAGCATTGGCCGTTGCTCATGAGAACGACCATTGATGGTTAGGGTCATGCGATCTGAGCGTTCGGCAAGAATCTCAAGATAACGATGAATTTGCTCAGGACGAGCATGCCATTCGCCGACTTCATAGCCGAGGATCTCAGCAGGCTTCGGAATACTTTCGTCGAAGCTGACATTGCTCGGTAAGTAGTAATCAAGATCAACGGCAACCGCGGCAGAGGAAACGCCAGCAACCGCCACAACGGCTGCTGTGAAACGCCGTAAATGGGTGGTTAAAGTTTTAGACATGGTAAAAACTCCTGTGGATTCGTGCTCACAAGCTAGCAAATTCAAGCGGATTTACCAACAGAGTTACTATGCAATGCTTACCAGATGCGATAGAATAAACCCTAGTGAAATACTCAAGTATAGAGGTGAATGACGTATGATTACCATTTCCGAATCAGCCCAAGCTCATTTTTGTGATTTGCTGAGCAAGCAAGAAGAAGGCACGAATATTCGTGTGTTCGTTGTCAATCCGGGTCGGCCTAATGCGGAATGTGGTGTGTCTTATTGTCCACCGGACGCGGTCGAAGACAATGACCAACTACTGCCATTTAATGGGTTTTCTGCGGTCGTTGACGCTGAAAGTGCGCCGTTTTTGCAAGACGCCGAAATTGATTATGTGCAGCAAGAGCTTGGTTCGCAGCTAACCTTAAAAGCACCCAATGCAAAAGCACAGAAAGTTGCCGATGACGCCCCGTTAATTGAGCGTGTCGACTATGTTATTCAGTCACAAATTAACCCGCAACTTGCTGGTCACGGCGGTAACGTCATGATTTCTGAAATTACTGACGACGGCGTTGCTATTCTTCAGTTCGGTGGTGGTTGTAATGGTTGTTCGATGGTTGATGTGACCTTGAAAGATGGCATTGAAAAACAGTTGCTTGAGTCTTTCCCCGGCGAGCTCAATGGTGTCCGCGATATCACCGAACACATGCGTGGCGAACACTCATACTACTAATTCTGTCGTTCAGACGCAGGCTGCATAAAGAGCACAACATGAACAAGGTTGTGCTCTTCTTCTTTAAACGGCCGAACTTCTGCCGACTCGATAGGCAGTTGCGGACTCGGTTGAATGAGCTTGTCGACAAATTCCGCTGCCCGCTCCGCTGAGTTTGCATAGATTGCAAGATTGCAAATCGTCCCCGTGCATACCACTGAAATAGGCTGAACATTCGCAGCTTCCTGAATCAGCTTGAGGATGGTTTGATGATGCTGACAAGCTGAGTGATGTTCGATATTGCCAATTAACTGAATATTTTCTTCGATAATACCGGTCAGGCTTGGTTCTTCCCCCAGCAAGATTTGCATCCGCGCATGACTATCCATCAACCCCGATATACCGCCGTTCTCTTCCTCGCTTTCTGCAACATTGGTTTCACGCTCGTGAATCGCTTGGTTGAAGTCACTGCGCACAATCACCTCTGCCGGCTCTGATGTGTATGCCTCAGACTGCGGACGTAGGTCGTCATTAGTGAATAAATTTTGAATCGGAGGGATCGCGCTGAGAATCAACGAGATGAGTAGGATGCCAAGAGCAAGCACGAGTAATGCATTGCGCAAATTAAAATTCCTTTGTTTTAAAAAAACCGAGAAATTAAATTGATACAACTTTTGCAAGTTGTTTGTAAGTTTTGTGATCCTGTTCACGTGCAATCCTCGTAAGTGATCGTTGCTGACAATCCAATGAGGAAAACACAATGAACAGAACCACAAAAATTTTAAGTGCTTCGGCTGCAGCATTGCTGCTTGCCGCTTGTAACAGCTCAAGTAGTCCTGAACCGCAACAACCACCAACGCCGCCACCCCCCGTAGGTGAGTTCGAGCTGCGTGTCCATCATGCGTCGGCTGATGCGCCTGCTGTTAATATTACCGTGAATGGTGATAACTTCCTAGAGGCAGTTGATTATCAAGTGTCGTCAGGCCTAGCGGTGGTCGATGAAGGCACCTATGACGTTGGTGTGGATGCTATTTTACCGGACAACTCTACCGTGACCGTAATTGGTCCGCTGTCACTCGACTTAGAAGCTGATACGCGCTATGACGTGTTTGCACTCGGTCGTGTTGATGACGAAACGTTAGAGCCATTTATCGTCGCTAATGACATTTCTGAAGTGGGTAGCGGCAATGCGCGCCTTCAGGTACTCCATGGTGTGCCTGTTGACTTGACGGTTGACGTCTATTTAACGGCGTTCGGTGCCGATTTAAGTGCTGAGCAGCCAGCTGCAACCTTGGCGTATAAAGATCACACCGGTCAAGTTGAAGTGGCAGGTGGTGATTACCAAATTCGTATCACCGTCGCTGGTGACGCTGATGCAGTCGTTTTTGATTCAGGTGAAATCACTTTGCCAGCTGGTGCTGATTTGTTTGTAGCAGCGACTCCAAGTGTCGGTGCCAATAGTGGTGATCGTCCAATTGCTTTGCTTATCGCTGATGGCGAAGGTTCAGCTGTGTTGCATTCGGTTGATGCCGGTGCTAATGCACGAGTTATTCACGCCGTTGCCGATGCACCAGCGGTCGACGTCCTCGTCAACGATGATGCAGTACTTACTGAAGTGCCTTTCTTAGCCTTCTCTGGCTATTTGAACCTGCCAGCTGACACGTACAACATTAAGGTCAATGCAGCCGGTACGGACGTCACTGTGATCGATGTCGACCTACCAGTTGAAAATGCTCAGCAGTACAGCATTTTGGCAGTCGGAGAGCTCGGTGGTGACGGCATTGCTCCAGCAGTGTTGCTCGAAGACAACCGTCGTATCACGACTGCTGCGATCGTGCGCATTATCCACGCTTCGCCAACTGCAGGCTTAGTTGATATTTATGTCACTGCAACTGACGACATTAGCGACGCTTCACCAGCATTTGAAGGTGTCGATTTCGATGCTTCAGCATTGCAAGCGACCGGTAATGTCGCATTACCGCCAGGTGAATACTACGTCACTGTAACCTTGTCAGGTACTAAAGATGCAGCCATTGGTCCATTGTTACTCGACCTACAAGGCGGTGGTTTGTACACAGCTATCGCGGTTGATGCAACCACCGGTGGCCTGCCACCACAGTTGATTGTTCTGGACGACTTCGTCACTGAATAATCGCTTGCGCAGGCCCGCTTTGATGCGGGTCTACGCTCGCTCAATTATCACTCCCTCGACGCAGTCATGCCGTCGTTTTTGGCCCCTCTGAAAAGATGGGGCCTTTTTCTTGGCGTAACCAAAGCCATTGGCCGAAGCCTCGAGCCGCCATAAATGCGCAGAGTGCCAACCAAAGCCCGTGATTGCCAAGCCAGAGAGCAGAAACAGCGACCGGGAAAAACACGCCAAGCGCGGCAATAGCCATGGTATTGCGCATCGCTTTACTTGCCGTTAGACCAATAAAAACTCCGTCGTAGAAATAGCTCCAGTGGGCGAGCAAAGGTAGAGCAATGAGCCAGGGTAAGTACATTTCAGCTGTTTCGCGTAGCGGCTCAATATTGGTAATGAGCGCAATAATTGACGCACCAAACAGCCAGAAAATTAGGCTATAAAGCACAGCGAAAAGGGTTGACCAAAATAGGCAGAGACGCAGCCATTTGCGGATTAACTCGGGCTTCTTCGCGCCTTTCGCTTCGCCAATCAACGCCTCGACTGCATAAGCGATGCCATCGAGACCGAGCGATATTAAAATCAAAAATTGCATTAAGACCGCATTCGCTGCCACCCAGTCAGGGCCAATGTAGCTTGCGCCAACGGTCATGGTGGCCATGCAGGCGTGGAGCAGCAACGAGCGAATGAAAATGTCGCGGTTAAGCGCAAACAAGGCACGAAACTGCGGCAGACGAAGTGTCTGAAAGGCCTTCCATTTAAGTTTAAAGCTACTTTGCAACCAATATAGACCGACTAAGCAGGTGGCCCATTCCGCCACCAGTGTCGAGATCGCCGCGCCATAGACATGGAAGTTCAACAGTAAGACCAAAACGATGGTACCAATCACATTGACTAAATTGGTAAAGATCACGAGAACCATGGCTCGACCCGCTTGTTGGCGGCCGAGTAAAACGCCAAGAATCACGAGATTAAGTAAAGCTGCTGGCGCACCAAATATCCGAATTTGTACGTATATGGTGGCCAAGCGTTGATACTCACCATCCATAGCGACCAGCGTTTGCATCAGCCAAATAATCAAGGGTTGTAAAAGCACGAGAAGCACGCCGATAACAACAGCAAGCGTCGTGGCTTGCACCAAAATGGTGCGTTGATTGACAATGCTTTTCGCGCCATAGGCTTGAGCGATTAGACCCGTTGTCGACATGCGTAAAAAGATCGCCAATAGGTACATGAAACTAATGATCATCGCGCCAGTCGCCACGGCGGTCAGGTAGATAGAATTTGGCAAATGCCCTATGATGGCCGTATCAACAAGACCTAAGAGTGGTGCCGCAATATTTGAAATCATCATCGGCAAAGCAATTAAAAATACTTTGCGATGATCTTGCCAAGCGTTCAATATTGAACTCAGGCTGCGGGACTGCTCAGTTTGAGGCTGAGACATGAGACAAACTCCGGGGGGTTGGATGAAACTAGGTTGGTTAACTATAGTGGCGAGTATTCTAGCCGGCGCAATGTTGTTTTTTACACCGTCTGTGACCGAGGCGCAAGAGGATGCGCATGCGTCGATTCTACTTTACCATCACGTCAGTGATCGCACACCGCGAGTGACGAGCGTGACAGCGGATGAACTGCGAGAGCATTTAACTTATTTGCAAGACAATGACTTCACAGTCATTGATATTCGTGATGCGATCGCTGCTGTGCAAGGACGGAAAGCGATTCCTGAAAAGTCAGTCGTGATCACCTTTGACGATGCCTATCAGAATATTTACACCAACGGCTGGCCAATTTTAAAAGAGTTTGATGTACCGTGGACTTTATTTGTCACCACGGATCCCATTGGCCAAACACCAGGTCAATATATGAGTTGGGACCAAATTCGAGATTTGCATGACGATGGCGTGGTGATTGCCAATCATTCATTGGATCATGCTCACTTACCGCGTCGCGTTGACTATGCCAATGAACAAGCTTGGCTCGAGCGCATGCGCGAGAACATTTTGGCTGCCGAAGCTAAAATCAAAGACGAAGTGGGCGTGAGTTATAAGCTATTTGCTTACCCTTACGGTGAATATGACAATGTGCTCGCGGATCTCGTTGCTGAGCTTGGGTTTATCGGTTTTGGTCAGCATTCTGGCGGTTTTAGTCAACATAGCGATTTCCGCGCAATTCCGCGTTTTGCCGCAGCGGGTATGTACGCGAACTTACGTACCTTAGGCACGAAGATGGCGGCGCTAGGAATGTCGGTTCTCGAGAGTCATATTGAGGACACTATGCTTGATCACGAAGAGACACGGCCGACTTTAAAATTAACAGTAGATACGAGTGACTTTCACCGTAACCAACTGAATTGTTTTATCCGGAGTCAGCCACATGCGCCGCAGTGGCATGATGAGCAAACGTTTTCTGTGCAAGCAGAAGAGCCGATAGGCATCGGCCGTCAACGCTATAATTGTACGGTACCGAGCATTAGTCGGCCGGGACGCTTCTATTGGTATTCAGTACAGTGGATTCGTCCTGACCAACAAGGTAGTTGGCCGGATTAGCCATAACAAACAGTTGGAGCAGATTAAAGCTTGGACTATAGTGAGTCATCGTCTATACGGAGAATGACTGATGACGCACAAAAACAATACTTCACGTTTTTATCAATACAGCCGCCTGACTCTGGCGGCTGCCTTAACGTTTACCTTACTGGCCTGCAGCGGCCAAGCCCCAGAACAAGCTTCCGACTCATTTAGTCAACGCCAAGCCCCCATTGCTGAGCGCATTGATTATGTCGTTGCGTCGCCTCATGGCGACCGAGTTGACCCATATTATTGGCTACGTGATGATGATCGGGCGGCACCAGAGGTTATCGCTTACCTTGAGGCTGAGAACGAGTATTACCGTGCGTATGCCGAGCGCTATGAGCCACTCGTACAAGAAATTGAAGACGAGATGTTAAGTCGTATCAATCAGGACGACAGCAGCACACCGTTACGTCGCGGTGATCATTGGTACTACACGCGTTATGAAGAGGGGAAGCAATATCCGCTCTACGTGCGAGAGAACGACCAAGGCGATGTTGAAATCATTATTGATGTCAATGAGTTGGCGGCTGGTCATGCGTTTATGTCGGTGACGAATTTAAGTTACAGTCCTGATTTCCGTTATGTGGCCTATTTTGTCGACACGACAGGACGGCGGCAATACGAGCTGCGCGTGCGCGACTTACAGACGGGCGAAGATTTGCCGGACCGACTGACAGGGCTTTCGCGCTCTGTGGCTTGGGCTCAGGATAATCAAACCTTGTTCGTGGTGGAAAATGATCCGGTGACTTTATTGTCAACGCGCGTGCTTAAACATCGCTTAGGCGAGCCGGTGGAGGAAGCTGAAGTCGTCTATGAGGAAACGGACAATACGTTCTATCTCTATGTGGGCAATAGCACCGACCAGCAATTTATCCAGATTTATCTGTCGCAAACCGTCAGTAGCGAAATATGGGTGCTTGATGCGCACCAGCCGGATGGTGACTTTGCCGTCATCGCGCCGCGCGAGCGTGGCTTATTGTATGAGGCGGAGCATATCGACGGTCGTTGGATTATTGGTACGGATTATGAAGCGCCGAATTTCCAGTTAATGCAAGTTGCGCATGACGCTATCGGTGATAAATCGAACTGGCAGCCACTCGTTCCGCACAGCGATGATGTGTTTATAAATGACTATGCCGTATTCGCGGATTATTTGGCGATTAATGAGCGGAGCAATGGTCTGCTGCGAATTAAATTATTGCCGTGGGATGATTTTACTAATCCGCGCTTCATTGAAGCGGATGAAGATGCGTATATGATGCGTTTCGAATGGAATATTGACCAGTTCACCGACACCTTGCGCTACATTTACAGTTCCTTGACTACGCCAATGGTGACTTACGCTTATGACATGCGCAGTGGTGAGCAATCGGTGTTGAAAGCCACGGAAGTGCCGAATTATGATCCTTCCTTGTATGTCACCAAGCGGACGTGGGCGACAGCGCGTGATGGTCGTCAGATTCCTGTCACCTTGCTGCATCGTCATGATTTTGTCGCCAACGGTGAATCGCCGTTATATCAATATGCGTATGGCTCGTACGGTAGCAGTATGGATCCATTTTTCAGTAGTTCGGTGTTATCACTGGTTGACCGCGGATTCGTGTATGCGATTGCCCATATTCGTGGTGGACAGGAAATGGGTCGCGATTGGTATGAAGACGGTAAATTGCTAAATAAGAAGAATACATTTACTGACTTTATCGACGTGACTGACCATTTAGTCGCCGAAGGTTATGCACATCCAGAGAAGGTGATTGCTGGCGGTGGCAGCGCAGGAGGTTTGTTAATCGGCGCTGTTGCCAATATGGCGCCAGAAAAGTATCTTGGTTTACATGCTGCGGTGCCTTTTGTTGACGTGGTCACAACCATGTTGGATGAAACAATTCCACTCACTACGAACGAGTTTGACGAGTGGGGCAATCCCAAGCAAAAGGAATTCTACGACTATATGTTGTCGTATTCACCGTATGACAATGTCGCTGCGATTGATTATCCAGCGATCTTGGTCACGACTGGTCTACATGACTCCCAGGTTCAATATTTCGAGCCAGCGAAGTGGGTGGCTAAACTGCGCCACTATAAAACCGATGACAATGTGTTGTTGTTCCGTACCAATATGACGGCAGGTCATGGTGGCAGTTCAGGACGCTTTTCCGCATTGCGCGAGCGTGCAGAAGAGTACGCATTTATGCTATCGTTACTGGCAGATTAAAACGAATCGATGGAACTGAAAACGGCCACCTTGCGTGGCCGTTTTCATTTAATGGTTAATAGTTATTGGTGTGCTCTAAGTAGCGAGCAATTTTTTGGAAGTCGCGCACTAGATGATTCGGGTTGACCGTGGCGATTTCCCCGAGCTCGTGAGACGGCCGAAAAATAGCTTGTTGATGCCCGTTCGGGTCGACCAAAATAATCGCGGAACTGTGATTGACCAAATAATTAGTTTCATTTTCATCCGGCACTGAATACATCAAACCGATATTCCGCACGAAAGGATATAACTCAGGATGTTCGGCACGAACACCATAGAAACCCTCGCCAAAGAAGTCCACGTACATGCGTATTCGATCGACATCATCGCGTTTCGGGTCAACACTTATCATCCAGACTTGCACCGGAAATTCACTTGCGCTGCTAATGTCAGCCCAGCGCGCCTTTAACTGCGCCATCGTGGTGGGGCAGATGTCAGGACAGAAGGTGTAACCCGTGAACAGCAAAGTCCATTGACCCTCGAGTGCCGTGTTTGTGACCTCGGCGCCGTCACTTCCTTGCAATAAGAATGGTTCGATGAGACGCGGCTGATCATAGATACGACTCGACTCTAGTTCCGGCGTACTGACTTGATTAAGTGCCAAATAACTACCAACACCGATAACCGCAACGAGGATTAATATGATCAGTTTGCGAAAATTCATAGGTTCGAAACCTCCAAAAGCAAAGCGTTACTAAGCGATCAAGTAATGATCGGCGAGTAGTAAGATGAATAACACCATCAAATGCCAGATGGAAAACTTAAACATTTTCCACGCGGTAAGTTTTTCCGGGCGGTATTTCAGTTTCCATGCGTAACCAAGGAAAATGACATTAAGAATATTTACCCCAACCAAATAGAGCCAGCCACTCATACCGACAAGGTAGGGCAACACACACACCGCGGTGAGTAGAATGGTGTACAGCAAAATACAGGTTTTGGTAAAGGCAATGCCGTGCGTGACTGGTAACATCGGGATTTCAGCTTTGGCATAGTCTTTTGCACGATGAACCGCCAAAGCCCAGAAGTGCGGCGGTGTCCAAGTGAACACGATCATCACCAATAACAGCGGGAACGCATGAATCTCACCCGTGACGGCGGTCCAACCAAGTAATGGCGGTGCGGCGCCGGCAAGACCACCAATCACGATATTTTGTGGGGTCGCACGCTTTAAATACATGGTGTAAATCACTGCGTAACCGACCAAGCTCGCCAAGGTCAGTACCGCAGTGATGCGATTGACGAATAGCTCAAGAACTATATAACCCAAGGTGCCGATGACCATGGCAAAGGTGAGTACTTTACGCGGTGACAACGCGCCGGTAGGCAATGGTCGGCGCAGTGTTCGCGCCATTTTTGCATCGATATGACGGTCAACGAGGTGGTTTACTGCCGCCGCTGAAGACGCCATTAAGCCAATGCCGAGCATGGCTGGAATGAGGATATCCGCAGCGACCCAGGTGGGTGTCGCGAGCGCCATGCCAACCAACGCGGTTAACAACAAAAGTGCCACAACGCGTGGTTTGGTAAGTTCTAGATATTCACGCCAGCTGGCGCGTTGGGTTAGCGCGACTTGATTAGCCATGGCTCACCTCCTTTCTTTTTATTTTATAGAGAGCATAGTTCAAAGCGACCAAGGATACGAGCATGAGTGCGCCCACCGCATTGTGTGCAACGGCAACGGCCAATGGAAGACTAGCGACGACGTTGGTTACGCCAAGGGCAACTTGTAACACGAGCAAGGACGTCATCACGAAGGTAAGACGCTTAAACCACTGACTACTTGCGTTTAACCAAAGTTTTAGGAGTAACCAGCCCATTACCGCGATGACGACAATTGCACCTATCCGATGGAAAACGTGCATGGTCATGCGTTCCGCATAGCTATGCACACCGAATTCATAGTCGTCGGCTTCCGGCACTGAAAATGCGCCGGCAATATCGAGACGCTCCAGCCAATTGCCTTCACAAATAGGCAGATTGGTGCAGGCAAGCGCAGCGTAGTTTGCTGCCACCCATCCACCGAGAGCAATTTGGCCAAGGACAACAATCATGGTGAGAATAGCCAGCGGTTGCAATGTGCGTAACTTCGGCTCGGTGGCAAAGGTTGGCTGAGTTTCGCGCAAATAGAGCAAAGCCAATAAACAAAAGGTCGAGAAACCACCGAGCAGGTGCATCATGACAATCACCGGCTGGAGGTTCATGGTGACCGTCCACATGCCCAGCGCGGCTTGGAAAATGATTAATGCTAATAACGCCAGCGGTAGCTTAAGTGGTTTGCCCGCGCCAATACGGCGACGGCGCTGAACAGCGCTCACAGCGATAATCAGCACTAAAATACCAAGGATGCCCGCAGCATAGCGGTGAATCATTTCATTCCAAGCTTTGAAGTGTTCGACAGGCCGCTCCGGGAAACGCATTTCTGCCGCTTCTACCCGGGTTTCACTGTGTGGTACGGTTAAGAAACCATAACAACCAGGCCAATCAGGACAGCCCAAACCGGCGTCAGTGAGGCGGGTATAAGCCCCCAAAATGATCACCACAATGACTAACCCTAAAGCAATTTTCACATAACGCTGCATCATTGTTTTTATCCTTATTCTTGCAAACGCTTTCGACGTTCTAACTTAACCCACTCGTGACAGTTTGAGTAGTTTTTGCAGATCACTGAGTAAATCTCGCCCCTTTAATATTGTTTCTTGGCGATCTTGACTCGTTGGATACCAGAGCACAACAGTGCCGACCGGGTCGATAATAAATAAGCTATTGGTCGGTAATTGACTGAGTGCGTCGCTGAGTTCGTTGTCGCGCACGTAAACGAGCGTCGAGTCTGCAGGCAATGATGGTAAGTCAGTACTCGAGCTTTCGCCTTGGATCGCGACCGGACGTACACGATCTTGCTGTTTACCTAGTGCGTGATAGAGTTGGCTCGCAACATAGAGTGCATTGCCGCACTGTTCATCACATTGTTGCGGAACGACATAGGCGATGCGCCATTTATTCGGCATCAAGTGATTCACATCTTCTGCTAATTGAATTTCAGGCGTGACTAAATTTCCTTTATTACTCACCCCGGGTTCATACCACCCCATACGTAATACCAAATGCGCTGCAGCCAGCGGTAAAATAAATATTGCGGCGACGGTTAAAAGTACACGTCGATTGCGGCGTGTCTGCTGTTCTGGCGTCAGTTGCGCTTTCATAAGCTTTCCTTGTTGTTCTTATTCGTTGGAATGTGAGTCGTCCGTTCGCGGCTGGCCACGAGGAATACAATGAGGGCAGCCAAGGCTAAACCGAACCACTGCATCGCATAGGCATAATGGCGATGCGGTGGCATCACCACAATTGGCCATTCACGCACATAGCCCAAATCTGCTTGTGGGTCTTGGAGGACAATAAACTGTGCCAGCGACGCGCTCATTTGGGTTGATAGCGCGTTGGCTAATTTGTCGAGTTCTGGGTACTGAATGCGATGCAAGATGTCTGCGTCGAAGTTGGAAAAATCCTGTGCTTGCAGCATGAATGGTTGCGCTGCTGGAATACGGATTCGCCCCTGAATAGTCACTTCGCTGCTGGGTAATTGAATCTCAGGGAGAACGGCGCGGTTGAAGTCCGCTGGTACCCAACCGAGGTTGACCGGCACAAGCCAGTCATTGACCTGGTTTGGACGCACTAGCGCTAACACATGGTAGCCAGAGCGGCCTTGGTGAATTTGATTATCAATAAGAAATATTGGCTCAGCTTGAATTTGGCCTTGGAATTCAATTTCGCTATCGGCTGCTTGAGCGAGTTCGGTTAATGTTGTTGGAGTCATTTCTGTGTAGATGGCAGCGTGTTCATGGCGGTCTATGATGGCTTGTTTTTCTTGGCCACGATCAATTTGCCAAAAACCAAGCTTGACCAAGATTGCAATCGCAAGCAAAGTAATAAGGAGCGCTCCAGGATGGAGGCGAAATAATAATGAACCAAGGCGAAGGACTGTCATAACAACTTCTGAGGACCTGCCGTGTTAACCGTTATACTCAAAATACTACTCGTCGCGTTACTGCTATACATCATCGCGAACTTATTTCGCGGGCTATTTAGTGCGCTTAAAAATGATCCGGAAGCGCCTCCTATGTCCCATTACATAGGCAAACGAGTGTTATTCTCTGCAGTGGTGATTTTATTCATCATTCTCGCTCTCATGTTTGATGTCACCACATTAAATCAGCGCCCCTACTGAGCAGGGGCGCTCTTTTCTTCTACAAGACGTAGACGAAAACGAACAAGACCAACCAAACCACGTCAACGAAGTGCCAGTACCAAGCAGTAGCTTGGAATGCGAACTGGTCATCTTTGGTGAAATGCCCGGCAAATACTCGTCCGGCCATCACAATCATCATAATTGCACCCAGCGTCACGTGAACGCCATGGAAGCCGGTGAGCATGAAGAAGGTGTTGCCGTAGATGCCTGAGTCTAACGTTAAACCAAGATCACGATAGGCATGAACGTATTCATAGCCTTGTAAACCGAGGAAGATTAGACCAAGAACGATGGTGATCACTAACCAAAGCTTTAACTTTTGGCGTTTCCCTTCCTCTAAGCCGACGTGCGCAAAATGTAAGGTTATCGACGAAATCACAAGAATTGCGGTGTTGATGAGTGGCAAACCGAGCCAGCCCATTGCTTGTGTGGTGGTTCCGCCAGGCGTCGTTGTTAATGGCCAAATCGCTTCAAACCCAGGCCACAAAATCTCGCCGGTCATGGCGTTATTGCTAGCGCCACCTAACCATGGCACAGCGATCATTCGAGCATAGAAGAGGGCACCGAAAAACGCCATAAAGAACATGACTTCGGAGAAAATGAACCAGCTCATGCCTAGCTTATATGAACCGCCTAATTGCTTATTGTATAAGCCTGCCCGAGATTCACGGATCTGATCGCCAAACCAGCCAACCAGCATGACAACCATGACGAGTAGACCCGCTCCAAGGAAGTAATGACCAAAGCCTGCTTCCTGTTTTGACCACTCGATAGTGTAATGGCCAGCGCCGAAGGCGATTAAACCTAAGGCGATTGCACCGACCAAAGGCCAAATGCTTTGGTCGGGCACATAGTATTTTTGTGGATTATGATTTTCTGTACTCATTGAAATTCCCTCACTCTGACCGACTGGCGGTTGTGGTAACGCGCGCTTGGTCAGTTAGGTCATACATCATGTAAGACAAAGTAAAGCGGTGAATATGTTCTGGTAAGTCCGGGTCGAGGTAAAACTGCATTGGCATGACAGCACGTTCACCAGCGGCTAACGGCTGTTGCTCAAAACAAAAACACTCGGTTTTGTTTAAATACAGCGATGCTTCGCCCGGCGACACAGACGGTAATGCTTGCGCAACAACGTCTTTACCCGTGCGGTTTTCGACATAAAAATTCACGACTTTGACTTCGCCCGGATGCACTCGAATTGAGCGGACTTCCGGTTGGAATTCCCAAGGAATTCCACGGCTAACACGAGTATGAAACTCAACCGTGACCACCCGTGTTTGGTCGACTTCCATGCCATAATTAGCTACCGCTGCGGTATTACTCGTGCGGCCATTGAACCCTGTTATTTCACAGAACTTCTCGTACAGAGGGACAAGGGCGAAGCCAAATGCAAACATGATGATCACGGAGCCTAACAGTCGGGTGATGACCCGACTGTTATCTTGGCGCTGTGGCTTTTGTTCCGGAGTTTCGCTCATTTCACGGCACTCCTTACTTAATTACTGGTGGTACGTCGAAGGTGTGGTAAGGCGCCGGTGACGGCACAGTCCACTCAAGACCTTCAGCTCCTTCCCAAGGCTTCGCAGGGGCTGGCTCGCCTTTCTTCAATGCACACTTAATACAAACGGCAAGGAAGATAAGCTGCGAGAAGCCAAACAAGAAGCCACCGACACTGACAATCGCGTTAATGTCAGCAAACTGCAGTGCGTAGTCTGGGATCCGGCGTGGCATGCCTGCTAAGCCCACAAAGTGCATTGGGAAGAACAGGATGTTGACCGAAATCAGCGAGCACCAGAAATGCAATTTACTGAGGAACGTGTCGTACATCACCCCAGACCATTTCGGTAGCCAGTAATAAGCTGCTGCCATAATCGAGAATACGGCTCCGCTAACCAACACGTAATGGAAGTGCGCGACCACGAAGTAGGTGTCGTGATACTGGTAGTCAACGGGTGTAATGGCCAGCATGATGCCGGAGAAGCCACCAATCGTGAATAACACAACAAATGCCAATGAGAAAAGCATCGGTGTTTCAAAGGTCATCGAACCACGCCACATGGTACTGACCCAGTTAAAGACTTTTACCCCGGTGGGGACAGCAATCAACATGGTCATGTACATGAAGAACAACGAAGCAAAGGTCGGCATCCCGGTCGTGAACATGTGGTGTGCCCAAACTAAGAAGGACAAACCAGCAATCGCAGCGGTTGCGTAAACCATGGAGGCATAGCCAAACAATGGTTTGCGGGCGAACGCGGGGATAATCGCCGAGACAATACCGAATGACGGCAGAATCATGATGTATACTTCAGGGTGACCAAAGAACCAGAACAAATGCTGGAACAGTACTGGATCACCACCACCAGCGGCGTCAAAGAACGCCGTACCGAAGTACTTGTCGGTCAGAACCATGGTCACCGCGCCGGCGAGAACTGGCATTACCGCAATCAATAAGAACGCAGTGATAAACCAAGTCCAGACAAACAGTGGCATCTTCATGTAGCTCATGCCGGGAGCACGCATGTTCATAATAGTGACGATGACGTTAATCGCCCCCATAATCGATGACATCCCCATAATATGCATACTGAACACAAACAGAGCCGTTGAGTCGGTACTGTAAGTGGTCGAAAGTGGTGCATAGAAGGTCCAACCGAAGGCTGGTGCACCACCTGGCATGAAGAACGATGACAGCATGATCAGGAATGCAAATGGCAGAATCCAGAACGACCAGTTATTCATGCGCGGTAATGCCATATCTGGTGCGCCGATCATCATCGGGATCATCCAGTTGGCCAAACCAACGAACGCTGGCATAACCGCACCGAACACCATGATAACCCCATGCATGGTGGTCATTTGGTTAAAGAAGTGTGGGTCAACAATTTGCATGCCGGGTTGGAACAACTCGGCGCGAATCATCAACGCCATGGAACCACCGACAAAGAACATGATTAAACTAAACCATAAATACATGGTTCCGATGTCTTTGTGGTTGGTGGTAAACAACCAGCGTTTGATCCCCTTCGGATGATGATCGTGATGGTCGTGCGCGTCGTGGGCGCTATGGGTATCAGTTACAATCGTAGACATAGCGAAGCCCCCTATTGATTACCTTGGATGAAGTGGTGAATATCAGCGGCTTGCACCATATCGCCGGTGTTATTGCCCCAAGCATTCCGCTCGTAAGTAATTACTGCAGCGAGTTCGCGCATACTTAGCGTATTACGATACGCTTGCATTGCAGTACCGCGCGCGCCATTGACTACCACATCGATGTGGGCTTGCTGGTCGCCAACTGAAACACCAACGCCGGCTAAACCGGGGAATACGCCAGGAATACCTTGACCATTCGGCTGGTGACAGGCAGCACATTGCGCCATGAAAACTTGCTGACCAAGCTCCATCAGCTCGTCCATGCTCATTTGCATCGACAGCAGACGTTGCTCTTCTTCCCGAGCATTCCGTAGGCGCTCTTCCTCGCCGCGAATCCAAGCTTCGAAGTCGGCAGGCTCTTTGGCGATGACAACGACTGGCATGAAGGCATGGTCGCGCCCACAGAGTTCAGCACATTGACCGCGGTAAATACCGGGCTCGTCGACACGGGTCCAGGCTTCGTTGATATACCCTGGGTTTGCATCTTTCTTAACAGCGAACGCTGGTACCCACCATGAATGGATAACATCGTCAGAAGTAATTAAGAAACGCACCTTTTTACCTGTTGGAATGACCAGAGGACGGTCAACCTCTAACAAGTAGTTTTCGGTTTGTGGTAAACGGCCATAAATTTGCTCACGTGGCGTCGCCATGATGCTTTGGAACTCGACGTCATAATCTAAATAACTGTAATGCCAGCGCCACTGGGAGCCGGTTACAAGTACACTGACATCAGAATCCGATGTGTCGTCCATTTTAATCAAGGTGATGGTCGCTGGAATGGCCATCGCAAACAGGATTAAAAACGGAGTTACGGTCCATGCAATTTCAACCTTAACGTTATCGTGGAAAGTTGCAGGTTTAACACCGCGACTCTTCCGGTGGCGCAATATAGACCAGAACATTGCACCGAAGACGATAACCCCAATAGCGAGACATATATAAAATACCAGCATATGCAGGTCATATACTTTATTACTAATGTCTGTCACACCACGGGTAAGATTTAACTGCAGGCTTTGCTCCGCATTGGCCGTTGCTGAAATACTCAGCGCCGACAACGCAAGCAATAGGCGCGTTAGTCTTACATTCACTCGACTTCTCCTCTTAGTCTTTTTCCCACAACAGCAGGGGGGCGTGTCGTGTCAAAAAGCACAAAGAGGTCAGCAAGAAAGGAACAGCATTTCCCCAAAAATCTCAGTCTTGCCTAACCCTTTGTTTTTATTATTACCTTAAAGGCAGTTATTGTTAGGTATATCAAGTCGCTGAGACGAATCGATGAGCATATGCGCGGTTAGTAGGGTGGTTCAAAATACCGGGCACATGCCAAAGAACAGCATCGTGAAGCAGCAAATACATTGATGGGGATCAAAATAGCACCAAAAATGTTAATAAAAAAGGGGGTATTTATAACAATACCCCCGGGGTACCCTCGGGCAAGGGTGTGGAGTGAGTAATTAATGAACAGCGTTTTGCTTTTCGCTGCTATCAAAAATAAAGTTCAGTGCTTGGCTAGCTTTCGCAGCTAGCTGTAAACGCTGGCGTTCACGGCCTTCACAGGGCTTTAACCAAGCAATAACTAATTGACTGTTGTTGATTAATAAAGCTTGCTCGGTCGCCCATAACGCAGTGGTCTGATCACTTGTATTTACCCGGCGAATTCGGTCCGGCCGAATACCGGCGGCGATTAATTGAGCAATCAGTGTTTTCGGCGCTTTGCCAATCACGGTCACCCATTGATCGTCACGCTTGCGCATGGTGCTCAAAGTCACCCAAAGTTGTTGGTGTAGATTGGCCGAGTGCACGGTTGATTGCGTGGTCTTTTCATTACCCCAGATGCCGGGGTGTGAGAAACGTCGAGTTAATGTGGAATAATTCATAACCAGCCTCCATTGCGAATGACACCGACGGCAAGTCCTTCAATGGTCATAAACTGCTGGGTTAAATCGACCTGAATAATTGAGAACTCTTCATTCTCCGGATGGAGAAGTACAACATTTCCGCGGCGCTCAAAGCGCTTTACTGTGACATCATCATCGACACGGGCGACTACAATCTGTCCGTTACGAGCTTCGTTTGTTTTATGTACGGCAAGTAAATCGCCGTCGAGAATGCCGATCTCGCGCATGCTCATTCCTTGCACACGGAGTAAGAAATCTGCGTGCGGATGAAACATGGACTGATCGACTTGATAGTGACTTTCGATATGTTGTTGCGCCAGAATTGGCTCACCAGCGGCAACTTGACCAATTAAAGGTAAGCCTTCAGCGAGTTTTTCCGGTTCGTCTTGCAACACTCGAATTCCGCGTGACATGCCAGGAATCATTTGAATGACGCCCTTTTTCGCCAACGCGCGCAGGTGCTCTTCTGCAGCGTTCGATGAACGAAAGCCAAGGCGTTCCGCAATTTCTGCGCGCGTTGGCGGCATGCCGGTCGCTTCAATGGTATCGCGAACGAGGTCTAGAATTTGCTGTTGTCGTGGCGTCAATGGTCGCATGGAATCACCTGTTTATTCATACAGTATGCTGTGAGTATATACAGTATTTAACCAGTTGCAACTTTTTTTGCTTAAATTTTGTTAACAGCGCAACGAAATCAGAAAAGTGGTATTCTAAGCACCATAATTGACTCTCAGTAAACAACAGGCCTCTTGGATATGAAATCGACGTCGTTGCTTTATAAAGTTTTGCGCTGGCCAGTCTCTTGGTTAACTCGTTTTAAGGCCATCGCCGATCCCCACGATCATCAGCCATCAGCACCCGACCATGTCGTCTATGTGATGAAAGCACCCTCGGCGACAGACTTGGTGGTTGCTCGTAATACAGCACTAGAACTTGGTCTTCCTGATCCAACTGAACCACTAATCATCAATGGTAAGACGTTTGATCGTGTGCTCTATCTTGAAGACCCAAAACGGCGTTTAACGCAAACACCACAAGAAGCGTTTGTAGAGTTGATGCAACTGCACCATCAACAGCCTAATTATAATGTGCACATGCACCCAATTGCTTTGTTTTGGGGGCGTGAGCCCGGTCGTGAACATAACGAAGGGCGCACTATGACCGCGGACATTGAAGTTCCCGGGAAATTTCGCAAGTTTTGGCTAGTGATGTTTAGTGGTCGTAATATTCTTGCTCGTGTGTCACAACCAGTAAGTTTACGGACCATGGCCGACAGCCATGCGAGCGATGAAGCACTGGCGCACAAACTTACTCGCGTCGCACGCACGCATTTCGCACGTTTACGCTATGCAGTTGCTGGACCGAAACTATTAAGTCGCGAAGAAATGATTCGTGATTTACTTGCCAATGCAGCAATTCGCGCAGCAATTAAAGACGAAGCGCGGACGAAAAAGATCAGCGCTGAGCAAGCCGAGAAACGGGCAAAAGCTTACTTGCAGGAAATCGCTGCGGATTACCGAGAAGGCCTCGTGCGTTTTGCCGATCATTTGTTTACTTGGCTGTGGACTAAGATCTATAACGGTATTACGGTACAAAATAGCGAGCGCATTCGGAAGTTAGCTCAAGATGGTCATGAAATTGTTTATGTTCCCTGCCATCGCAGTCACATGGACTATTTGTTGCTGAGTTTCGTCATTTATAAAGAAGGGTTAGTGCCACCGCATATTGCTGCCGGTGTAAACCTTAACTTCTTCCCGATTGGCACGTTTTTTCGTCGGGGTGGCGCGTTCTTTTTACGCCGAAGCTTCCGTGGCAATAAACTGTATTCAACGGTTTTCCGTGAATACCTCACGCGTCTATTCCAAAAGGGCTACGCGGTTGAATATTTCATGGAGGGTGGCCGCAGTCGCACAGGGCGTTTGTTGCCACCGAAAACCGGTATGTTAGCGATGACCCTGCAGAGTCAACTTCGCGGTGTGACGCGTCCCGTCACCTTTGTTCCGGTTTATTTAGGCTACGAACACGTGATGGAAGTGAGTACTTACCACGGTGAGCTGAAAGGACAAGCGAAGAAAAAAGAATCCGTTTTCCAAGTATTCAGTATGTTGCGTAAGTTGCGTAACTTTGGCCACGGTTATGTCACTTTCGGTGAACCTTTGCGTTTGTCAGATTACCTCGACAGAGCGCAGTCTGACTGGCGTGATTCCGTTACGAGTGGCGCAGAAGAGCCGGCTAAGCCACGCTGGATGACACCAGTCGTCAATACCTTAGCCGATGTCTTAATGCGCCGAGTGAATGATGGAGCTGCTTTAAATAGCATAAACTTAACGGCATTGGCTCTACTCAGCGCCGAACGTCATACCCTGAATCGCGAAGAACTCTTGGCGCAGATTCAGTCCTATTTGGCGCTGCAGCGCGAAGTGCCGTATAGCCGTGATATTCAAGTGCCTGACTGGCCGGCTGAAGCTATGTGGGATCACTTAGTGAAAATGGACAAGCTCGCGATTACTGAAACCCCAGCAGGAACTGTGGTGAGTGTTGATCAAGTGCAAGCGGTGACATTAACGTATTATCGCAATAATATTCTGCACTTGTTTATTGTACCTGCCATGTTGGCGCGTTTTGTTCGTCGTGACCGAGCGTTTAACTTGCAGCAAGCATGTGACTTTGTTACCCGTCTGTATCCCATGCTTGAAGCGGAACTGTACTTGAATCGGGAACAGCGCGACATTTCCTTGTGGGTTGAAGCACTGTGTGAAGAGTTTGTCCGTCAGGGCTGGATCGAGGTGACGGCCAGCGGGTATCAACTTGTCGCGCGCAGCGAGCCGGGCTACGTACAGTTGACCCTACTGTCAAATGCGGCGGAAGAAACGCTTGTACGCTATGCGATCGTATTGGAGCTATTACAACAGGCACAAAATCTTTCGCGTGCAGATCTCGAGCAATATAGCGAAAAGGTCGCGTCACGCATCGGTGCGCGCCATGGTATCGACGCTCCAGAGTTTTATGACAAGCGCATCTTTTCGATTTTGGTCGGTGTGTTGAAAGAGCAAAATTATATTCAAGTGACCGACGAGGGGACTTATACGGCACAGCAAGCGACCGGTGCGCTCAGTGACGAAGTCGATGAACTTTTGGGCAGCCAAGTGCAACAAACTATTCGGCAGTCTGTTCAGCATCTGCTTAGCGAAACTTAAACGACTGCTGACACAAAAAAGGAGAGCGCAGGCTCTCCTTTTTTAATTTTGTGCTGACTTAAGCCAGACCGAGCGGTGCCGGTAACCAGTAATGCAAAGCAATGCCAATGGTAATGATCATGCCGACATAATGGTTTTGGCGAAAGGCGCGGAACGAAGCGTCAGTTTGACGATGACGAATCATGAATAGTTGCCAGCCAAAAAGTCCGGCCGCTGCTAAAAGTGCCAACCAGTAGACCAAGGCGCCGTTAATCAGCCAGCCGACTAAGGCGAGCAAGCCAAGGGTTGCTAACTGTAACAAGCCAATGAGCGCGACGTCATATTTACCAAATAAGATAGCGGTTGATTTAATTCCCACCCGCAGGTCATCTTCACGATCCACCATGGCGTATTCAGTGTCATAGGCAACCGTCCACGCTAAATTAGCGGCAAACAGCAGCCAACACACGAGCGGCAAACTCCATGCTTGAGCAGCAAACGCCATCGGAATAGCCATACTAAATGCCGCACCGAGGAAGACTTGTGGTAAATGGGTAAAACGTTTCGCAAACGGGTAAATAATTGCCAGCGCAACAGCCACGAAGCTAAGTAAAATGGTCAGAGTGTTGAGTGTTAATACGAGGATAAAGGCCAACGAAACCAAAACAAAGAAGAGCACCAATGCTTCTGCCGCAGTCACTGCTCCGGTTGCGAGTGGGCGGTCGAGCGTTCGGCTCACATGACCGTCAAGTTTGCGGTCAGCAAAATCATTAATGACACAGCCTGCTGAACGCATGAGGAATACGCCTGCGGCAAAAACTGCAACTAAGCGAACCGACGGGTCGCCAGACCCAGCGATAAGTAACGCCCAAAAGGTGGGCCATAACAGTAACCAGGTACCAATTGGCTTATCCATACGCATTAACGCGCGATAGGCATCATAACGACTCATGCATCACCTCCCATTGTTGGGTTATAAGCATAGCAGGGCGTTGGCGAAAGGAATACTTCGGACACTAAAATGGATGTTTCGGGTAAATGAAAACAACGTCGACGTCCCCACAACGTCAGCTGCTTTCCATGCAGTGTTTGGTTTAGCGCGCCAATATTCGAGCTGGGCGCAAAAGATGCAACCTCAATTTGACCCGGCGTAATGTCTTGGCGTTGGAACAAGTGCTCCCCCAAAGGATTGTTGCCAAGACGAGTAATTTCGGCACTTTGCTTAAGCTGTTCATGTGGCAGAACGCTGCGGGCGAACACCCAAGGTTGGCCGTTGCAGTAAAGCAGCACTTCGCGCACGGTTACGGGTTGCTTGTCGAGCCCTAATTGCCGATATTCATGATCATCGGCAAAACCCTGTCGTTGACAGAGAACTTGGACATGAAAATTAGCATGTAGCGCCTTTAGTTTTGCGGTCAATGAGCCGGCATCGGTTAACCAGTTGCGTAAATTGGATGAGAGATGAACAAGCTCAGGATTAAGCCATTGCGCTTGTGTGCCCAGCGGGATTTCCATGGTGATACGGTCCTATTAACGTCGCAGTGCGGGGCGTTTATTACGCAACAAAATACCCAAGGCGATACCGCTAAGCAGTCCGACACTATGTGCTTCGTTTGCCATATTCACCCAGAGCAAGTCGGTATAACCGAGTAAAAGCCAGCCGATCATAAAGATGAGTAGTGCGGGTGGTAACGCCAGTGGATGCCAAGGGCGCTTCCAAGCCACGACCATAGCAAAACCGAGTAGACCATAGACCACGCCGGATAGACCACCAAATAAGGGCCCCGACATAAACCACTGTGCGTAGTTTGAAGCAACAGCGGTGACGATAGTGACTAACACGAGCGTCGCACTACCGTAGGTCAGCTCTAAACGACCACCGAGGTACCACCACCAAAATAAGTTGAAGATAAGGTGAGTGGCCGAGAAGTGTAAAAAGATCGGGGTGACCCAGCGCCATGGCTGTGAAACCTCAAGAACCTGACCGCCATAAGGGGAAAAAATGAGATAACTCAAGGTCAGGTCGGGGGCAATGAACCATTGCGCGACAGCAACTAAGGCGACAATTGCAAAAATGAAAAAAGTAAAAACGCCCGCTTGGCGAGCAAGCAATTGCCACATTGCGGCAGCGCCGAGATTGGCCACGGGTGCTTGATTTGGCTGTTCAGCGGGCGGGTTTGCTTTGTATTCGCGAATAAACTCGCGAGCGGCTGCTTCATAACTCGATTGCACGAGCCAAAGCTCGAGTGTACTGCCGCGTTCAGTTACCGTCACCGGCATACCGGCACGCCGAAGCGCATTTTGCAATGCTAACACTTCCTGACTGTTAGCACTGCTCAAAAGCTTAATCACGAGCCACCTGTTCGGGGAAACTGGTAGCCCATGCAGTCATGCCACCGTCGAGGCTGTAAACATTCTCAAAGCCTTGCTCAGCTAAATACTGTCCGGCACTTTGACTGCTGACGCCGTGGTAGCAGACAACGAGCAACGGTGCATCGAAATCACCTTCCAGCATAAAGTTCTGCAGGTTTTCATTACTTAACCGGACCGAACCAGGGATGTGCAGTTGGCTAAACGAGGTTGGATCACGGAGATCAGCGACCTGTACTTTGCCTTTGGCCATCATCGCCTGTGCGTCGGCTGCGGAAATACGCTGAAAAACACCCATGTATTCAACCTCTTGTTACGTTAGTCCCAGCTTAAAATCACTTTGCCAGATTTTCCTGACAACATGGTATCGAAGCCCTGTTGGAAATCATCAACATGGAAATGATGCGTGATCATTGGCGATAAGTCGAGGCCAGACTGCAGGAGTGCCGCCATTTTGTACCAAGTTTCAAACATTTCGCGACCATAGATGCCTTTGATCACGAGCCCTTTGAAAATGACTTGGTTCCAATCAATCGCCATGTCGCCCGGTGGGATCCCAAGTAGCGAAACTTTACCGCCATGGTTCATGGTTTTGAGCATTTGGTTAAACGCAACGGGTACGCCCGACATCTCCAGTCCAACGTCGAAGCCCTCGGTCATGCCGAGCTCTTTCATCACGTCTTCCAATTTAGTCGTCATGGTATTGACTGCGCGCGTGGCACCTATTTTGGTTGCCAACTCAAGACGGTAATCGTTAATGTCAGTAATGACCACATGACGAGCACCCGCGTGACGCGCGACTGCCGCAGCCATGATTCCAATCGGGCCTGCGCCGGTGATCAACACGTCTTCACCGACTAAGTCAAAGGACAGCGCGGTATGCACCGCATTACCAAACGGGTCGAAAATAGCGGCCATGTCATCGGAAATATTGTCCGGCAATTTGAACGCGTTGTCCGCGGGAATTACCAAATACTCGGCGAATGCGCCGGGACGGTTGACGCCAACACCAGTGGTGTTGCGGCATAAATGGCGACGACCGGCACGACAGTTGCGACAATGGCCACAGGTGATGTGGCCTTCGCCAGAAACACGATCGCCAACTTCAAAGCCACGGACACCATCGCCCATCGCTGCGACTTCACCAACGTATTCATGACCAACGGTCATGCCAAGAGGAATGGTGTTTTGTGACCACTCATCCCACTTATAGATATGCACGTCGGTGCCGCAAATGGCGGTCTTTTTAATCTTAATTAACAGGTCGTTGTAACCGTATTCTGGAACGTCTGCTGTAGACATCCATATTCCCGGTTCAGCTTTCAATTTCGCTAATACTTTCATGTCAAACTCACTTGGTTGATGCGAGTATAGAAACGGACGTCTTAAATAACGCCCAAGTCTTTACCGACGCGAATAAATGCGTCGATTGTTTTATCAAGTTGTTCGCGTGTATGTGCCGCCGACATCTGTGTACGAATTCGCGCTTGTCCTTTTGGTACCACAGGGAAGGAAAAACCGATCACGTAAACACCTTCGGCCAACATACGGTCTGCCATTTCTGATGCTAATTTGGCGTCGCCAAGCATCACTGGAATAATCGCGTGGTCGGCACCCGCGAGGGTAAACCCAGCTGCCGTCATCCGCTCGCGGAAATAGTTACTGTTGTCGATTAAACGCTGACGCAATTCGTCACCGTTGCTGAGCATTTCAAGGACTTTAATCGACGCAGAAACAATTGACGGTGCCAAGGAATTCGAGAATAGATAAGGGCGTGAACGCTGACGCAACCACTCCACCACTTCTTTTTTGCCTGAAGTAAAGCCACCAGACGCACCACCGAGTGCTTTGCCTAGGGTGCCAGTAATGATATCGACGCGATCCATGACCTGATGATATTCGTGTGTGCCACGGCCTTTTTGACCAACAAAGCCGACCGCGTGCGAGTCGTCGACCATTACCATTGCGCCGTATTTCTCGGCTAAATCACAGATACCCGGCAAATTAGCGATGATGCCGTCCATTGAAAACACACCGTCGGTTGCGATGAGCATGTGACGAGCGCCATCGGCAACGGCTTGTTGCAGCTGTTTTTCGAGATCAGCGACGTCGTTGTTAGCGTAACGGTAACGCTTGGCTTTACACAAACGTACGCCGTCGATAATACTGGCGTGATTCAATGCATCACTAATAATCGCGTCTTCTGGGCCGAGAATAGTTTCAAATAAACCCGCGTTAGCGTCGAAGCAGGACGAATAAAGGATCGTGTCTTCTGTGCCGAGAAACTCACTGAGCTTTGTTTCTAAGGTTTTGTGAATATCTTGAGTGCCACAAATAAAACGCACAGAAGCGACACCAAAACCGTGGCTGTCGAGGCCATCTTTGGCAGCTTGAATCAGGTCAGGATGATTCGCCAACCCCAAATAGTTGTTGGCGCAAAAGTTAAGTACTTTTTGGCCGTTCACTTCAATTTCAGAATACTGCGAAGAAACGATGACCCGTTCTTTTTTGAATAATCCTTCCGCTTTGACTTCAGCGAGTTGGTCGCTTAACTGTTGGTAAAATGCTTCTTTCATTTCAATCTCCTGAAGTTTTGGCAGCTCATGTAGGCGCGTATTTTACGTGTTCGCGTATCGATTTGCAGCACCCTTCGTCGAATATTCCGGTCTGACCGTAAAATTTAACTGCCAACCTGTGACGAATGGACGCATTCCCATCCATCCGTTACTATTCTATTCATGTTCTTTTCATAGATTAGCAAAGCTTATGTATCGACGCGCAATATATCCAGGAACGTTTGACCCGATCACGAACGGCCATTTCGACTTAATTGAACGAGCGGCCAAGTTATTTTCCGAAGTCATTGTTGGCGTGGCGGCCAACACCAGTAAGAAGCCCTTGTTCACTTTAGAGGAACGCGTCGCGTTGGTTGAGCAGGTCACCGCAGGGTTGGATAATGTCCGCGTATTAGGCTTTACTGGCCTGCTTGCTGACTTAGCCCGCGAACAAAAGGCGCACGTTCTCATTCGTGGCTTACGGGCGGTGTCAGACTTCGAGTTTGAGTTTCAATTAGCCAACATGAATCGTCGGTTGAATCCGGATTTGGAAAGTGTTTTTCTCACACCGTCGGAAGAAAACTCATTTATTTCATCGACTTTGGTTAAAGAAGTGGCATTACACGGCGGCGATGTGAGTCAATTTACACCGGCTGAAATCGTTCAGGCTCTCGGGCAGAAGTTCAAGGGAAGAGCGGGCTAGGTCAGGAATTGGCGGTAATTTGCGCTATCTTTTTGGCGTCAAAAACGCTATGATTTTGCCCGCATATTACACACTTAAACCCATTTATCATTCGTATCCGCAGGAGCCCTTCGCATGACTGATCTGGATCTGAGCCAATATGGCATTACAGACGTCACCGAAATTGTCTACAACCCTTCTTACGATTTACTATTTGCTGAAGAAACTCGCAGTGACCTAGAAGGTTATGAACAAGGACGTCTTACTAAGACTGGTGCAGTTGCCGTCGATACCGGCATCTTCACTGGGCGTTCGCCTAAGGACAAATATATTGTGCGCGATGAAACAACTCGCGACACGGTATGGTGGTCTGATCAAGGCAAGAACGACAACAAGCCAATTTCCCCAGAAGTTTGGACTGACCTAAAGCAATTGGTAACGAACCAGCTGTCTGGTAAGCGCCTATTTGTGGTCGACACCTATTGCGGAGCGAACGAAGACACGCGTTTAGCCGTGCGCTTCATTACTGAAGTGGCTTGGCAGGCACACTTTGTAAAAAATATGTTCATTCGTCCGACGGACGAGGAACTGAAAACGTTTAAAGCAGACTTTGTGGTCATGAATGGTGCTAAATGCACCAATCCAGATCATCAGAAGCATGGTTTGAACTCAGAAAACTTCGTTGCCTTCAATCTAACTGAGCGCATGCAACTTATTGGTGGCACCTGGTATGGCGGCGAAATGAAAAAAGGTATGTTCTCGATGATGAACTACTTTCTGCCGTTACAAGGGATTGCTTCGATGCACTGTTCTGCCAACGTTGGTGAAGCGGGTGATGTTGCTGTGTTCTTCGGTTTATCAGGCACGGGTAAAACAACCTTGTCAACCGATCCGAAACGTCAGCTAATCGGTGATGATGAACATGGCTGGGACGACGATGGCGTGTTTAACTTTGAGGGTGGTTGTTACGCCAAGACCATTAACCTCAGTGAAGAAGCAGAGCCGGACATTTATCGCGCGATTCGTCGTGACGCATTGTTAGAAAACGTGACCGTATTGGATGATGGTACCGTTGATTTTGATGATGGTTCGAAGACTGAAAATACCCGAGTGTCTTATCCGATTTATCACATTGATAATATCGTTAAGCCGATTTCAAAAGCGGGTCACGCGAAGAAAGTTATTTTCCTCACGGCTGACGCATTTGGTGTCTTGCCACCGGTTTCGAAGTTAACAACTGAACAAGCAAAGTACCATTTCTTGTCAGGTTTTACGGCAAAATTAGCGGGTACTGAACGTGGTATTACCGAGCCTACGCCAACCTTCTCCGCTTGTTTTGGTGCTGCATTCTTGAGCTTGCACCCAACGAAATATGCAGAAGTCTTAGCGAAGCGTATGGCCGAATCGGGTGCTGAAGCGTATTTGGTAAACACCGGCTGGAACGGCACTGGCAAACGTATTTCGATTAAAGCAACGCGTGCAATAATCGATGCAATCCTCGATGGTAGTATCGAAGACGCTGAATTTATTCAATTGCCATATTTCAACTTGGCGGTGCCAACGGCACTACCAGGGGTGGAAGACAGCAGTATTCTTGACCCGCGTAAGACTTATGCGAATGTTGAGGAGTGGGAAGCGAAGGCGAAAGACTTGGCGGCTCGCTTCATTAATAACTTCGAGAAGTTTACTGATAATGAAGAAGGGCAATCGTTAGTTGCGGCAGGTCCGCAGCTCTAACTGAGCTATCACTGATTAAAGCCAGCTTCATGCTGGCTTTTTTTATCGAAATTTTTTGGGGGTAATCACCTAATTCCACTGTCCATTCATGAATTCTCTTTGACCCCCAGAACGAAAACCCATACACTCGAAACATAATTATAACAATCGGAAATCACTTTGCGTCGGCCTCTAATTCATTCGAGTACTCCGGCGGTTGCAGCCTTCTATACCATTGTTTTTGCGGCAATTGTAACCGGGGCACTTGGCCTAACTTATTACACATTCTTTCCAGTAACACAGCCGTTATTGGAGGTTATTTCGACGACAGCAGCGGTTGTATCCCTTGCAGTGGGTTTCGCTATGCTCGGCGCCATCCGAGATATGCATCTAGTGCGTGTCGTTTTTTCGGCTTTAGTCACGGTCTCTTCAATCTACTCCGTCATTAAAGGCGTGTATTTTCCTGACTCTGAGTTAATCTCTTTTTCTTTAGTTAGTGCTTCTGTCTACTGGCCAATTTCTTCCCTATTTATCTTAATGGGCGTTTGTTTACTGTTCGGCATCTCGCCGAATAAACGGCGCGTTTTATGGCGCATCTGTGGTGTAGTCTGCACTTCAGCGGGACTCATTTATTTAGGCATGTGTTGGTTCGGCAATAATTACCAGCTCTTTGGCAAACATCCGATTGTCGTCACGATTAGCGCGCTTTATTTATCGATGTTTGGTGTGGCGTTATTTATTGGCTCCTATCTGCGTGATGTGAGCAGCTTAAAGCCAAGTGTTCGGGCAATTTGGGTCGGAGCTGTTTCTGTGATCACGGTTTGCTCATTTTGGTTTACATTGACTGTTTCAGAAGTGCAACGTACCGCTCAGCAAGCTGATCGTTACTTAATACAAACCGTTGCCTTACGTGAGCTAGTGACGCATCAAAACGTACAACTTATGCAACGCTTAGCGCGGCGCTGGCAAAACATCGGGAATGACGAACTTCCCTTACTGATGGAAGTCGATGTGCTTTCGTACTTGAATGATGTACCGCACCTTTCGTCGATACTTTTTCTCGATTCAGACGGCCAATTGGAATGGGAAGAGCGTAAGCCTGAGCGAATTGCATTTGCACCTTTACTCGACACCCCAGATGTTCAGCGTTGGCTAATTAGTAATGATCGTCAACCTAGCTTCCATTCGCCAATTCAATCCTATCAAGCGCCTTATTCGACAGTCATTATGGTGAAACTGCCGGTGTTTCGATCGGAGCACGATGATGACGGTGCTCGACGGTCTAGACTTTTTGGGACGGTTATCGCCGTCTTTGACTTTGCTAAACTAGTGAATCCCACCGGCTCAAACGCAGTTACAATGCTACATACCCATGTGCGGGTTAACGATTACTATTTATTACGCAGCACAGGTGAAGTGACCGAGGTGATCGACACCCGTGAGCGTACACCTCAAGCGTTATACGCAGTCGCTCGTAATATGCGCATGCCGTTCGGCATTAACATGCCACTTGAGGGTTATCTCATTGACCTTCATTCATTGGTCAACTTGGCGAATTTGTATGTTCTCGTTTTAATGGGGGGCCTTCTGCTCGCCGTCTTCTTGGTGATTAGTAGCGAGACCGGGCAAATTCTGAGAGCGCAGCGACGACGGTTAAAGATTCAAGCAACCCACGATTCACTCACCGGCCTAGTCAACCGCACTGTGATAGAAGATCAGTTGCAACAATGGTGTCAAGCCAGTGAACAGAGTGGCGACACGATCGGGGTTTTATTCATTGATCTCGATGGCTTCAAGCCGGTGAACGATAGTATGGGACTTGCAATCGGTGATCGTCTGTTGCAAGAGACAGCAACGCGGATTCAGCGCGCTGTCAATCAGCATTGCGTTGTCGGTCGTTTTGGTGGTGACGAGTTTATTGTGTTGGTACCAAAACTAAGTGTTGAAACAACATTAACTGATGTTGTTGCGGAGCTACTCTCGACCATTGCCCAGCCTTACCATATTGAGCAGTACCGCTTGTACATTACGGCTAGCATCGGTGTTACCACCTCAATTCAAAGTCCACTCGATGCAAAGCAAATGATTCAGCACGCGGACATGGCGATGTATCAAGCCAAGCGTCTGGGTCGCAATCATTATCATATGTATTCGAGTGAAATTAGCCAGCACTTCTACGAATCGGTGACGTTGCGCAACCAGTTGCAGCATGTGCTCGAAAAAGGTGCTTTAAAGCTCTACTATCAACCTATTATTCGTAGTCATGATTTAAAAGTAATGGGCGTTGAAGCCTTGCTGCGTTGGCAGCGAGACGATGGTAGTTTCGTGCCACCGAGTGAGTTTATTCCTCTGGCGGAGGATACCGGGCAGATTATCCCCATCAGCTCTTGGGTGCTACACCAAGCCTGCGTCGACGGCTTGAAAATGCAAGAATTTGGCGATATTGAAATGGCGATCAACTTGTCAGCACGACAGTTTAGTCGCTCCAATTTTATCGAGTCGTTGACCCACACTTTGAATTTAACCGGCTTCTCAGCACGACTCTTACACCTTGAATTAACAGAAAGTGTCTTAATGGACGATACCCGCCGCGCTATCGAACAGTTGTCAAAGTTACGCGCACGGCACTTTCGGGTCTCGTTAGATGACTTCGGCACTGGATTTTCTAGTTTGGCGTACCTGAAAACATTACCAGTGGATTGCTTGAAAATCGATCGTAGCTTTATCAAAGACGTGACCGAAAATGAGAATGACGCTGCAATTACGCGCAGTATTATTGAAATGGCCAAGCAACTCAGATTAAGCATTATTGCAGAAGGTGTCGAGACGGAAGCGCAAGCGCAATTTATTCGTCAAGCCGGGGTAGAATTCATGCAAGGATTCTATTTAGCGAGACCAATGCCACTCGACCAATTACTCGACTTTCTTGCCGAACAGAATGCAGGCGGTAAAGCCTAAACGCACTTGCGTTGAGCATGCAGATAAATTTCAGCCTAGTTACAAAAAAGCCGCGACAATGAGTGCGTCGCGGCTGGTTTTTGCAGTTGTGTTTGGTACTACTTACCGATTACAACCGCTCAGCATGGGGAAGCTCATGGTCAGGAATGCCATCTGCTTGTTCAATTAAGTAATGGTTCATCCAGCGCATCAAACGTAATGCGTAATCGAGCTGTGACGCTGAACGTGTATTGCCGTGACCTTCACCTGGGTAAAGCACCAAACGAACGGGCACATTACCGTGAACTTTCAAGTAACGGTAAAGCTCCATGGATTGGCTCGGATGCACCCGGGTATCTTCAGCACCGTGCATGATCAGAATCGGTGTCCGTGCTTGCTCTGCCCAGTAAATAGGGCTGCGCTCTAAATACCACTGCCATTTGTCCCAAGGGTAACTGCGTGCATGCACCAAGTGCATTTCGTTTGGAATGTCAGTGGTACCGAACTTGGACAAGTTGTTGGAAATACCAACGAACATCACACTGGCAGCAAAATGCTCCGTTTGCTTGGTCGCACCCCATGCTGAAGCATAACCGCCGTATGAACCACCGGTAATACCAACGCGATCTGGGTCAGCTAAACCTATAGCGACTAAGTGCTCTTTGGCATCAACAATGTCGTCAAATTCTTTACCCGCATAGTCGTTCTGACCTAACTTCGAGAATTCAACGCCACGCCCGGTACTACCGCGATAGTTCGGGAAGAAGGTCGCAAAACCTTGCTGCGCTGCATACCAAGTCGGGCTTGAGTAGCGGTCATTCCAACCATTGCGAACGTGCGCTTCTGGACCACCATGAATGTTCATGATCACCGGAACGGGCGTACCTTCTTGATAGTCGTGCGGGTAAACCATGATGCCTTCTAAGGTTAAACCGTCGCGCGCCTCATGGACAATGACTTCCTGACGCGGTTGGCGAACTTCAGCCAACCAAGGATTTGAGTCCGTTACCCGAGCGATCTCGCCATTGTTAAAGTGGAAAACTTCCGGTGGATGAGCAGGGGTGTGTCCCACTAAGGTAAGTTTGCCACTGTCACTGATGCTATTCAGGCGTGAGAAAATTGCTTGGCCTTGTTCGATCAAGGTCGAGGTTTCGCCACTGGCTAAATTGGTTACGCGTACTTCGGTTTCCACATGAATGTCGGCTAACCACATTAAGCGGTCGTTGTCAGCCCAGATAATGTCTTGGACTTGGCCAATCAAACCCGGCGCTAAATCGGTTATTGCGCCGTTCTCAAGGTTGACAGAGTACAGTCGACCGGTTGCTGGATCATGTTGATCTTCGGCGCCAATAAAAGCTAAACGTTGGCCATCAGGTGAGAACGCAGCGCTGCCGAGTTTACCTTCGCTTTGCACGCGGAGGACTTCTTCACCGTCGGTGTTGAAGATGACGTAACTGCTCAACATGAGATCATCATCGACTAATGTAGTCGGTGCGACTCGAGCGAGAAGTTGCGCGTGTTGCGGACGGAACTGAACTGAATGGACGTGCTCGTCAAGTTCGAGAACGCGAGCTTTAAGTTCTTCAGCTTCGGTATCGAGCAACCAGATTTGTGTTTTCAGGCTTTGTTCTTCATAGACTTGCGCACGGAAGCCTTTTTTCGCCAGCTCGCTTGCCTTTTCAGGGCCCTTTTCACGCGCGGTAAAGGTGATATGACGGCCGCTCGTACAAAAGTCAAAACTGCCGATCGCTGTTTCGTGGGTGTACACACGCGTTGATTCCCCGCCGTTTACCGGAATCTTGTATAAGCTGGTGTGCTTGTCATCGCCGCGCTGCGATAAATAATACAAATATTGGTTGTCACGGCTGAAACGGATTTGGCCAATCCGCACGTCACCGGTAATGAATGGCACAATCTGGCCAGCGGCGTTATGAACAAATAGCTCCGTATAGGCACCACCGTCATCTTCTTTGTACGGTGTGCGCGGACGTACTTTGGTAAATGCAGTAACCGACCCGTCGGTTGTTGTTATTGCTTGCGCGACGCGTTGGGTCGTGATGACTTCCTCAAGCGTAATATCTCGTTGTTCGGCCTGACTGACAGGAACCGTGACGAATAATAATACGCTGAGCCAACTCAGTAATCGACTCATGGCATACTCCTTGTTGTTTGTTAGTGAATAAATCGCAATCAGTGTATCAGCTTGACGCTGGGGTCGCATCCGTACTTGCGGCTTGCTGCATGCTCGTTGCGCCCTGGGCAATCATACGCAGCTGTTGAATGGTTTGTTCTGCAAGTAAGTGGCGTTCTGAGGGAGGCAGGTCCAACGCGTCCGCCCCGGCGCTAAACACCACGCGCACCATAGCATCGGCTTGAATTTCAGCAAGGTCTGGTGGTAATTGGCGCTCGGTGTGTAAATAGTCCGCTAGTTCGGACTTAAAGTGCTCAATTTCGCGGGCAATGGCTAAGCGAAACTCCTTTGAAGTACCGCTGCGCTCTTGCAATAAAAGGCGGAATACACTGCTGTTATGGCTGATAAAATCCATAAAAATTTCGATCGAAATACGAATGACCGAGCCGCCTTTGGCAAGACGTTGGCGACTTTGCCGTAATAATTGCCGCAATGTTAATCCGCCTTCGTCAACGAGGGTTAAACCGAGTTCGTCCATATTCTGAAAATGGCGGTAAAAGGAGGTTGGTGCTATCCCAGCTTCACGGGCAACTTCACGCAGGCTTAGGCTCGAAAAAGTGGTTTGCGGGCTCAATTGATTGAGTGCCGCATCGATCAGTGCTCGCCGTGTTTTTTCTTTCTGTTTGGCGCGAATTCCTACCATGACCAAGGATCCTAAACCGAATGGGTAACTCGGGAATGTATCAGTGACGGCCACTAAATTCAATTTGTAGACTTGTTTTCTGCTTCGAGAAAGGGTAGATTCAGCGTACACGTGTTAGCCTAAATTCACTTCACGTGTCGATTCAATTGTTGAGAGATGTACATGAAAGAAAAACCTCCAATTTTGTGGCTCAATACCACACTATTTGCTTCAACCCTCCTTGTTAGTCTCATCGGTGTACCTTGGTATCTTTGGTCACAAGGTTTTACTTGGCCACTGTGGCTCGCTTTTATCGGCTTGTTTATCTTTGCGGGCATTTCAATTACGGCAGGTTACCACCGTTTGTGGTCGCATAAAGCTTGGGATGCGCATTGGTCGGTCCGGGTTCTGTTCGCGCTAGGTGGCGCATTAGCATTGCAAAACAGCGTTTTGCATTGGGCGTCTGATCACCGCGAGCATCACAAACATGTTGATCATGAGGACAAAGATCCCTATTCGATTACTCGTGGCTTCTGGTTTGCCCATATCGGTTGGATGTTACGCGAGTATCAGGAAGATCGTTATAACGACTATCGCAATGTAAAAGACTTACAACGTGATCCTATCGTTCGATGGCAGCACAAACATTACTTAGCGCTGGTCCTCATCATGAACATTGGTCTACCGTTGGCGATTGGCTTGGCGCTTGGTCAAGTGGGCGGTGCATTGTTGATCTTAGGTGTGTTCCGGTTGGTGCTTGGTCACCATACCACATTCTTCATTAACTCTTTGGCACATGTCTGGGGTAAGCGCACTTATACCGAGAGCAACTCAGCACGCGATAATGGTTGGTTGGCTTTATTAACGTTCGGTGAAGGCTATCACAACTTCCACCATATTTTTTCTGGTGATTATCGGAACGGCGTCCGATGGTACCACTTTGATCCAACCAAGTGGTTGATTCTGACACTGCGTAGTGTCGGGCTTGCGAAAAACCTCCGCCGTACTCGTGCCAGTGAAATTACTAAGGCACGCGATGCAATGCGAGCGAAACGAAAGTCGCTGCGCTCGCAAACCATGGTCGAGAAGTTTCAAGAGGAACTTTGCAATACCCAAGCCCAGATGGGCACAGTGAGTAATCCGAATAGAACGCCATAACCCACAAGAGATGCAACAAATCTCGGTTTTAAACCGGCGCTAATTGCAATAGCGCCGGCACTGATCATAAAAGGCATCGATGCTTCGAGCACGGTGACTTGCGCCGCTAGACTCTGCATATCGAACGTCCGAACCACGCCAAAAGCCACTAATGGCATGAGTAGCAACTTGATCACCATGGCAAAGGTAAAGGGCAACAAATCTTCACGTGGAATACGAAACTGTAACTGAAAACCAACTGCGATCATGACGACCGGCACTAACGTTGCCGCTAAATTGCTGATCAAGGGCTGAATCACTCGTGGGTATTCGGTTTGACCAAAGAGCAGGGCGATCACTAGGGCGACAACAGGCGGAAACGTCAGGAGTTTCTTCACGATAGCGAAACCACCGTTAGGTGTTTGCGAACCCTCATTGAGATTGCCATAGACTGCGGCAAAGGTCGAGGCGATGAACGCCAGTGCAACAAACGAGCCGACCTGATCATAAATCACCGCATAAGGTAAACCTTCGCTGCCGAAAAAGGTTTCTACCATGGGAAAGCCAAGAAACGACGTGTTGCCGAGAGGCACGACGATCAGTAAGGCGCCGGTCAGTTCACGCGACCACTTCATGATTCGTGCCGCGAGCAAAATTAAACCAATCGCTAATGGATAGAGTAGCCAAGGCATCAGTGCCGGCAACAAGACCTCGCTATTCAGTTCGAGCTTGGGTAGATGCAACAAAATCATCGCCGGTACAGCGACATTAATGACATATTGGTTTAGCACTTGGCCAGTATTTACTGGCATCAAGTGCAAACGTTTCAAACTCAGGCCAACCGCAAGGTAAGCGAGTATGAGTAGCATGGCATCCATGGTTTTCTTGGCTTCCTCGATTAGCGACGTTTTGCTTTGGCAAAGGCTTCGGCAAAGGCGTTATTCACTGGCAAAGATTCACTGCGCTTCGGTTTAGTCGTAGTCGACGGCTTGCGTGCTGACACGGATGACGGCGCGGAAGCTTGGTCAACCGGATCGTGTAGTCGCATGGTCAAGGCAATTCGCTTGCGTTCAGTGTCGACCTCGATAACTTTGACCTTGACGACATCGCCGGCTTTGACCACGTCATGGGCATCGCTGACAAATTTGTCGGCTAATGCTGAAATATGAACGAGCCCGTCTTGATGAACGCCGATGTCGACGAATGCGCCAAAGTTAGTCACGTTCGTCACGACACCTTCCAAGGTCATACCGATTTTCAAATCAGCGAGTGTTTCAACGCCATCTTTAAATTCTGCTGTTTTAAACTCGGGGCGAGGATCGCGTCCGGGTTTCTCCAACTCACGAATGATATCGCTTACGGTCGGTACACCGAAATGCGCGTCAATGTAATCTCGCGCTTGCAGTGACTTGAGGAAACTGCTGTCGCCGATGATGTCGGCAACGGCTTTGTCATTGGCGGCTGCGATACGTTCGGCAATTGGATAGGCCTCTGGATGCACGGCAGAGCCATCTAATGGGTTGCTACCGCCCATGATGCGCAAAAAGCCCGCAGCTTGCTCATAACTTTTCGGCCCCATGCGTGGCACCTTCAGCAATGACTTCCGGCTTGAAAATGCCCCGTTCTGCTCCCGATAAGCGACAATATTAAGCGCTAAATTGCGATTCAGACCAGCCACTCGTGCGAGTAGGGGCACCGATGCGGTGTTGACATCAACGCCGACGGCGTTCACACAGTCTTCGACCACTGCATCAAGGCTCTGAGCCAATAAGGACTGACTGACATCGTGTTGGTATTGGCCGACACCGATCGCTTTTGGCTCGATCTTAACAAGCTCAGCGAGCGGGTCTTGTAATCGCCGAGCTATTGAAACGGCACCGCGATAAGACACATCCAAATCAGGAAACTCAAGTGCGGCCAATTCTGACGCGGAATAAACCGATGCGCCGGCTTCACTGACCATGACTTTCGTCAGTTTAAATTTCGGATTGGCTTTCATCAGCTCAGTGACCAGTTTGTCAGTCTCTCGTGACGCGGTGCCATTACCGATCGCCACAAGTTCTACTTTATGCAATTGGCACAAGGCCGCCAACGACCGTAACGCTTTGTCCCATTGGTTTTGTGGCGCATGCGGAAACACGGTACTTTGCGCGAGGAGCTTGCCGGTACCGTCGACAACCGTGGCTTTCACGCCAGTCCGTAGCCCCGGGTCTAGACCAAGCGTGGTTCGTTGCCCAGCTGGCGCGGCCATCAATAAGTCTTTCAGGTTGGTGGCAAACACGTGTATTGCTGCAACCTCGGCTTGGTCGCGCAATTGACCAAACAAGTCAGTTTCCATTCGCGGTAGAATTTTAATCCGCCATGTCCACTGCACGGTTTGTTTGCGCCAAGCGCCAGCCAAACCCTGCTCGGTATCGAGGGTGAAATGATCGGCGATGATCGGTTCGTAAGCGCTCGTTCGAACACTTTCGTCCGTATCTGGATCGGCATTTAAGCGAATTTGCAGAACGCCTTCGTTACGCCCGCGGAACAGCGCAAGTGCGCGATGTGAGGGAATGCTGCGCAAACGTTCATGGTAATCGAAGTAATCGCGAAATTTCGACCCTTCCTGCTCTTTGCCTGGAGTCACGGTGGCGGTCATTTCGGCGGTTTGCCATAAACGGTGACGAATCGCTTTCAGCAGTTGGGCGTCTTCGGAGAACTGTTCCATCAGTATGAAGCGTGCGCCTTCTAAAACAGCTTTTGAATCGGCAAAACCTGCGTCGACGTTGATGAAATCTGCGGCAAGCGTTTCCGGATCGGCAGATGTAGTTCGCAAGCTTTCGGCTAATGGACCAATGCCAGCTTCCAATGCAATTTGCCCTTTGGTGCGGCGCTTAGGTTTGTAGGGTAAGTAGAGATCTTCGAGTTCGGTTTTGGACTGACAGGTTTCAATCGCGGAGCGCAGTTCTGGGGAGAGTTTGTCTTGATCCGCAATGCTTTTGAGGATAACCGAGCGGCGTTCATGTAACTCACGCAAATAGCTCAATCGGCTGGCTAACGTTCGCAGTTGGGTATCGTCCAATCCGCCCGTGGCCTCTTTTCGATACCGGGCGATGAAGGGGACTGTGGAGCCTTCGTCAAGCAGCGCTATAGTCGCTGTAACTTGTTGCACATTACATTGAAGTTCGGCCGCAATGTGCGCCGCAATCGAAGAAGAACCAGCAGTCATACCCATCTCTTTTAGTCAGTTAAAACAGATGGGATGGTATCACGAGAGCTTAGGAACGAGAACCAATACAAAGGTCGACTGCGGAGAATAACATCAGACTCAAACTTCGCGCGGCACATGCTCAAGGCCGATTAAAGCTTGTTTTTTTCTTTTTCAGCTTCAATACGTAGATAAATTTCTTCACGATGAACAGAAATATGATTCGGAGCATCGATACCGATCTTAACTTGATTACCATTGACGGCTAAGACGGTAACCTTTACATCGTCATTAATGATCAGCGTTTCACCGACGCGTCGAGTTAATATAAGCATTTGCAGTTATTCCTCAGTGGACTTCGGTCTGTTCAGCAGACTCTTGGAATCTTTCCTATTATATGGTTTGACCATAATAGCCGGGTATTATTCCAGCCTAATTGGGTAAAAGCATCCATGTTGCGACAAACTGCGACGCAAGTCGGACAAGCATAGTAAAATAAACCTTTTTCTGGAAAAATGGAACCGCTAATTGAGCGATTCACAAACCAATGGCTACTTTTTACTTACTGCATTTCAGGTTGAGTTTTTTGGTAAGAAATTGCAGTTATATACCAAGTCTTTTGTCCACTTGGCGTCGACACGGTAACTTCGTCGTCGACCATTTTTTTCAAGAGCGCGCGAGCCATCGGTGAGTCAATGGAAATGTAATCATTACGACGATAAATTTCGTCCGGGCCAACAATTCGAAATGCTTTGTGTTGCCCGTCGATGTCCTCGATATCGACCCATGCGCCAAAAAAGACGCGACCGTCTTGTTGAGGAGAGTATTCCACGACTTTTAGTGCTTCGATGCGTTTTCTGAGGTAGCGCACGCGACTGTCAATTTGTCGTAGTAAGCGTTTGTTTTCTTTGTAATCAGCATTCTCAGAGCGATCACCAAGACTTGCCGCCCAAGCAACCTTTTTGGTGATTTCCGGTCGATGTTCGCGCCATAAATAATTGAGCTCTTTGTGGAGCTGCTGAAGGCCTTCGGGAGTAATCAAATTGGTTTTCACGGTTGTCCTGCATTCTTTTTTGATAGGAACTGATTATAATCGTACTCTTGGTGTTCAGGTAAACATTGAATTTACTTGTTTGTCGACCGATGTATGCCGTTAAAATAACAAGAAAAGAATAACCCATAAGGGGGAGCGGGAATGGCCGAGCCGGAAGAGCGAATTTTAGTAGTGGACGACGATGTCCGATTACGCACCCTGTTGGAACGTTATTTAACAGAGCAGGGTTTTGTTGTGCGCGTTGCAGCCGATGGGGTGCAGATGGATCGCCTGCTGTTGCGTGAGAGCTTCAACTTGATGGTGCTTGACCTGATGTTACCGAACGAGGATGGCATCAGTATTTGCCAGCGACTGCGAGCTGCAGGAAATCAACTGCCAATCATCATGCTTACCGCTAAAGGCAGTGAGATGGATCGGATTATTGGTCTTGAAAGTGGTGCCGATGACTATCTAGCCAAACCATTCAATCCGCGCGAATTACTGGCGCGTGTCAAAGCGGTGTTGAAGCGCCAATTACGCGAGGCACCGGGAGCGCCAACAGCGGAATCGGATGATATTTGTTTCGGCGAATTTCGCTTTAACACTTCGACACGTGAGTTATTCAAAGATAAGCAGTTACTGAGTTTGACCAGTGGTGAGTTTGCCGTGCTCAAGGCACTCACCACGCACCCGCGAGAGCCTTTATCACGCGATAAGCTTATGCACCTAGCGCGTGGTAGAGACTATGGCGCATTAGAGCGTAGCATTGATGTTCAGGTGTCGCGTTTACGTCGCATGATTGAAGTAGAACCTTCTAAACCACGTTATCTGCAGACGGTTTGGGGACTAGGCTATGTGTTTATCCCTGATGGTAAAGAGAGCCCCTAACCTATGCGTGGCTGGCTGCCAAGAACGTCATTTGCACGCACCGTCAGCTTAATTGCTGTGGTGTTGGTGGTGAATTTAACCCTGACTTATTTACTCTTCTCAGCCTATGTTCTGAAGCCCGGGGTGCAGCAGTTAGTCCGTTCACTGACTAACCACATCGAAGTTGCTGAATGGCTTGATTCGCACCCGGATCCTTTGGTCCGGATGAATGTGGCTGATTTGAGTGAAGTACGCAGTTTTAGTGGCCTTGCCGCAGAAGATGCGGGGTTAACTCGTGCTCGGCACTCCGATTGGTTATCACGCATGGTGACGACGGAAGTCGGGCGACCAAGTGAAATTCGATTTACGACACAAGAAGGCTTTTCGATTTGGGTGAATTTTGATGGTCAAGAGCAGTGGTTTCTTGTCCCTGTTGATGAGTTGAATGACGCTCAATTTTGGCCGTTAATTTGGCTACTTGGCGTCATCGGCTTGGTGAGTGTTCTTGCTGCGGCTTGGTTTGCTCGGTCTTTGAATCGTCCACTTGAGCGATTGCAGTCTGCCGCGGAGCAAATTGTACAGGGCGCGAATCCAGAACCATTACCAGAAAAAGGGACCGTGGAATTGGTTAAAGTGACGCGTGCTTTTAACCGCATGGTTTCGAATTTAAACCGCATTGATGATGACCGAGCTCTGTTACTGGCCGGTATTTCCCATGACCTCCGCACACCTTTAACGCGAATCCGTTTAGCTGCGGAGATGATGAGCGCAGATGACTTATTGGTCGAAGGGATTATTCAAGACGTCGATGATTTGAACAGTATTTTAAGTCAATTCAGTGATTTTGCTCGAGCGAGTGAGCGAGTCGGTTTCAGCTTTGTCAATTTGAACGGATTGGTTGAAGAGGTTGTGGCTGCGGAGCAAGTTTTAGCGCGGGAAGAAATTAGCTTAAATCTGCAGCCAGTGCCTGATGTTGAGCTTCAACCGGTGGCAATCAAACGGATATTAACCAACCTAATCATGAACGCAAAGCGCTATGGTAAGCCGCCGATTGAAATTGAATCTGGGCTAACACTCGACGAAGAGCATATTTGGTTCAGCATTCGCGACCAGGGGGTCGGTATTGCTGATGAGCAGGTAGAGGCAATGTTTACGCCTTTTACGCGCGGTAATACAGCACGAAATGACGAGGGGACTGGGCTCGGTTTGGCGATTGTGAAACGCTTTACGCAAATGCATCGAGGCCGCGTTGAAGCCCGCAACGATCCTCGCGGCGGGCTGAAAATTCGGGTTACGCTTCCGCGTTATCCGAACGCGGAGGTAGTCGATTGAGGCCGTTTAATGCAGCGACTCGATAGGCCTCAGCCATCGTCGGATAATTGAATGTCGTATTGACGAAGTATTCGATCGTATTCCCCTCGCCGCGCTGTTCCATAATGGCTTGGCCGATATGAATAATTTCCGACGCGCGTTCGCCGAAGCAATGGATACCGAGAATCTCTTTGTTTTCACGGTGAAAGAGAATTTTCAGGCTACCGACTAAACTATCTGCAATTTGCGCCCGCGCTAAGTGTTTGAATTGCGCGCGGCCGACTTCATACGGAACATTTGCCGCTGTCAGTTCCTCTTCGGTCGCGCCAACCGAACTAATTTCTGGAATGGTGTAAATGCCTGTTGGAATGTCGGAGACAAGCTTAGTGTCACAGCGTCCGTCGAGCAAAGCAGTTGCAGCAAAGCGCCCTTGGTCATAGGCGGCACTCGCGAGGCTCGGGTAACCAATGATATCGCCAACAGCGTAGATATGCGGAATTTCGGTGCGATAGTTTTCATCGACTTCCAATTGACCACGGTAGTTCGGTGTCAGTCCAACCGCTTCGAGATTTAACTTTTCGACATTACCAGAACGTCCGTTTGCATAGAGCAAGCAATCGGCAAAGATACGCTTACCTGACTCGGTCTCGAGAATCACACCATCGTCACGACCCTCGATGCGAGCCATCTCTTCTTGGTGGCGGATCACCACACCGTTATTGCGCAAATGGTAGCTCAAGGCGTCAGAAAACTCTGAGTCCAAAAACGACAGCAGACGATTGCGGGTATTAATGAGATCAACTTTGACGCCAAGCCCGCGAAAAATGCTGGCATACTCACAGCCGATGACCCCTGCACCAAAAATAATGATGTTCTTTGGGTCGTGTTTGAGTGACAAAATCGTATCTGAGTCGTAGATACGTGAGTGCGAAAAGTCGACGCCAGGCGGGTGATAGGGCCGAGAGCCGGTGGCGATGACGACATGGCCCATGGTCAGTTTGTCGACCGAGCCATCAGGATGTAAAACTTGCAAAGTATGCGAATCAATAAAGCTGGCAACGCCGTGAATGACGGTTACGTCATTGCGTTCGTAAAATGAACTTCGCAGCTTTACCTGCTTGCGAATCACCGACTCTGCATGATTCAGAATTTCAGAAAAAGTCAGTTTATGCGGCATCTGCTGGCGCGAGAACAGTGGGCTTGCGTTGTATTCGACTAAACGACTGACTGAGTGGCGCAACGCTTTCGACGGGATCGTGCCCCAATGCGTACAACCGCCACCTAGCCGCGATTCAGCTTCGATCATAGCGACACGTTGACCGCGCTTGGCGAGCATCATGGCTGCACCCTCGCCGCCGGGGCCAGAGCCGATCACGATGCTGTCGAAGTCATATTGTGTAGCCATAGAGTATCCTATTTCTGCTGCTGTAGAGAGTCGTATTCATTACTATAAATCATGAACGCGTAAGCGCAATCGTGCAAGGCATGACGATTTACGCTGACACTGAAAGTGCTGGTAGTTGCTGAAATGACGAAATTGCCGGATGGTGATTAAACTGCTTTACCGGTAATCCGCTGTCGGGGTTAGTAATGCCGACCGTATAGCGAATACCAAATTGGCGTGCGCTGTCCAAAATATGTTCACCATCATCAATAAACAAGGTACGCTCCGGATTAAACGGAAACGCTTGCTGCAGGCGCTGCCAGAGCTCTTGAAACTCTTTACAGTAACCAAATTCGTGGGTTGAGAACTGCCTTGGGCAAAGCTGTGCAAGTGGCGTGTGTTGGTTTTTCAGCGCCAATGCATCAGGATGAGCATTGGTGAGCAAGGCAACTTCTTTACCTGCCGCTTGGAGTTGTGTCAGAAAGTCCTGCGTATCGGGGCGTAATTGAATCAACTCGGTCGTCTGGGCTTTCAATTGCCGAATGGGTAGTCCCAGCGTACTTTCCCAATAATCTAAACAATACCAGTTGAGCGTTCCCGCAACTTCACGAAAATGCGCAACTAAGCGTTGTTGTGCTTGTTCGACGGGCAGACCATGCTGCTTGGCATAGTGATAATGAAGTTGCTCATTCCAAAAGTGATTATCATAGCGTAAGTCGAGCAATGTACCGTCCATATCAAGTAAAACGGTATCGATTTCAGACCAATTTAACATGGGTTTGCCTATGCCTATTCTCATTGTCGGGTTTAGATAGTATGGTTAACGGGTTAGAACAGAACTTCGTGGTATCTGCATGGCGCAAAAATCCAAGAACGAAAAACAAGTCCCAACCATCCTTTCGCGTCAGATTGTAGCGAAAAGTCGCCTGCTTCGCATCGAAGCAATCGATTTAAAGTTTAGCAATGGCGAGTTACGCCAATATGAACGCATGCAGGGCAGTGGTCGTGGTGCAGTTATGGTAGTGCCATTTCTTGACGACGAGACAATGCTTTTGGTGCGTGAATATGCTGCTGGCCTGCACAATTATCAATTAGGCTTCCCCAAAGGCCTGATTGATCCGGGAGAAACCCCAGAGCAAGCGGCAAATCGCGAGCTAAAGGAAGAAATTGGCTATGGTGTGCGCAAGTTAACGGCGCTCAAACAGGTTTCTATGGCACCCGCTTTTTTCTCTGCAGCTATGACCTTGTTTGTCGGTGAAGACTTGTATCCTGAGCATCTGTTGGGTGACGAGCCTGAGCCTTTAGAGATTGTGCCATGGAAGCTTTCCGAAATCGACGAATTGTTAGTGCAACCGGACTTTACCGAAGCCCGCAGTGTCGCAGCGCTATTGCTCATGCAGCGTTGGCGCGAACAGCAGCAAGCAACGGAGTAGCGTACTGATGACCTTGAAACAAGACGACTTCAGCAAGCTCATAGAACCGCTAACAAAAATTACTGAGCGAACCGGTGAACTCTTGTTGGCGCACTACGATACAGGGAACTTCAAAACCTATAACAAAGAGGATGATTCGCCAGTTACCAGCGCGGATTATGCTGCAAGTGAGTTGTTAACCAAAGAATTGCGGCTGCTCACACCGAATACTCCTGTTTTGTCAGAAGAAGCAGTGCAGCCCTGGCGGGAACGCAGGCGCTGGCAACAATATTGGCTTGTGGATCCACTTGATGGCACGCAAGAATTTGTTGCTGGCAGTGGAGATTTTGCCGTTAGCATTGCACTTATTCAACACGGCAAGCCGGTACTCGGCATGATTGGCTGGCCGGTTGCCGAACGCCTCTATTTTGCTGCGCTCGGCGGCGGTGCGTTCAAACGTAGCCAAGGTAAGGAAGAACGTATTTACGTTCGTCAATTCGACGATCCTAAGTTTGATCCGATCACGATTGCCTTGAGTCGTCGCCAACCTGAGTCACGGGTGTTATCAAGGCTCGGGCAGCAACGACCAATAGCGGTCATGCACACCGGCAGTTGCGCCCTGAAATCAGCCTTAGTAGCCGAAGGAAAAGCGGATGTGTTTATGCGCATTGGTCCAACCGGCGAGTGGGACACGGGAGCTGCAGAAATTCTTGTACAGGAAGCCGGCGGCCAACTCCTTGATTTACATTTTCAGCCGCTCACTTATAACCAAACTCAAGATACTGGTAATCCAAACTTTTTAGTCTTAGGAGACCCGTCGGTGAATTGGAGCTTAGTTTTTCCAGCACCGCTTGAAGATTAACGTTTAATCACCTTGATAATCACGCTTCATGACAATGTTTACCGACTCATGGAGTTCTGAGAAGACAATAATGGCGTCGCCACTGTGCAGTTGCGCACGCACATCGTCGACTTTCTCTGCTAAACTTTTCTCTTCAGTACCGTAATCCGTACCTTCACGGAGAACGAAATGTTCGATCAGGCGGTCGAGTGTATCGCTATCGATTTCGGAGTAAGGAATTTGCATGGAATCGCTCGCTTTCTGTTGGCAGGCATAACATTCAGTTACAAAATAGCTTACCAGAATTACAGGTAAACATTGCACAATGAATGTGCACTCTGAATAATACACAACGAAAAAGTAACAATAACCGTAGGAATTATTATGTTAGTGCGTAAAAGTAAACAATCGTTGCTCAAGCACTTGCGCTCTTTCACACTGCTCGCCTCAGCGGCAGTTGTGTTAAGTGCCTGCCAGCCGGGCCCGGTCGCGCAAAGTCCGGAAACGAGTGTTGATCCGTATGCGATCAATGTCAGTCCGAATGATCAGCGCGAATACCGTGCCATCACCCTCGAGAATGGTGTTCGCATGGTGCTAGTCCATGACCCTGAAGCAGAAAAATCTGGTGCAGCGTTAGCCGTTTATGCGGGCAGCATGCAAAACCCAGACTCGCAGCTCGGTTTGGCTCACTACTTAGAGCACATGCTCTTCTTGGGCACAGAAAAGTATCCTGACCCAGACGAATATGGTGAGTTTATGGCGCAAAACGGTGGTATGCACAATGCTTACACCGCTGACGACCATACCAATTACATGTTGGAAGTTAATAACGATGCATTACCTGAAGCGTTAGACCGTTTCGCTGACTTCTTCAAAGCACCGATGTTTTATCCTGAGTATGCCGAAAAAGAAGTAAATGCGGTTGATTCGGAATGGTCTATGCGCCGAGCTTCCGACGGCTATATTCTGTTTGCTCTGAATAATATTCTGATGAATCCTGAGCATCCGATCGCGCGTTTCCGCATTGGTAACAACGAGACGTTATCTGATAAAGAAGGCAGTAAACTGCACGACGAGATGCTGGCTTTTTATGAGCGTTATTATTCGGCCAACCTCATGACTGCTTCTGTGGTGAGTAACCGTCCATTGGACGAACTCGAGGCATTAGCGCGAGAAGCGTTTGCTGACATTCCAAACCGCAATGTTGAAGCGCCTGTTATTGATGTACCGGTCGCAACAGCAGACCAGTTGGAACAGAAAATCTACTATCGTCCGCAAATGGAAATGCGTTCGGTCGGCTTAGACTTTACCATTGAAAATAACCTCGAAGACTATCGCTATCAGCCTAATCGGATTGTTGCGCACCTGCTCAACTCGGAAATGCCGGGAACGCCAGCAGCGTTGTTCCGTGAGTTAGGTTGGATGGAAAGCATGGGTGCTGGCGCTAGTCCAAATGCTTATGGCAATGCCGGTCGTTTCCAAATTCAGGTGAGCCTGACGGAAGCGGGTATGGCCCATCGCGATACGATTATCGGTGTTGTGCTGAACTACCTCGAGCAGTTGCGCGAAGAAGGGATTAGCGAAGCGTATTATGAGGAAGTTGCGACCGTATTGAACAATGAGTTCACCTTCTTGCGTCGTACCGGAGCGTTTAACTATGCCACCAGCTTGGCAGCGAACCTACTGTATTATCCGTATTCGGATGTGATTGATTATAACTACCGTCTTGACGGTTACAGCCCTGAGCGCATCAATCGGGTATTGAACCAACTCACGACGGATAATTTGCGCGTTTGGTATGTGTCGCCACAAGAAGAAACCGATCAAGAAATGTATTTCTTCGATGGCCGTTATCGCGTTGAAGACATCACAGCTGAAGATTATGCAAATTGGCAGCAAGCCGCTGCGCAGTTTACGGTTAATCTGCCGTCGGTGAATACTTTGTTCCCTGAAGACTTAACGATGAGTAGCGAAGAAGTTACCGCGAAACCTGTTGAGATTCATGCAGAACCTGGCGTTTCAGTCTACCTCAAGCGTAGTCAACGTTTTGCAGAACCACGCGCAGAAGTGTTAGTGCAGATGTATCAGCCTTGGACTGACAAGTCACTCCGCGAGCAGGTTGCTGTGCAAGTGTTGATGGACACGTTTAATTTGTCGCAACAAGCGCTGGCGCGTGAAGCTTCAATTGCTGGCACCGGCTTCCGGTTGTCAGCAAGTAATGGCTTACAGTTAACCTTGACCGGCTTTAATGACCAGCAAGGTCAATTAGCTTCACGGGTCCTTGCAAGCTTCGCTGAGTTTATTCCGAGTGAAAATGCGGTGAACCAGTCTGCGGATCGTCTGCGTCGTTCAGTTCAGAACCAACGTTTGCAGTTCCCAATGCAGCAGATGTTCCCAGCGTTTAATCAAATCATGCGCTTACCAAGTGCCGATTACCAAGATCAAATTGCCATGCTGCAAGAGATCGGTTTGGATGATGTATTAGCCGCCCGTGATTCGTTGTTAGCGGGTAATATCATGCGCGTATTCGTCTTCGGTAATTACGATAACGCAGATGCGATTGCCTTGGTTGAAGACGTGAAACAGCATGTAACACTGGATCCAAGCATTACCTATGCACGTTCACCAATCGTCAAGCCGACGACTGACTTGAAAGTCACTTGGCAAGACGATTTGACCTTAGAAGATACGGCTGTTCTTGATGTTTGGCTGTCGCCTCAAGAAGGTTATGGAGAGCGTGTACGGGCTTGGGTACTGTCTGAAATGATGCATAATCGCTTCTTTACTGAGCTACGGACTGAAGATCAACTCGGCTACGCTGTCGGTGCAAATCGCATCAACATCGAGGACTATTCTGGGATTGGCTTCTACATTCAGAGCCCAGTGCGCGGAACGTCTGGCTTGCTAGCTCGGTTTGACGAGTTCCGTGCAGCCTATGCCGAGCGTATCGCAAACCTCAGCGACGAGCAGTTCGAGCAAGTTCGGAACAGTGTTTTGACCGATCTCTTGCAACCACCGCAAACGCTGGGTCAAGAAGCAGGACGTTTTCGTGGTGATTGGTCAAACGAACGTTATGACTTTGACAGCACCGAGCAAATGGCTGCCGAGCTACGTGCTTTGACGAAAGCGGATATTCAGAACTTTTATCAGCGTCTCATTATGGACGGCGAAGCAGCACGTATTTTAGTGCAGCTACGCGGTACTCGCTTTGCTGAAGAAGACTTTGCTACTCTCGACGGTGTGCAAGTCATTGAAAGTATGACTGAGTGGAGTGCTTCACAGCAATAATCGCTGTGACTTGAATGAGAAAAAAGGCACTGCCATCGCGGCAGTGCCTTTTGTTTTTGTGCTACTCAGATTCGAGTTGCTGTAATTCTTCACTAAGTGTCATCCATTCCATTTCGATCGTTTCGAGCTGCTCTTTTAACTGCCCTTGATTGAGCAATAGGTCGGTCAATTCCTCTTTTCGGGTGCCTTGATAAAGTTCAGGATCGGCAAGCTGTCCTTCCACTGCTTCAAGCTGCTCGGTGACTTTCTCTAACTGCTGCTCGGCGTGTTGAACTTTCTTTCGTAAAGGTTGCAACTGTTGGCGCTTTTGCGCTGCTGCTTGGCGTTCAGCTTTGCGATTCGACGAAGACTGTTGATTATCTGCCGTGGTTTTTACGTTCGACGAGAGGAGCGTCGCTTTTGCTAACGCTGCTTGTTCGTCTAGCCAACGGGCGTAGTCGTCGAGATCGCCTTTAAATGCTGCTACTTCTCGGTGAGCAACGAGATAATAGTCATCGACCGTTGCGCGTAAGAAGTGTCGATCATGCGAAACGATGACCATAGCGCCAGAAAACTCTTGCAAGGCTTGAATCAAGGCCTCGCGCATGTCGAGATCAAGGTGGTTGGTTGGCTCATCGAGTAAGAGCAGGTTAGGCTTTTGATAAATCAGCAAGGCCAAAACGAGACGAGCCTTCTCGCCACCAGAAAAAGGTTCGACCGGGTCGTAGGCCCGATCGCCAGTAAAGCCAAAGCGGCCGAGGAAATCCCGTAACCTTTGTTCCGGTGCTTTCGGATCAATGCGATAGAGATGGGTAATCGCATTATCGTTAAGACTGAGTGTTTCGAGCTGATGTTGGGCAAAATAGCCAATCACCAAGCCCGGACTTGCTTCGCGAACACCCGCTTGCGGTACGAGCTCACCAGCGAGTACTTTCATCAAGGTTGATTTACCAGCACCGTTGCGACCCAGCAAACCAATGCGACTTCCCGGAACCAAATTTAGCTGGATTTGCTCAAGAATCGTGGTGTTGCCATAACCCGCTTGTACGTGGTCGAGTTGCATTAATGGATTGGGCAATTTCGACGGTTCGGGGAAACTTAGGTCGAACGGCTCTTGGTCGCCAAGTGGCGCGGTCGCGGTCAGCTTTTCGAGCGCTTTCAGACGGCTTTGCGCTTGCTTCGCTTTGCTTGCCTTCGCTCGGAAACGGTCGACGAAGCTCTGCAAATGAGCTCGATGGGCTTGTTCTTTATCGTATTGCTGTTGTTGTTGTGCCCGACGTTCACTGCGTTGGCGCTGGAAGCTGGTGTAATCGCCTTGGTAACTATTGGTGGACTTGCGTTCGATATGAATAATATGGGTAACGACGCCGTCAAGAAAATCACGGTCGTGCGAAATTACCATGACAGTACCAGGAAAGCGTTTTAGCCAATGCTCGAGCCACACGATGGTGTCTAGATCGAGATGGTTGGTGGGCTCGTCGAGGAGCAAAAGATCGGCACGAGCAATAAGCGCTTGCGCAAGGTTAAGGCGCATCCGCCAACCGCCCGAGAAACTGCGAACGGGGGCATGTAGCTGATCTTGACTAAACCCCAGTCCAGTCAATAATTGCGCAGTGCGTGCTTCAATATCGTAACCACCGATGGCATCGAGTTGGCCATGCAGGGCGGCGACTTGTTCGCCAATGCGATGGTTATCGGGCTCCGCATGCAGTTGCTGATTGAATTGCTCCAATTGTTGCTGAATTCGCGTGTAGTCTTGGTCACCGAGCATGACATAGGCGAGCGCGGCAATATCGAGTGCAGGAGTTTCTTGCGCCACGCTAGCAATTCGCCAATGCTGTGGAACTTGCATTTGCCCAGCGTCTTCTTTCAGTTCACCGCGGATTAACGCAAATAACGAAGACTTCCCGGCACCATTCGCGCCGACTAAACCGACACGTTGGCCCGGAAAAATGGTAAACTGAGCATCGGCGAGCAGCTGATGACCGCCTCGCAATAAACTTAAGCCGTCGGCTTGGATCATAAACAATTGGTCCAAAAAATTGATAATCGTCGTAATGAGGCGTAGTTTACCTGAGTTCGCCAGCGCTCGCAGCCATACTCAACGAAAAGCGCAAGTTACTTCACACGAGGAATTCGTATGTCACGCAGTCGTAAGCGTTTTATCGCCGGAGCCACTTGCCCCCAATGCAAGGCTCAAGATACCTTAATGGTGTACTTCGAAAACGACCAAGAGCAGGTCACCTGTGTTGAGTGTGATTACCAAATGAGCGAAGCCGAACGCGAGCAAGAGAAAAAAGGTGCCGCAGTCTCAGTTGACCAAGTTATTGGCATCTTTAAACCACAGTAGCGCGTTGTGTTCTATGCGTCGCGCGGTAATCCTTTCTCAATCACTCGTATCAGCCGTTGTGTCAGTCGGTCAGCACGTTGTTGGGCTTGTTCTAAACGCGCGTCAAGTTGCGCCAATGCCCAATCAATATGCGTTTGCACCAGAGCTGTCGCATGAGGTCGTTGCTGCGCCAAGGCACTGATTATCTCTTGACTTGCTGGCGCGTTACCCATCGCGACAGCTAAATTTCGTTGCCATTTTTCGAAGCCAATCCGGCGGATTGGTGAACCTTCGGTAATACGCAGGAAATCCTCTTCGGTCCAATGCCACAATTCAATTAAGTCCGGTTCATGCAGCTCGTGGCGAGGTAAAAAATCGGCTTCTGGCGTCGGTGTAGCGTAGCGATTCCATGGACAAATGAGCTGGCAGTCATCGCAGCCATAAATTCGATTACCCATGGCTTGGCGGAATTCGACGGGTATTTCACCACTGTGTTCAATGGTTAAGTAGCTGATGCAGCGGCGCGCATCAATCACATAAGGCTCAACAATCGCCTGCGTCGGACAAATAGTGATACAGGCAGTGCAACTGCCACATTGCTCGGGTTGCGGTTGGTCAATTGGTAAGGGTAAATTAATCAACAGCTCACCAAGGAAAAACCAAGAGCCGTCGTGACTGTCCATCACCAGCGAATGTTTACCGGTCCAGCCAAGCCCAGCTTTTACCGCTAACGGCTTCTCAAGAATTGGGGCAGAGTCGACAAACGGTCGAAAATCGGTAGTACTGACCTCGGCTTTGATGCGATCGCCAAGTGCTTTAAGCCGTTTGCGCATCATCTTGTGATAGTCACGTCCTAAAGCATAACGACTGACGTAACCAAGCTGCGGTTGCTTTAAGACCTGAGCAAATTTAGCGCCTTTGGGTAGGTAGTCCATGCGCACGCAGATCGCGCGGACACTTCCAGGCTGCAATTCTGCCGGGCGCGCACGTAACATGCCATGGCGTTCCATAAAATGCATATCACCGTGGTACTGGTTTTCGAGCCATTGTTGCAAGGTGGCTTCATGCTCGCTGAGGTCGAGATCGGTAATGCCGACTTGCTGAAAACCCAGCTCGAGTCCCCATTGTTTAATTTTTTCGGCAAGAGCGTCGTAGTCCAGTGGTTTATTCCTCATAGAATGCGATAGACTGAGCATATTGCTCAGAGGATTCGCCAATGCATACTTGGTTAAACACAAGCATACCACAGCAAGTTTATCGCCCGGAACAAGTGCGCGACTTCGAAGCGGAAGCGGCGCAGCGTTGTGGTATTGATTTGTGGACCTTGATGCAACGCGCTGGTGCTGCCGCTTGGGAAGCATTGGCCAACCAATTACCGCAATCCGCTGCAATCACGGTGTTATGCGGCAGTGGCAACAATGGCGGTGACGGTTATGTGCTTGCAAGTCTTGCCAAACAGGCTGGATTCGCTGTTCGTGTCTGCGCGAGCGGCTTTCCAGCGAGTGATGATGCGCGCCGTGCGCTGCAGCGTTGGTTGGATGTCGATGGTGAAGTGGAGCCATTACAGGATTGGCAAGATGGCGAGTGTGACTGGCTGGTGGATGCACTACTGGGTACAGGTTTACAACGTGACGTTAGTGGGGAATTGTTCGAGTGCATTGCCTCGGTTAACGATAGTGGTTTGCCGGTTCTGTCGATTGATGTACCCAGTGGGCTACATGCGGACACGGGTAGCGCCTTAGGTATCGCGGTGCAAGCACGAAAAACCGTCACTTTTGTCGGCATGAAGCGAGGGTTGCTCACGGGCGATGCGGCAAATTATGTCGGCGAACTCGCCTTTAGCGACCTCGGCATTCAACGTGAATTCCGCTTGCTGACCGAACCAGCGGCTTGGTGGCTGCAACCCGTACAGTTGCAGCATGATTTACCGGGCCGTTTAGCGGTATGCCAGAAAGGTGATTTTGGTCATGTCCTGATCATTGGCGGCAGTCGCGGCATGGCCGGCGCGGCGCGCATGGCAGCTACGGCAGCTTTGCGCGTCGGTGCGGGTAAAGTGACAGTGATTTGTGAGCCGGGTAACGAGGCAATTGTCGGTCAGCAACCTGAAATTATGGTCGTTGCCGCCGATGCCAATGAAGCGCTTGCGGAACGGTTGCTTGAGCAGGCAAGTGTTATTGCGATTGGCCCTGGTTTGGGACAAAGTGACTGGGGAAGGGCATGGTGGCAGAAGTTTTGCCAACGCTCCTACGAACGTGATCTGACCGCAGTTGTCGATGCAGACGGTTTGAATTTACTGGCACAATATGCGGGTGAGCAAGGCATGCAGCCGGCAGAGGGAATGATTTACACACCTCACCCGGGCGAAGCAGCACGTCTTTTGCGGGCACAAGTTACTGAAATACAAGCGAACCGTTGGTTAGCCGCGGATACTTTACGCGAACAATTGCAAGGAACTGTGGTCCTAAAAGGCACAGGAACTGTTGTGGCAGATGGGGATGAGCAAACGTTTGCGGTGTGCACACAGGGAACACCGGCAATGGCAACCGCAGGAATGGGCGATATTTTAACAGGTATTATTGCCGGCTTATTAGCGCAGCGACAGAGTGATGGCTTTCCGACGTCGGTCGCTGCCATTGCTCGGTTAGCGGTGCTGTTACATGCATGTGCCGGCGAACAGGCGACGCGACGATTTGGCGGAATCTCACGGGGTCTGCTCGCAACGGATTTGCTCACGGAGTTGCCCGCTTTAGCGAGCAGCCAAAACGGTCAATACCCCAATATTTAAACGTTGAACTGTGGATCGAAGGCTTTGAAAACGATAGATTTAGTCAATGAAGAAGCAACCGAGCGATTTGCCGCTCGGATAGCGAAAATAATCAGCCAACACGTAGCAAGCCAGCAACAATCTGTGCAAACTATTTATCTGCGTGGTGACCTTGGTGCGGGCAAGACCACGTTTAGCCGTGGCTTTATTCAGGCGTTGGGGCATCAGGGTGCAGTTAAAAGTCCAACCTATACCTTGGTTGAGCCGTATGAGCTGGCGACATTTCGCATCTACCATTTTGACTTATACCGCTTGGCTGACCCGGAAGAATTGGAATATATGGGCATCCGCGACTACTTTGACGATGGGGCGATTTGTTTAGTTGAGTGGCCGGAACGTGGTGTTGGCATCTTACCCGCTGCGGATATAGTCATTACATTGAGACCCACAGATAGTGGGCGAACTGCTGAACTTGAAGCCTATTCGGCGATTGGGGACGTGTTATTAAACGAGCTGTAGTAGTAATCTGGACGTGTGTTTGCGTGCTCTTGAGCAGCGCTGTAATCAGTGTTGCCGCCGCACAAGCGAGTAACCAGATTGATAATGTGCGTGTGTGGCCATCTGCGGAAAAAACGCGGGTGGTTTTTGATCTGTCTAGCGAGGCACAATATAGTTATTTCACTATATTTGATACGCGACCGTATCGCATCGTGATCGACTTTCGGCAAACGGCTAATCAAGTCACCTTACAAAATGTAGATGTTAAATCGGATGTCTTGCGCGTCATTCGAACCAGTGCACCACCGCAATCAGGGACCACGCGAATTGTGCTTGAAATTAGTGGCGCGATTCAGCCGGAAGTTTTTCCACTCGGTCCTTCCGAATTCGCCGGCCATCGACTTGTGGTTGATATTCCCGGTGCCAATAGCACTCGAACTATCGAGCCTGCTGGCGCTGCGGAAGCACCCGCGCGGGTGCCACGGACATTGGATGAAATGCCTTTGCGTCCCATTGTTATTGCCATCGACGCAGGTCATGGCGGCCGCGACCCGGGCTCTATTGGGCCAAATGGAACCCACGAGAAAAATGTCACTTTAGCGGTGGCGCGGAAATTGGCTGCACGTATAAATGCTGATCCGGGAATGCGAGCAGTACTCACTCGCACCGGAGATCAGACGTTATCGTTGGCGCAACGGACAAGTATTGCTCGGCGCGAACGTGCGGATTTTTTCGTCTCTTTACATGCGGATGCATTCACTTCACCGCAACCTCGAGGCGCATCGGTATGGATTTTGTCACATCGGCGTTCGGAAACAGAACTTGGTCGGGCGCTAGAGAATAAAGAGCGCTTGAGTGAAGAGCTCATCGATGTCGAACATTTATTACAGGGCGAGGAAGAAGATCCTTTTTTGAATCGCGCGATTCTCGACATGTACCGTGACAGCTCAATGGCAGGCGGCTTCGAGGCGGCCACTATTTTGTTAAGAGAACTTGATGGCGTGACTACGCTGCACCGAAATCGTCCAGAAGCCGCAAGTTTTGGTGTGTTAAGTTCATTACGAACGCCGTCAGTCTTAGTTGAACTTGGTTTTATTTCCAATCCTCAAAAAGAGCGGTTACTGATTAACGGGAATCATCAAGATCGCTTGGCTGATGCACTTTATCGCGGCGTTCGCGAATACTTTCTGCGTAATCCAGTGGAAGGTACGGTATTGGCAGCGACCGAAATTCGCACACACGTCGTCAGCCGCGGCGAGTCGTTATCTGTGATTGCACAAAGGTACGGTGTCTCGGTTGACGCAATCCGGCGGCAGAATAACTTAACTGGCAACACCATTCGTATTGGCCAACGCCTCGAAATCCCTGTAGCGAGGTAGTCATGGCGATTCGTTTATTACCGGCTCAATTGGCCAACCAAATTGCCGCCGGCGAGGTGGTAGAACGACCAGCATCTGTGGTGAAAGAGCTGGTTGAAAACAGTCTTGACGCTGGGGCGACGCGAGTTTGGATTGATATCGAAAAAGGCGGCGCTCGGCGAATTCGAATTCGTGACAATGGCAGTGGTATTGAACGTGATGAGCTAACCTTGGCACTGAGTCGTCATGCGACCAGTAAAATCGCGACGCTAGACGACCTTGAAGCAATTTTAAGTTTAGGCTTTCGCGGTGAAGCCTTGGCAAGTATTAGCTCGGTTGCACGCCTTCGTTTGGTTTCAAAACCGGCCACGCAGGAAGAAGCGTGGGAAGCTTGGTGTGAAGGCCGAGATATGGAAGTACAACTAGCCCCGACTGCACATCCTGACGGCACTACCGTTGATGTTCAGGACTTGTTTTTTAATACCCCAGCACGCCGCAAATTCATGCGCACGGAAAAGACAGAGTTTGGCCATATCGACGAAGTCGTCCGGCGGATTGCTTTAGCTCGCCCAGACGTTGATATCCAGCTGAGTCATAACCAACAAACCTTGCGTCAGTTTCGGGCGGTGCCGGTAGCCAATCTTAACGAGTCACCGACCGACGAGCAGCAGCAAGCTTGGGCACGCCGGCTTGAACAAATTGTTGGCAAGCGCTTTAGCACAGAAGCTGCATTTGTCAGTAATACCCAAGTTGCGGACAGCCTCTCGATGTTTGGTTGGCTAGCGCCTCCGGACGCTTGTCGCCATCAAGCAGATTTGCAGTATATTTATGTCAATGGCCGGATGATGAAAGACAAATTGCTGAGTCATGCGATTCGTCAGGCCTATATGGAGTGGCTTGCGGAGGATCGCCAGCCGACCTATGTCTTATATTTACGTTTGCCGGCACAGCATGTTGATGTCAATGTCCATCCGGCGAAACATGAAGTTCGTTTTCATCAGGCACGACAGGTGCATGACTTTGTTCTTGCAACAGTTCGCGAGGCTCTGCTGCAACTACAAGGACTGCGAGCACCAGAAAATGAAGTGAGTCATCACTATCAGCAAGCAGAAGAAACCTACAGGGATGCTTTTCCTGAAACGCGTGAAAGTGCTAGGCCAAACAGGAACGGGCAGGCTAGGTTAAGCGCTGGCGAAGAGCAGCATAATCAACAGTATTGGTCGATGGCCGGTAGTATATTGCCTGGCGCTCGGGCACCGGAGAGTAGCGAGAATACCTCGGCGTCTCGTTCGGATTGGCAGGTCATGGATATTCTCCAGCACCGATATTTATTGTTAAAGCAGGGCGACGACCAACTGGCGCTGTTAGACTTAATTAAAGCGCATCAACATGTGCGCAGCCAGCAATTGCATGAGCAACTTTCTCAAGGATTGAGCGGCCAACCGCTGCTCCTGCCTATTCAGATTAAAGTGGCCGCTGATCAAGTCATTACTGACAACTACTTACATCGCCTCGGAATTCATTACGAACAACAGCGGCGTACTGGCGATCAGCAGAGCCTGCGCATTACCCATGTACCGGCGAGCTTGCGCAAGGCGAATTTGGCCTCGGTATTGCCGCAATTATTTTGCCAACTGGGTGAATTATCACCACAGCTCGACTCACGGTCGCAGGCGCAAGCCTTAATGGACGCCGGCATCGCCGCTTGGCTCGCCGGGCACGAGCGTGAGCTGATTCATGAGCGCAAACGCGCTGAACAGATCTGGCAGCAATTACAAACATTGGTGTCGATGTCTGAAATTGAATCGGATTGGTTACAACGATTGGACTGGCAAAAAGCATTACCTGCAGCCAGCGTTGACGACGTAAAACAAGGTAACGCCAAGTGACAACCACATTCCCCTGGCCTCAAGCGCTATCGCAAACGGCATTTATTGAGCACCTGCAACAGGGTGTGATTTGTATCAGTGGGCCCACAGCCGCGGGAAAGACAGCGTTAGCGATGCAGCTGTTTGATGCTTTACCGGTGGAACTAATTAGTGTCGATTCGGCATTGATTTATCGCAGCATGGACATTGGTACAGCGAAGCCGAGCCCGGCAGAATTAGCACAGTATCCACATCACTTGATTGATATTCGCGATCCTGCTGAGACTTATTCAGCGGCTGACTTTCGAACGGACGCCTTGTTATTGATCGACAAAATTCGCCAGCGTGGAAATATACCCGTATTGGTGGGTGGTACGATGCTCTACTATCGTGCGCTGTTAGCCGGATTGTCGAACTTACCGGCAGCGGATGCCACGATTAGAGCGCGGTTGCAACAGCGCGCAGACACCGAGGGCTGGCAAAGACTACACACTGAACTAGCGACGATTGATCCCATATCGGCACAGCGAATTCACCCGAATGACCCTCAACGTTTGTTACGCGCCTTGGAAGTCTTCGCTCTCTGTGGCAAAACAATGACTGAGCTGACACGAACTCAGCAGCCCGGTCTCGCGTTACCGACGTGGCAAATCGCCTGCGCGCCGTCTGATCGAAAGATCCTACATCAGCGTATTGAACAACGCTTCGACAGTATGTTAGCGCAAGGTTTTGAAACGGAAGTAATCGCTCTGCGCCAACGCGGTGATCTGCATCTAGATTTGCCATCGATGCGTTGCGTTGGTTATCGTCAAATGTGGCAACATCTCGACGGTCAACTGAGCGCAGCAGAAATGCGTGAGCGCGGAATTATTGCGACGAGACAGTTAGCCAAACGGCAAATAACGTGGTTGCGTTCGTGGATCGGATTACACTGGCTAGACCCATTAGACCCAGATGTACTGGGTCAATTGGTCGCAATTTTAATGGCTCAGCCCTTGTCGTCAGCTGCGTGGTTGCCTGAATAATTAAGAAAGGCATTGAAATATTGAAAAAAGTCTCCAAATCTATTTGGACGAAAATGACATTTTGTTGCTAAACTCTGTGTTAGTTTACCAAAAGGTAATATTATTTTGTCGATGTCGGGAGTCTTAAGTTAAAGGCTTCAGAGGTGTCTGGCGAGAAAATATAAACAAGGAAGCTGAGTAACTAGCAGTTGGCGGCCGTAACAATTCTAATAAATAAGGAGCCAAACATGGCCAAGGGGCAAACTTTACAAGACCCTTTTTTGAATGCATTGCGTCGGGAAAGAATTCCGGTATCAATCTACTTAGTCAACGGTATTAAATTACAGGGGCAAATTGAATCGTTTGATCAATTTGTTGTGCTGTTAAAAAATACAGTTAGCCAAATGGTTTATAAACATGCAATTTCTACAGTTGTTCCTGCGCGTACACCTACGCAATATCCGCCAGCAGCGGGTCAGGACGGCGACGAATAATCTGTTCATATTAGAACAGTATAGGAGCGGCTTGCTTGTTTGAGCGGTATGAAGGTGGCGAGCAAGCCGTGTTGGTTCATGTTGATTTCCCACATGAGTCCGCACGCGAAGATCTCGAAGAATTAAAATTACTCGTGTCATCTGCCGGCGTTGAAGCCGTCGGGGTGATCACGACGGCAAGAAAATCCCCTGACTCACGTCTGTTTATCGGCTCCGGAAAAACCGAAGAAGTGGCGGCTTTGGTGCAAAGCACTGGCGCTGAAGTGGTTATTTTTAATCACGCATTATCGCCTTCCCAAGAGCGCAATATTGAGCGGGTCGTGAAAGCCCGCGTGCTCGATCGTACCGGTCTGATCCTTGATATTTTTGCCCAGCGCGCTCGTACGCACGAAGGTAAGCTACAAGTTGAACTCGCCCAGCTGCGCCATGTCTCGACCCGACTGATTCGTGGCTGGACGCATTTAGAACGACAAAAGGGCGGTATTGGTCTACGTGGGCCGGGTGAAACGCAGCTAGAAACCGATCGTCGGTTAATTCGTGCGCGGATTAAACACATTCTCGCGCGCCTCGACAAAGTTGAAAAGCAACGGGAACAAGGTCGGCGTTCGCGGCAACGGGCTGAGATCCCGACCATTGCCTTAGTAGGCTATACCAATGCCGGTAAATCGACCCTGTTTAACAGGTTGACCAATGCCGATGTCTACGCGGCCGATCAGCTATTTGCAACCTTGGATCCGACGTTACGAAAATATGAACTTCCTGACGTAGGTGCCGTCATATTTGCCGATACGGTCGGATTTATTCGGCATTTACCGCATGACCTAGTTGCCGCTTTTAAGGCCACGCTGCAAGAAACGAAAGACGCAGATTTGCTCCTCCACGTCATGGATTGTCATGACGAGCAAATGGCGGATAATCGCCGTGAAGTCGACTCGGTGCTGACCGAAATTGAAGCCACTGACGTGCCGCAACTGTTAGTCATGAATAAGCTCGATTTAGTGCCAGATCTTTCGCCTCGAATAGTACGTAACGAACAGGGTAAACCGCAGGAGGTTTGGCTGTCTGCGCAGACTGGTGAGGGGATTAAACTGCTGCGTGAGGCGCTGCATGATTTATTGGCGCCAGAATTGGTCATTACGACCTTAAAATTACCGCCAAACTCAGGTAAATTACGCAGTAGCCTGTATGCGATGCAATGTGTTACCGAAGAACGCGCACAGGACGATGGAGATGTGTTACTATCGGTGCGAGTACCTGCCATTGAATGGCAGCGATTATTGAAACAGTTTGGAGAACAATTGACGCGTTCACTGCAGAACGAAGCGGAATGAGCGCGTTGATTTTGTGTTTAACTTGGCATTTGCTGGAGTAATCAATGGCCTGGAATCAACCGGGAAATAGCGGCAAAGACAAAGATCCTTGGAACCAAAATAACCAAGGCGGCAAGGACCAGGGACCACCTGATCTTGACGAAGCTTTGCGCAACTTGATGGGAAAATTAGGGCTAGGCGGCAAAGGTAGCGGCGGCGGTCAACAGTCTGGCGGCGGCTTGCCAATGAAAGGACTGGGGTTCGCGCTTGTCTTGCTTGCTGTCATTTGGTTTATCGCTGGTTTTTATACGGTAAAAGAAGCTGAACGTGGGGTTATTTTGCGTTTTGGTGCCTACCATAACGAAGTGACTTCAGGTCTGCATTGGCGTCCGGTGTTTATTGACCATGTGACCAATGTCGACGTCAACAACGTCAGTTCGCAACAAACGTCTGGGTTTATGTTGACTGAGGACGAAAACATTGTGCGGGTTGAGTTGGCCGTACAGTATCGGGTCACTAACCCGCGTGCCTACTTGTTTAACGTTGAAGGCGCTGATAACAGCTTGTCGCAAATCACTGACTCAGCACTACGTTACGTTATTGGTCACAACACCATGGACAATATTTTGACCGTCGGCCGCGAAGAAATTCGTCAGCAGACGTGGGAAATTATTGACCGTCTGAGCGAGCGTTACGATATCGGTATTCGCGTTATCGACGTTAACTTCCAAGGTGCGCGCCCACCGGAAGAAGTCCGTGATGCATTTGATGATGCAATTCGTGCCCAAGAAGACCAAGAGCGTTTTGTTCGCGAAGCGGAAGCGTATGCTCGGGAAATCGAGCCGACCGCGCGTGGTCGAGTCCGTCGGATGCAGCAGGAAGCGCAAGCGTATAAAGAACAAATGGTTCTGCGCGCGCAAGGTGAAGTGGCTCGCTTTAATGAACTCTTACCTGAGTACCAAGCAGCGCCACAGGTCACGCGTCAACGGATTTTCTTAGAAACACTTGAGGCGATTTACGCAGCCAATGCGAAGATCTTTATCGATGTCGAAGGCGGCAACAATATGATGTATTTGCCGCTCGATAAGATTCTGGAGCAGCATGGAGCGCGTCGTTCACAGCCGCAACTACCGATGTTGCCTGCGCAACAGAATGGTCAAGCAAGCGGCTCAACGGGGCAACCGAGCTCTAGTCAATCAGACTCAGTCCGCTCAAGTAATCGGTTTTCGCCACGGGGAGGTAACTAAGCCATGAAAAACTTAATTGGTGTTATCGTTGTTCTCTTGGCTTTACTTGCCTACTCGTCATTGTTTACGGTGCAAGAAGGCGAACGCGGTATCGTGATTCGCTTCGGTAAAGTTGCTCAAGATGAGCAGGGAATGGCTGTAGTTTATGAGCCAGGACTGCATTTCAAATTACCGTTTATTGAGCGCATTATTAAGCTCGATGCACGGATCAAAACGTTAGACGGCCAAGCAGACCGTTTCATTACCAGTGAGAAGAAAGACTTAATCGTCGATGCGTTTGTCAAATGGCGGATCGAAGACTTTGCTAAGTATTATCTCTCGACCGGTGGTGGTAATCAGCGTCAAGCAGAGGAGCTCTTGATGCGTCGAATCAATGCGGGACTGCGTGCAGAGTTCGGTGCGCGGACGATTCGTGATATCGTTTCAGGCGAGCGTGACGAGCTCATGGAGCAAGCGCTGATCCAAGCGTCAGAAACCTCAAATGACTTAGGTATTCAAGTTCTCGATGTTCGTGTGAAGCAAATCAACTTGCCGACGGAGGTTAGTGCTGCAATTTACGATCGAATGCGTGCAGAACGTAACGCGGTTGCTCGTGAGCATCGTTCTGAAGGTCGCGAGCAGGCAGAAATCATTCGTGCCGATGTCGATGCACGTGTAACCGTCATGCTTGCTGATGCTGAGCGTGAAGCGCGGCAGATTCGCGGTGAAGGTGACGCCGAAGCCGCTCGCATCTACGCCGAAGTGTACAACCGTGATCCTGAGTTTTTTGCTTTTATCCGAAGCTTAGAAGCCTATCGCGCAAGCTTTGGTAGCGGTGACAGCGTCCTAGTGCTTAGCCCAGACAGTGACTTCTTCAAGTATTTCAATCAAATGCAAGTGCTTGAAAATTAATTGAGTCGTACACTAAATAAAGGGAGCTTCGGCTCCCTTTAAGTTTTTTAGGATGGTGCGTCGCTCTGCGTAGACGCCTTAATGGAAGACAACTATGTACAAGCAATACTATCAACATTTTTTACAAGCTCGTCCTGAGCTGCTTCATTGCGCGCCGCATAGCCATTACTATTGGCCTGATGTAACACGAGCTGCACACCTCCAGTACTGGGATGACTCGGCACGCTTCGCTGACGAGAAGTGGGGTTATTTGTTTAGCGAGAAAATTCCGCGTTTGCAGCAGTATATTGCCAGCGAGTTGAATTTACCCCAGCCCGAACAAATTGTTTTTGCATCGAATACTCACGAATTTGTTTACCGGATTCTCTCCGTTTTTCCCGCTGGCAAGTCACTTAAGATTCTAACCACAGACGGTGAGTTTCATAGCTTTAACCGTCAAAGTCGCCGCCTCGAAGAACGCGGCAATATCGACATCACCCGTGTACCGTGTGAACCGTTTAACAGCTTCGCTGAACGTTGGCACGACGCCGTAAGCGCGAGCGACTGGGATCTCATTTTTATTAGCCAAGTCTTTTACAACAGCGGGGTTGTCGCTCCACAGCCGGAGGCTTGGCTTGACGCGGTGGCTAATCCTGACACAGTGGTTGTCGTCGACGGCTATCATGGCTTTTGCGCGCTACCGACCGATTGGTCAAGCTATGCCAACCGAGTGTTTTACCTTGCTGGTGGTTACAAATACGCGCAAGGCGGCGAGGGCATGTGCTTTGCTGTGGTGCCAACGGACTGTCAGTTACGCCCTGAATATACCGGCTGGTTTGCCGACTTTGCTGGTTTAGCCAAAGCGCAAACAGGGCCGGTCGCGTATGCCGATGACGGCATGCGGTTTGCCGGTGCAACGATGGACTTTAGTGCGGCATATCGTATGCTGGCAGTGTTTGAGTTATGGCAGCAGAAGGGTTTAGATACCGCGACGCGAAATGAGTATATTCACCATTTAAAAGCCGGTTTCTTGCAGCATATCGCGAGCTTAAACCACCCATTGTTGCATGAGGGCAACCGCTTGCACGTAAGCGACACAAGCGCGCAACACGGCCACTTTTTTACCTATCGGCTCGACAGTGCCGAACAGGTCAGCGCACTTGCAGCACAATTAAGTGAACGTGGCGTCGCGACTGACTATCGCCACGATCGCCTGCGCTTTGGTTTTGCGCTTTATCATGAAGTTAACGATTATCGCACAAAAATCATTCTGTAATATGGCGCGGGTTCTGGTAGAATCCGCGCTTAATCCACCGCTAGCTAACTTTTTCTGAAACGAAATGACCATGAGCAAAAATGTTGTGATTCTCGGCACCCAATGGGGTGACGAAGGCAAGGGCAAGATTGTTGACCTATTAACTGACAAAGCGACTTATGTTGTTCGCTATCAAGGTGGGCACAATGCTGGGCATACACTGGTAATCAACGGTGAAAAAACCGTATTACACTTGATTCCCTCTGGAATTTTACGCGACAACGTCACCTGCGTGATCGGCAACGGTGTGGTGTTATCACCAGAAGCGTTAATGAAAGAAGTGACTATGCTCGAAGAGCGCGGTATTCCAGTGCGCGAGCGATTGCTTATTAGTGAAGCTTGTCCATTAATTCTGCCGTATCACATTGCACTTGACCAAGCACGTGAAGCTGCGCGTGGTTCAAAAGCGATTGGTACAACCGGCCGTGGTATTGGTCCAGCTTATGAAGACAAAGTTGCCCGCCGCGCCATTCGTGTCGGAGACTTGCTGCACCCAGGTCGCTTGAAGGAAAAACTCGAAGAAACCATGGCGCTGCACAACTTTGTGCTGAAAGAATATTTCAAGCAAGAGCCAGTGTCGGTTGAAGAAACACTGAAGTACTGTTTAGAAATTGCGGAAATTCTTAAGCCGTTGGTCGATGACGTTGCCGGAACGCTAGAAAAGGCGCGCCAAAACGGTTTGTCGATTATGTTTGAAGGCGCTCAAGGTACATTGCTGGACATCGATCATGGCACCTATCCGTATGTGACGTCGTCCAATACCACAGCCGGTGGAGTGGCGACAGGCGCTGGTTTTGGTCCGCGTTACCTCGACTATGTCCTCGGTATTGTCAAGGCCTACACAACGCGTGTCGGTTCGGGTCCATTCCCAACCGAACTGGATTGCGAAGTGGGCGAGCACCTCGGTGTGGTTGGTCACGAGTTTGGCGCCACGACAGGGCGTAAACGTCGCACTGGTTGGTTTGACGCAGTGGCCATGCGCCGTGCTGTACAGATTAACTCAATTAGTGGCTTGTGCTTAACCAAACTTGACGTCCTAGATGGCCTAAAAGAGATTAAAATTTGTACGGCCTACGAATTGCTGTGTGGCAAAGTCGTCGATCTGCCGCCGATGGCTGCTGAAGACTATGAAGTGGTGAAGCCCATTTACGAAACCATGCCGGGTTGGAGCGAAAAAACGGTTGGCGCGACTGAACATTCACAGTTACCAGCTGCCGCTTTGGCTTATATTGCTCGTTTAGAGGCAATTTTAGGCGTTCCGGTAGATATTATTTCGACTGGCCCAGACCGTGCAGAGACCATCGTTTTACGTCATCCGTTTGGAGCGTAAAACGAGTAAGCCCGTAATTTGTCCGATTTGCGCTTCTTTTTTGTGCCATTCACTTAAAAAATAAGCAGTCGGACAAAAAAATCAAAAAAAAACGTTTTAAGTGGTTGCAAGACTGAATTCGATCCCATAGAATTCGCACCACCTAAACGGTGGCGCCGGCATAGCTCAGCTGGTAGAGCAACTGACTTGTAATCAGTAGGTCGGGAGTTCGACTCTCTCTGCCGGCACCATTTTTTAGAAAAAATTCGTGGAGGGGTTCCCGAGCGGTCAAAGGGATCAGACTGTAAATCTGACGGCTCAGCCTTCGCAGGTTCGAATCCTGCCCCCTCCACCATTTTTTCTCGATTAGGTCCGAGGTAGCCGAGAATCTGATTGCGGGTGTCGTATAATGGCTATTACCTCAGCCTTCCAAGCTGATGACGCGGGTTCGATTCCCGCCACCCGCTCCAAGTCACATTTCAAATTGCTGATATAGCTCAGTTGGTAGAGCGCACCCTTGGTAAGGGTGAGGTCGGCGGTTCAAATCCGCCTATCAGCACCAGTGACACCCAATTCTCTTGCTTCTCTCAATCCTAATCAAAAAACGCTAAACTTTATTTTTTGTTAACCAAAACGAAGCACGGCTACTTTTTTCGTACCCCGGGCGTTTCGTTGAGAGAGAGGCTGTCATGGCTAAAGCTAAGTTTGAACGTTCTAAGCCGCACGTAAACGTAGGTACTATCGGTCACGTTGACCACGGTAAAACTACTCTAACTGCGGCCATCACAACTGTCCTTGCGAAACACTACGGCGGTGCTGCACGTGATTTCGCACAAATCGATAACGCGCCAGAAGAAAAAGCGCGTGGTATCACCATCTC
>ERZ869909.68-NODE-68-length-152669-cov-9.408128_pt1 | contig 152669 bp, 121 predicted proteins | sample MGYA00520892_ERZ869909 | MGnify/ENA primary metagenome ERZ869909 (study PRJEB32215, sample SAMEA104723947) | bioreactor metagenome | biome: bioreactor; feature: anaerobic bioreactor; material: water | place: China | collected 2015-03-12 ... | reverse complement strand
CGCTTCATGAGCGGCAACCGCTACGACAAGGACACCCTGCATCCGTCGCTGTCGCCGTCGATGGACATCATGGTGTCATCCAATTTCGAGCGCCTGTTGTTTGATCTGCACGGGCGCAATGGAGCCTTGGTAGCCGAGCTGCTGGACAGTTTCAAGCAGACCGGCAAGCTGTCGGTTGAGGATGATCGCTGGACTGAGGCGCGCAAGCTGTTCGATTCGTTGGCGGTCGATGACGAAGGTACCTGTGCGACTATCGCTGAGGTGTACCGTGACTGTGGCGAGCTGCTCGACCCGCATACTGCCATTGGTGTGCGAGCTGCGCGTGAGTGCCGGCGCAGCATGAGCACGCCGATGATTACGCTGGGTACGGCGCATCCGGTCAAGTTCCCCGAGGCGGTACGCAAGGCGGCCGTTGGTGAGGAACCGCATCTGCCGGCCCACCTGGCCGATCTGTTCGAGCGTCCAGAGCGCTGCACTGTACTGGCCAACGAGCTGCCAGCGGTGCAGGCGTTCGTGGCAGCCCACGGCAATCGCGGCAAGCCTCTCTGATTGGTGCTTCTCGCCTGCTGCCGGTTTGACCGGCTGCGGGCGAGGAGTGAATCGATAAAGCCCTTTCTTCTCCCTGCGTTGTGCTCAAAACCACGCTATTCTTGGGTTATCCCATGATGGTAATGAGCCACTTTGAACCCCGTCCATTCCAGCATCACTGCTATTGAGGTCCGACGCCTGCCAATAGGGCTGGGCGTATTTTTATTGCTGTGTTCGGATCTGGCCCAGGCATTGGAGCCTACGGCCTGGGTCGGGACTTATCGCTTTCTGGTGACTGAACTATTTTTGCCGTTGTTGCCGTCGCTTGGCTGGACTTTGCTGGCGATTGGCCTGACCAGCCTGTTTTGGTGGCAGCGCCAGCGCCGGCTCAAGCGCCGGTTGCACAGCCTGCAGGGATTGGACGAGTTGACCGGCCTGCCCAATCGCAATGCCCTGACCGGGTTCTTCAATCATGAACTGAAACGGGCTCAGCGCTTTGGCCGGCCGCTGTCGGTGATACTGCTGGATCTTGATGACTTCGACAAAGTCAGTCGTGAGCATGGCCAGATGATGGGCAACCGGGTGCTGATCGAGCTTGGCGCACTTTTGCGTGACGGGTTGCGCGATGTCGACAAAGTATTTCGCTGGGAGGCCGAGCGCTTTTTGGTGGTTTGCACTGAAGCCGGCATTGAGGAGGCCGATCTGGTTGGCGAGCGGATTCTGCTGATGATCCGCAACCATGATTTTCCAGTGGGCTGGCCGCTCAGGGTCAGCACGGGTGTAGCCAGTGTCACGGCCTATGACAGTCTGGACACTTTGATTGAGCGGGCCGACCAGAGCCTGGCCGAAGCCAGGCTGGGGTCGGTCTCCTCACTGGGCTGAGGTCTCGGCAGAGTGTTGCCTTAACCTGTGGGCTCAGTCGAGCAGGGTCAGGGTTACATCGATATTGCCACGGGTCGCGTTGGAGTAGGGGCAGACCTGGTGCGCCTTTTCAATCAGCGCCTGAGCCTGACTACGTTCCATGCCTGGCAGGCTGATCCGCAATTCGACTTCAATCCCGAAGCCATTGGGAATCGGGCCAATACCGACCACACCTTCAATCGACACATCAGCCGGCAGGGCGATTTTCCCCTGGGCGGCGACGAACTTCATGGCGCCGATAAAGCAGGCCGAATAGCCGGCGGCAAACAATTGTTCCGGGTTGGTTCCGGCGCCACCGGCACCACCGAGCTCTTTCGGCGTGGTCAAGGCGACGTCAAGAATCCCGTCGGATGAAATGGCTCGGCCATCGCGGCCACCGGTGGCTTCAGCATAGGCGCGGTAAGCAACTTGTTGGATCGACATATAAACCTCCTGGGTATGGATGATAGTTTGTGCGCTAACGATATTAAGTTAGCGCCTATTTATTTTGCGCACAAGATAATTTGCGAGACAAAGTGTATTTGCCGACGAGCGGTAAGGCGGGTGGGTCAGCTTTGCCTGATCAGGCTGGCCCGCAACGCAAGCAGTTCATCGCGCAGGGCCATCAGGCGGTCCAGCGGCTGATCGCTGGCTTTGAGAATGCAGCTGGGCAGGGCCTTGGCCTGTTCGCGCAGGGCTTGACCGCGCTCGGTCAGGAACAGCTCGACCACGCGCTCGTCGCTCTTGCTGCGCACTCGGTTGATCAGACCTTCGGCTTCCAGGCGCTTGAGTAACGGAGTCACTGAGCCGGGGTCGGTCAGCAGCCGCTGACTAAGATCGCCAACACTGATGCCATCGCTCTCCCAGAGCACCAGCATGGCCAGATACTGCGGATAGGTCAGCCCCAGGGATTTGAGCAGAGGCTTGTAGACCTTGGTCATTTGCAGTGAGGTCGAGTGCAAGGCGAAGCACAGTTGATTGTCTAGCAGCAGTACGGCGCAAGGATCGGGGGTGGACATGGGGTGGCCCTCTGTATGAATACATAATTTAGCGCGCAAACCTGCGGCGTGCAAAAAGAGAGGGGCTTCAGTCGCCTGGGCCGGCATGCTAGATTGATCAGGCCTGCGTTCGCAGGTTTCCCGTGCCCCAGGAGGGGCTTCCTCATGTCATGGTTGCAGTTGCTGTTGTTCGTACTCGGTCTGGGTTTGCTGGTGCTGGGTGCCGAGGTTTTGGTCAAAGGGGCTTCGCGGCTTGCGGTTGGTTTTCGGATTTCGCCGTTGGTTATCGGTCTGACCGTGGTGGCGTTTGGTACCAGCGCTCCGGAAATGGCAGTTAGTGCCGGAGCGGCGGTGGCAGGGCAGGGGGATATCGCTCTGGCCAATGTGCTCGGGAGCAATATCTTCAATGTATTGTTCATTCTCGGGCTGTCGGCGCTGATCGCGCCACTGCTGGTGTCTCGGCAGCTGATCCGGCTTGATGTGCCGCTGATGATCGGTGCCAGCCTGTTGGTCTGGTTGCTGGCGTTGAATGGTCATCTGGGGCGCAGTGAAGGTGCTCTGCTGCTCGGTCTGATCATCGCCTATACGCTGTTTCTGGTGGTTAGCAGTCGCCGCGCCGGGCGTCAGGCGGGTGAAGCTTCTGAGCTTGAAGTGCCGACTGAAAGCGGCTCGCTGCCGGTCAACCTGCTAATGATTGTGGGCGGGTTGGTCATGCTGGTTCTGGGTGCACGCTGGCTGGTTGCCGGGGCGGTGACCATGGCCCAGGTACTGGGTGTATCGGAGCGAGTCATCGGTCTGACCATCATTGCGGCTGGTACTTCATTGCCAGAAGTGGCGACTTCGCTGATCGCCAGTGTGCGCGGTCATCGTGACATTGCGGTAGGCAATGTGGTTGGCAGCAACCTGTTCAATCTGCTGGCGGTACTGGGTCTGGCTTCGTTGCTGGCACCCGATGGGATCGCGGTATCGGCGGCGATGCTCAGGTTTGACATGCTGATCATGCTGGCGGTGGCTGTGGCCTGCCTGCCGGTATTTTTCAGCGGCATGCGGATCAACCGTTGGGAGGGGCTGCTGTTTCTGGGCTATTATGCGCTCTACACCCTGCATCTCATCCTGACGGCAAGTGACTCACCCGCGCGGCAGGACCTGCAAACCGCAGTGCTTTATTACGCCCTGCCGCTGACCGTACTGACCCTGCTGGTATTGATGGCTCAAGGCTGGCGTAAACATTCGAGTGTGTTCAAGAGGTAATTATGGCTCTGGAAACCTGGTTGGCCTTCTTCGTGGCCTGCTGGATCATCAGTCTTTCCCCCGGAGCGGGGGCTATCGCGTCCATGGCCAGTGGTCTGCAATACGGCTTTTCGCGCGGCTATTGGACGGCGCTTGGGCTGCAGCTGGGGCTGCTGGTTCAGATCGCGATCGTTGCGGCCGGGGTTGGAGCAGTGCTGGCGACTTCGGCGCTGGCCTTTACCCTGATCAAGTGGTTCGGGGTGCTGTACCTGCTGTATCTGGCCCTGCGTCAGTGGCAAGCCCCGCCAGCGCCGGTGCTTGATGAACAGGCGCCCCGCCCGACGGGGCGACCGTTGAGCCTGGTGCTGCGTGGTCTGCTGATCAACGTCAGCAACCCCAAGGCGGTGGTGTTTATGCTGGCGGTGCTGCCGCAGTTTATCAATCCGGCCCAGCCGCTACTGCCGCAGTACGGGGTCATGGCCTTGACCATGGTTGGCGTCGATCTGGTCGTGATGGCCGGGTACACCGGGCTGGCGGCCAAGGTGTTGCGTCTGCTGCGTTCACCTGGCCAGCAACGTCTGGTCAACCGCAGCTTTGCCGGACTGTTTGCCGGCGCTGCCGGGCTGCTGGCGCTGGTCAAGCGTTCCAGTACCTGAGTTTGCGCGCACCTTGATGGTGCGTTGCCGCTGATTTGCCTCTCATCTGCTGCCGGAGCCTGGCTCCGGCAGATCTCCCGCTGCTGCTCCCATGTCGATGGCAGAGCCCTTTCTGCATTTCTCAGCTGGTTTTTAGCTACTGCGTGACTTGTTGGTCATAAAATTGCATTATCTATAAGTGTCTCATTGTGGTCTTGGCGTGGTTTTTCCGGTAGTCGCCAGCCCTTATGGAATGAGGTCTTTTATTGACTGGCGTCAATGCCTGGGTTTTAGCGTGAGTCAATTCTTTAGACTGTTTCGCCGCCTTTGCCCCTGTCTCCACGAGGACAAGACTAATGAAACAACTGACACCCATGGATTCACATTTTTTCTATTTCGAGGCACCCAATCAGCCGATGATGATCGGTAGTCTGTGGTTGTGTGATCAGCAGACCGCCCCCGGCGGGCTGGTTCGTCACAAGGAAATCCTGCAGTACATTGCCGACCGCCTGAATGCTACTTCCTACTTTCGCCGCCGTCTGGTGCAGGCCCCGCTGGGGCTGGATGATCCGTACTGGCTGGATGACCCCAATTTCGATCTGGAATACCACGTGCGGCATGTCGGCTTGCCGCAGCCGGGTGACTGGCGGCAACTGTGCATTTTCACCGCGCGGACCATGTCGCGCAGTGTCGATATGCGCCGGGCACCCTGGGAGGTCTATATCATCGAAGGGCTCAACAATGTCGAAGGTGTACCGCCGGGCAGCTTTGCGGTGCTGATCCGTTTTCACCATGCCTATGTCGATGGCAAGGCTGCGGTTGAGTTGAGTGAGGCGTTGATGGAAACCACCGCTCAGCACGAGTACGGCCGGCAGAACCAGGTAGTGGTGGCCGAGCGGGCGCCCAGCCGGTTGGAACTCTGGGCCCGCACCACCCCCCGAATGATGGGGCAGTCATTGCGTAGCATGAAGGCCGGTCTGAAGTTTTCACGCAAGAGCTTTGAGCTGATCAAGCGCTTGCGGGGTGATGCGATGCCCGAGCAGCGCCGGGTACCACGTACGTTGTTCAATACCGAAATCACTCCGCATCGCAGCTACGGCGGCTTCGAGTGGAGCATCCCGGAACTCAAGCAGTTGCGTCAGCTCTGCCCGGGCGCCAGCCTCAATGACGTGGTGTTGTCGATCATTGGCGGCGGGCTGCGTCGCTATCTGCTGCAGCGCCATGCACTGCCGAGCGAATCGCTGGTGTCGATGTGCCCGGTGTCGCTGCGCCCGGAAGAAGCGAAAAAGGATTGCGGCAACCTGATCTCCGCCATGTTCATCGGCATCGGGACCAATATCGAGGACCCGGTGGAGCGCCTCGCGGCGGTTCAGCGACGCACCGCCAAGGGTATCCCGCTGGCGCGGGAGGTGCTGTACGAGCTCAACAATTCTGCTGGCGAGATGCTGCCGCCCTCGGTCCGGGCCCTGAGTGCCTGGTTGCAGAACAAGGCCCGTTTGACCGGGCGTGTTCCGCTGATCAATACCCTGATCACCAATGTGCCGGGGATTCCCGGGATGACGCCGCAATACTTTGCCGGAGCCTTGATTCGCCAGGTTTATCCGGTGGTACCAATTGTCGATGGCATGGCCATCAGTCATGGCATTACCGGAATCTACGACCACCTCAATCTGGGTGTGCTGGCTGACCGCGAGGTGATGCCGGACATGGATGTGTATATCGCCTGTCTGGAGGCTTCGACCATGGAGTTCCGTGAGCGCCTGGCAGCCTTGAGCGTTCAGGAGCCTGCTCCGTCCGTGCAAGAGCCTCAGAACGACAGTGCCGGCAAACGGCGTAGCCCGCGCACCCGCAAGCCGGCACAGAGCAGGTTGAAGATGGCGGCCGAAGGCCCGGACAAACGCCCGGCGGATAGTCCGGTGGCATCGCTGGTGGCCAACAAGGCTTGATGGTGAGCCGGTAACGGTTTGCTTTGTACGCAGGAGATGGATATGAAATTGTTTCAACGTACCCGCGCCCGACAGTTGCTGCGTGAGATGGAGCAGGCAGAGAGCTACCAGGACTGGGTCGAGTTGGCCTTGGCCTATGACCACGAATGCGGGCTGGATGACTGGAAGCAGGACGATGCCTGCGAAAGTTATGACTTTCGGGCTATTCGTCGGCGCCTGGATATCCTGCGTGACTTGCGGTTTCGCCGCGATTACCCGCAACTGCTGTTCACCCTCAACGAGGGGGTGCACGGCAATCTCGGCGGGATGGGCAAGCCGTCGCTGTACAACAAGGCCAAGCTGGGAACCAAGCAATTGATCCGCCGCTACCTGGACGAGTTATGCGGAGCACTGCACGATCTGGATCAGGTAGATGACAAGATCATTCCCCTGGCCGAGAAACAGGACTTCTTCCTGCGTGCCAGTCACTGTAATGGCCGTTCGGCGTTGATGCTCAGTGGTGGGGCAGTCTTGGGGTTTTTTCATGCCGGCGTGCTGCGGGCGCTGTTCGAACAGGGTCTGCTGCCGGAAATTATTTCCGGCAGCAGCGCCGGCTCGATTTTGGCGGCCACTGCCTGCACCCATACCGATGAAGAGTTGCATGAGCGTCTGAGTTTGGACAACCTGCACCACGAGGTGGAGGAAACCCGGGCGATTCGGCCGGTACTGTCGCTGCTGGGCAGTGGGCGACCGAACATGGATGCCGAGAATCTGATTGCCTATTTGGGCAAGATCATTCCCGATCTGACCTTCCAGGAGGCTTTCGAGCTGACCGGGCGCAAGCTCAATATCACCGTGACTGGCCTGGAGCCACGTCAGGCACCGCGTTTGCTGAACGCCATTACCTCGCCCAATGTGCTGATCCGTTCTGCCGTTCAGGCCTCCTGTGCGATATACGGCATTTATCCGCCGGTAACCCTGATGTGTCGCAATGCCAAGGGTGAAACCGTGCCCTATCTGCCTGGAGAGAAATGGATCGACGGCTCCTTTGCCGATGATCTGCCAGCCAAGCGGTTGGCGCGTTTGTATGGGGTCAACCACTTCATTTCCAGCATGACCAATCCGGCCGCGCTGGCCATCACGCCTGATCCGGATGTGCCGCGCAACCTGTTGCGCAGTCTGGTCAACTATCAGGCCCGCTGGTGGAAGATGGGCAGTGCCGAGATGCTGCGCTTCAGTCGTGAGCACATTCGGATCAAGTCACCGGTACTGAATCTGATGCAGCATCTGACCTATGGTGTGCTGGCCCAGGATTACACCGCTGATATCAACATCTTTCTGCGCAACCGCTGGGATCACCCCTTGCGCCTGCTGGCTCCGCCCTCGCGCGAGGCCATGCACCGGCTGATCCATGAGGGCGAGCGTTCGACCTGGGAGCGGGTCGAGATGGTGCGCAACTGCACAGCGGTCAGCCGTACTCTGGATGAAATACTGCATCGGCGTGGTTGGGAGAGTTAAAACAGTCTGGGTTAAGCGGGTTCAGTGTTGGGCTCGGTGGGCGCTGACTTGTTCTGGACACGCCGTGAACCCATCCCATGTGCCATGAGTGCTTTTCATTCGTGCGGCAGGCCCGCACAATGTTCCTTTTGCCGAATGTGATAGCCCATGAGTAGTGAAACCCTGCCCCTGACCGGTCGCCGCATAGCCCTACCGGAAAGCCGCGAACTCGATCTGTTCGCCGATATGTTGATCAAGCGCGGGGCCGATGTGCTGCGTTGTCCGCTGGTGTCGATTCATGATGCCCCGGACCAGGCTCCAGTGCTGGCCTGGCTGCAGGCCTTCATTGAACAGCCGGTGGATGATCTGATTCTGTTGACTGGTGAGGGGCTGAGACGCCTGCTCGGCAGTGCCGAACGTGCCGGTGGCGGGCTGTGTGAGGCCTTTGTGGCCAAGCTTGGCGAGGTACGCAAGATCACCCGCGGGCCGAAGCCGGGAGCGGCGTTGCGCAAGATCGGCTTGAAGCCGGATGTGTTGGCGCAGGAGCCGACCACCGAGGGGGTTATTCAGACCCTGCGGGCGGAAAATCTCCAGGGCCGGCGTGTGGCGGTGCAGCTCTACGGCACTGAGCCGAATGTGCCGCTGGTGACGTTTCTACAGGAAGCCGGTGCCCAGGTCAGCATGGTGGCGCCCTATGTCTATGCCGATGATGTCGAGGATGCGCAGGTCGAGGCCCTGGTCCGGGCCTTGATTGAGCCGGCCGTCGATGCCATCGCCTTCACCAGCGCCACCCAGGTGCGCCGGTTGTTGCAGATTGCCCGGCGGATGCAGTGTGAGTCCGAGTTGTTGGCGGCCCTGGCTGGGTTGACGGTTGCGGCTGTTGGGCCGGTGGTGGCCGACGAACTACGCGAGCGCGGCATCCGGGTTGACCTGATGCCGCAGGAGAGCTTCTTCATGAAACCGCTGGTGCGCGAACTGGTCAAGGCACTTGGGGCCTGACCATTCAGGCCTTGCAAGGCACCGCCTTGCGGACTTGTGGCGCGGAGCTGCCAGCGCGTCCCAGATCCTGCTGCACCATCGTTGGCCAGCGCTCGGCCCACGGCTGAGCCTGCTCCAGTTGTCGAGCCAGCTGCAGCAAGCGAGGCTCACTGCCGGGTGGCCCGCCGAACTGTACGCCAAGCGGCAGACCGTCAGCGGTCCAGTACAGCGGTACGCTCATGGCTGGGGTGCCGGTCAGGTTGGCCAACTGGGTGAAGGGCACGTAGGTTAGATTCTTGCGGGCCATATCGTTGACCATGTTTTCCAGCACCCCCCAACGCGCCAGCATTGGCAGCAGTCCGGTGGCCAGCAGCAGCTCCAGTACTCGCGCCTGTGCTGCCGGTAGCTGGCCCTGTTCGTGGCGAATTGGCGGGTGGGCCAGGGTTGGTGTGAGGTACAAGTCGTGCTGCTGATGGAATAACCCCAGGGCCTGGCTGAAGCTGTTCCACTGGCGATGGCTGCGTACATACTCGGCACTGCTCATGACTCGGCCAAAGGCCGCCAGCGTGCGGGTCAGCAGTTCAAACTCATCGTCGCGGGCGCCCATCGCCCGAGCCTCGTCCAGGGTCGCGGCGACCTGGCCGAAATACAGATTCAGATAACAGCGAGCCAGCAGCCGGCCATCATGGTCCGGTGCCGCTTCGACTACCTCGTGACCCAGCGCCTGCAGTAATTTGACCGCATGCTCAACGGCCTTGACTGCCTCGGGATGAACCGGCGTGCCAAGCGGTGAACGAGTGCTGAAGCCGATGCGCAGTTGGCCGGGCTCCTGTTGGGCCAGGCTTCGGTAGCTGTGCTCCGGTAAGGCCGTGCGCAGCGGGTCGCCGGGGTTACTGCCGGCGAGAATATCCAGCGCCAGCGCAGTGTCGCGAACGCTGCGGGTCAGTACTCCGTCACTGGAGGCGCCTTCCCAGATTTCCGCCGCTCCCGGGCCGACCGAGATCAGCCCGCGTGACGGGCGCAGACCGAACAATCCGCAGCAGGCAGCAGGAATACGAATCGAACCGCCACCGTCGTTGGCGCCAGCCATGGGCACCAGGCCGGCTGCCACCGCTGCGGCTGATCCACCGCTGGAGCCACCTGGGGTGTGGGCCGGGTTCCAGGGGTTACGGGTGGTGCCGAACAGGGCTGGGTCGGTGACGCCCTTTAAGGCCAGCTCGGGGGTGTTGGTTTTGCCGATGATCACTGCACCGGCCTCAAGCAGGCGCTGGACGATATGCGAGTGCTTGCGCTGCGGGATACGGCTGAACACCTTGCTGCCATTGCCGGTCGGCAGGCCAGCGTAGTCCTGTACAGCATCCTTGATCAGGATCGGTACTCCGGCCAGCGGGCCATTAAGGGGTTCGCTCAGGCGCTGGCGGGCAATCTCGAACATTGGCTGACAGATGGCGTTAAGTTGTGGATTGAGCCGTTGGCAGCGTTCCAGTGTCAGGTCGAGTAATTCGCTGGCGCTGATTTCGCGGCGGGCGATGCGCTCTGCCAGGGCGGTGGCGTCGTGGTTGAGATACTCCCGGGTGGTTAATGACATCGCTTACAACCTTGTATTGTTATTTTCCCCGGCACTGACTCTAGTGTAGGAATTGAGGCTTTGCCAGGTTGCTGGTGCTTGTCAGTTCCACCTCGCTGGGGCAACAATGCCGATCAGTACCTAGATTTCATGCCAAGGATGTTTGATGACCATCGACGTTGACGCGTTACGCCTGCCCCCCGAACAATTGACCGCTCCTATTGACCTGGACAATCTGGGTTTTTCCAGCACTGATGATCTTGACCCGTTTCGTGGCATTCTCGGCCAGGAGCGGGCGGTCGAGGCGTTGCAGTTTGGGGTGGCCATGCATCGCCCTGGATACAACGTTTTTGTCATGGGTGAGCCTGGAACCGGACGGTTTTCTTATGTGATGCGTTATCTGAAGGCTGAGGCCAAACGTCAGGTGACGCCGCAGGATTATGTCTATGTCAACAACTTCGATGAGCCGCGTGAACCCTGCTCGCTGAGTCTGTCGCCGGGCACCGCCGGGACGCTGATCACCGATATCGAGAAACTGATCGACAACCTGTTGGCGACCTTTCCGGCGGTGTTTGAGCATCCGGCCTATCAGCAGAAGAAGAACACCATCGACCGGGCCTTCAATCAGCGCTATGACCGGGCGATCGATTCGGTCGAGCGCCAGGCGCTGGAAAAGAGCATTGCCATTTACCGTGACGCGCAGAACATTGCCTTTACCCCGATGAAGGATGGCAAGGCGCTCGATGAGGCCGATTTTGCCCAGTTGCCTGAAGCCGAGCGCGAGCGCTTCCATGAGGATATCGCCAGCCTGGAGGAGGTGCTGAACGAAGGCTTGTCTAATCTGCCGCAGTGGAAGCGTGAGTCCAGCAACCAGTTGCGTGAGCTCAACGAGCAGACCATCACCGAGGCCATTCAACCATTGCTTGAACCGCTGCTGGAGAGTTACTGCGGCAATCAGGCGGTCTGTAACTATCTGCAGGCGATGCGTCAGAACCTGCTCAAGACTGTGATCGATCAGCTGGTTGAGGAGCGTGGGCTTGAGCCACGCCCGGAAGCCTTCAAGAAAGTACTGCTGACCGAGCAGTATTGCCCGAGCCTGGTGGTTGGTCATCACAATACCGGCGGCGCTCCGGTTGTGCAGGAGCCGCACCCTTCCTATGACAACCTGTTCGGGCGGATCGAGTACAGCTCGGAGCAGGGTGCGCTGGTCACCAGTTACCGGCATATCCGCCCTGGCGCCTTGCACCGGGCCAATGGCGGTTATCTGGTCCTGGAAGCCGAACGTTTGTTGAGCGAGCCCTTTGTCTGGGAGGCGCTCAAGCGGGCGCTGCATTCGCGTGAACTCAAGACTGAATCGCCTTGGGCTGAACTGGGTCGTCTGACCACGGTGACTCTGACCCCGGAAGTGATACCGCTGAACGTCAAGGTGGTGCTCATCGGTTCGCGCCAGGTGTACTACACCCTGCAGGATCTGGATCCGGATTTTCAGGAGATGTTCCGGGTACTGGTCGATTTCGACGAGGATCTGCCGCGTACTCCTGACAGCATCGAGAGTATGGCGCAGTTGCTCAAGACCCGGACTTCGGAAGAGGGGTTGGCGCCATTGACCGCTGCTGCCGTGGCCCGGGTACTGACCTATAGTGCTCGACTGGCCGAGCATCAGCACCGTCTGTCGGCGCGGATCAGCGACATTTTTCAATTGGTCGCCGAGGCTGATTTCATTCGTCAGTTGGCCAGTGATCCGATTACCGACATCGCACATATCGAGCGGGCGCTGCGAGCCAAGGAAACCCGAACCGGCCGCGTCAGTGCACGGATTCGCGAAGATATGCTATCCGGGGTGATTCTGATCGACACTGATGGTGCGGCGGTGGGCAAGTGCAATGGGCTGACTGTGCTGGAGGTCGGTGATTCGGTATTCGGGGTACCGGCCCGGATCAGTGCTACGGTCTATCCCGGCAGCAGCGGGATTGTCGATATCGAGCGTGAGGTCAGTCTGGGCCAGCCGATACACTCCAAGGGGGTTATGATCCTGACCGGCTTTCTTGGCAGTCGCTATGCCCAGCAGTTTCCGCTGGAAATCTCGGCCAGTATCGCGCTGGAGCAATCGTACGGTTATGTCGATGGTGACAGTGCCTCGCTCGGCGAGGTCTGTGCGCTGATTTCGGCCTTGTCGCGTACGCCGCTGAAACAGGATTTCGCCATTACCGGCTCGATCAACCAGTTTGGCGAGGTGCAGGCGGTTGGTGGGGTCAACGAGAAGATCGAAGGTTTCTTCCGGCTGTGTCAGGCGCGTGGCCTGACCGGTACTCAGGGGGCAATCATTCCGCGCTCCAACGTGCCCAACCTGATGCTCGACCAGAGTGTGCTGGATGCGGTCAGGGCAGGCCAGTTTGCGATCTACGCAGTCAGTCATGTCGATCAGGCCATGGCGCTGCTGTCCGGCCAGGCGGTTGGTGAGCTGGACTCTGAGGACAACTTCCCGGATGACTCGGTCAATGCCCGAGTAGTCGAACGCTTGCGCGAAATTGCCGAGCGCGATCGGGAGGAGGTCAAGCCCGAGGATGACGAAGCAAAACCCGACAGTCAGACTTGATCAGCCTTTGATCAGCCGGCCTGCTCCCTTGCCGGGACTGGGCCGGCACGGTCTTTCCCAACCTTTCACACAGAGTTATCCACAGATTGTGTGGATGCCTGGCTTGGCTTAACAGCCACCTTGATCGCTGTCAATAACCTGCATGTGCGACCCGTGAGCGCAAGGCCGGTGGCGTTGCTGCGCCAAACGCCTGACGGCGCGACGGGTCGGACTGGGGGCTTTTGCGGACGTTTCCGCTCAGCGTAACCCGGCCCCGGTAGTTTCTTGTTAATAGTATGAAAGTATTAGTCTTTTATGACTCTGCGGCACTCTGCACCGAAACAGGGCCAGGACCCGACGGGTTCTGCACGGTTGTGCGGCGAGGGGGGCTTGGAGTGACAGGAATGGGCCGGGTGTGACTGTTCGGGCAGAGCGGTCCGGCGATTGGGTGGTTTTTGATCGATTCGGCCGGTGACCCTGTACTGCAGGCTTGCGAGCAGGTGTACCAACCTTTCGCACAGAGTTATCCACAGCTTCTGTGGAAAGCGGCCGCGCGTATCGGTGCACTGCTTGTTGGCATAGAGGATTGCTGCGGAGCAGGACGGTGTTGCTCAGCGCCAGGCACGCCAGACCACGAACTTGGCACTTGAGCCGAGCTGTTCGACCCGTTGGAAAAAGCGCTTGAGTTTGATGTGATATCCCAGGTGCCGGTTGCCGACCACCAGCAAACTGCCACCCGGTGCCAGAACCTGACGGCTTTGTTTGAACAGGCGTAGGGCGATTTCATCACCGATCACCTGCTGTTGATGGAAGGGCGGGTTGCACAGGATCAGCTCGGCACTGGCCGGGGCAACTTCAGTCAATCCGTCGCTGACCAGAAACTGCGCTGAACGATTGGCATATCCCAGTTGAAAATTTCGTTGGGCCGAGGCTACGGCGGCGTAGGACTCATCGATGAAGGTTGGCTGAATGTCAGGGTTGTGCCAGGCCGCGAATAACCCCAGGGCGCCGTTGCCGCAGCCCAGGTCGATGACCCGGGCGCTGCCCAGATCCCGGGGAATGCAGGGCAGCAGCACCCGGGTGCCGATATCGAGCTGGTTGCGGGAAAACACCCCTGGCAGGTTGTGCAGTTGTAGCGCCGTGTCGGCCAGTGGGTAATGGCTGTTCAGTTCACTGGTTGGCGGGTTGAGATCGGTCTGGACCCGGGCACATAGCAGCCTGGCCTTCTTCCAGGCCAGCGAGGCCTGGTAGGGGCCGATGCAGTGGGCCAGCAAGTCACCGGCGCTGGGCGGCAGGTGCTTGATCATGGCACCGGCCAGCACCAGAGCCTGGGGTTGGAGTCGACTGTGCAGGTGACGCAGTTGCGACTCTAGCAGACTCAGGCTCTTGGGGATGCGCAGCAACACCTGTTGGTAACGCTCGGGTAGCAGGCTTTGGCTGTCGATGAACTGCACGCAGTCAGCGTCAAGGCCATTGGCATGGAGGTTGTCCTGCATGGCCCGTTGGGCCAGCCAGGAATCGCCCCAGCTGTGAACGCGGTGACCGGCTTTGGCCAGCGCTACAGCCAATGCGCCGAAAGCATCGTTGATGACAAGTATTGGCTGCTCACCCAGGCCATCTTCGTGCAGACGCTGCAACAGATACTGGTCGGCAGCATCGAACGCCTGCAGGGTCGGGTTGCGGGTGGGTGGATAGCGCCCGAGCATCAGGGTGCCGAATGGGGTGTCACAGGTCTGCATGGCCGCTGTCGCTGCTCAATCGGGCCGGCAGTATAACAGGGCGGCAGGCCATTGGCTGGAATGCACAGGTTTGGTAGGAGCGGCCTGCGGGTGCGAAGCGGGTGACGGGTGGTTGCAAGGCCCATTCGCGCCCGCGGGGCGCTCCTACGGCTCAGCCCTGTTTTTGCTGTTTGAGCAGGTCACGGATTTCGCCGAGCAGCACTTCTTCATTGCTCGGGGCCGGCGGTGCGGCAGGCGGAGCCTCTTCCTCCTTGCGTTTGAGGCTGTTCATGACCTTGATTGCGACGAAGATCGCTGCGGCGACAATCAGAAAGTCGACGATGCTCTGGATGAATGCGCCGTAGCCCAGGGTCACTGCGGCCACTTCACCCTCGGCTTCCTTGAGTACAACGGCCAGATCGGCAAAGTCGACACCGCCGATCAGCAGCCCCAGCGGCGGCATGATGATGTTGGACACAAAGCTGGACACTACCTTGCCGAAAGCCGCACCAATAATGATCCCCACGGCCATGTCGACGACATTGCCGCGCATCGCGAAGGCCTTGAATTCTTCCAGTAATTTCATCTGACTCATCCTCTACAGCGCCACCATGGCGTACTGCAAGCATAGCCGCTACCGCCAGTATCTGTTGCCAATTATTTCAAGGCGGCTTCGAGCTGTTCACAGACAATATTCAAGGCCTGGATGCGGGCGTAGCGCTTGTCTTCGGCCGGAATCAGGTGCCAAGGTGCCTGTTGCGCCGAGGTGTGCTCGATCATGTCATTCATGGCCTGGACGTAGGCTGGCCATTGCTTGCGGTTACGCCAGTCTTCATCGGTCAGCTTGTAGCGTTTGAGCGGCGAACCTTCGCGGGCCTGGAAGCGCTGTAACTGTTCATCCTGAGTGATGGCCAGCCAGAATTTAATTACCAGGGTGCCTTTGTCGGCCAGTTGCCGCTCAAAGTCGTTGATCTCCCGGTAGGCCCGCTGCCATTGAGATTCGTTGCAAAACCCTTCTACTCGTTCGACCAGTACCCGGCCATAGTAGCTGCGGTCGAATATCACCACGTTACCCGGCGCCGGAATACGCCGCCAGAAACGCCACAGGTAAGGTAGCCTGCGCTCCTCTTCGGTCGGTGCCCGGGTGCCATGGACTCGCAGGTTGCGTGGGTCCAGGCACTGGGTAATGCGCCGGATGGTGCCGCCCTTGCCGGCAGCATCGGTGCCTTCAAACACCAGCAGCAGGCTGCGGCGGGCGAATTTTGGGTGCTGGACCAGTTGCCGCAGGCGCTGTTGTAGCGCGCTGAGTTGCTGTTGATAGTGATCTTTGTCCTGTTTGAGCGTGTAGTCCAGCGCAGCCAGGCGTTCCTGCTGACTGGCTGTCCAGCCGTAGACCGGGCGTTGACTGGGTTGGCTGGTCAGTTGCTGGCGGATCGCCTGGAGCAGGATCTGGCCGATGCGCAGATCGCGTTCCTGAGGGTCTTGGCTGGGCACGCGGATCCAGGGTGCTTCGGTGGTGGAGGTCAGTTCCTCCATGTACTGCGCGCCACTGCGGACTTTTTCATAGTCGGTGGCACTGAAATCACCCCATTCGCGCATGGCGACGGTCTGATTGAGGGCTGGGTCGGCTCGCTTACGGGTATCGCTGTCGCTCAACTGCAACCACAGCTTGATCAGGGTGGAGCCTTCGTCAATCAGCAATTGTTCGAAGGCGGTTACCTCCTGCATCTGGCGCTTGAAGGTAGTGGGGCTGATCTGCCCCCGGCTCAGACGCATCAGTGGTTGGTGGTACCAGCTACCCAGGTAGAACGCCAGCTCGCCGGTGGGTGGCAAGGTCCGCCAGTAGCGCCACAGCCAGGGCATGCGGCGCTCGATACCCTGTGGCAGGCCGAACGCCCGAGTGTGCAGAAAGCGGGGGTCCAGCCATTCGTAGAAGGTGTAGATGACTTCGGCCTTGCCGGCAAAGTCGTTGCCGGTAATCAAGACCAGAATCGGTCCCTTGTTGGTCTTGCGAAACTCGAACTGGGCTTCGAGCAATTCTTCGCGCAGGTTTTCCAGCTCGGCCTTGCGCCGCTTTTGCGCCGCTTTATCATTGCTGGTCATACAGGTTGTGGCCATGTAACCGCAGGAAGTTGTTCAAAGCCGGGACGGGCAAACAGATAGCCCTGAAACAGTTGAATACCCTGGTCCTGAAGGAATGCGAGTTCTTCCGCTGTCTCAATGCCTTCGGCAATGACTTCGATATCGAGCGTACGGCAAAAGCCAAGGATGCCGACGAGAATAGCCTGGCGGACCCGATCCTTGTGGATATCGCGAATCAGGGCCATGTCCAGTTTGATGATGTCCGGCTGGAACTCGGCCAGCAGGTTGAGCCCGGAATAGCCGGCTCCAAAGTCGTCAATTGCTGTTTTGAAGCCTTGGCGACGATATTCCTCAATGATGCTCTTGAGGTGTTGCTTATCGACCAGGTGCTCATTTTCGGTGATTTCAAAGATCAGGCGGTTGGTGGGGAAGTTGAAGCGTTGTGCCGCTTCCAGGGTGGTGCGGATGCAGGTGGCTGCCTGATACACCGCATTGGGCAGAAAATTGATGCTGATATGGCAGGGCGCATTCAACCGGGCTGCCAGCTCCACGGCCTTGACTCGGCAGGACTGGTCGAACTGGTAGCGGTTATCGGCGTTGACCTGTGACAAAATGCTGGCTGCTCCAGCACCGTCAGTTCCTCGCACCAGGGCTTCGTAGGCGAACAGTGTCTGATCATGCAGGTTGATGATTGGCTGAAAGGCCATGGAAAACTCGAACCCCAGTGGTTCGCGATCCTGGCAGGCTTTGCAGGGCTTGGCGGTTTGCAGCTCTGACGTCATAAGGTGTTTTCCAGTGCACATTGCTGGTCAGTATAGAGGAAAATAGCTGGAAGGAATCAGCGGGCACGCCTATAGAGGCTGCGGCGAATAACTAGCGACAAGCGGGAATCCATGGCCAAACAGAAACGTGTTTACGGATGCACCGAGTGCGGTGCAACCTTCTCCAAATGGGCTGGGCAGTGTGGTGAGTGCCAGGCTTGGAATACTCTGGTCGAGACGGTGGTCGACACCACGCCGGTCGGTGGTTCTGGCGGTGCGCGTAGCGGCAACTGGGCGGGTCAGCAGGCCCAGGTCAAGACCCTGGCCGAGGTCTCAACCGAGGAAATGCCGCGCCAGCCCAGCGGCTCTTCGGAGCTGGACCGGGTACTCGGCGGTGGCTTGGTGGCCGGCTCGGTTGTACTGATTGGTGGTGATCCGGGAATTGGCAAGTCGACCATTTTGCTGCAGACACTGTGCCGACTGGCTCAGGATATGCCGGCATTGTACGTTACTGGCGAAGAGTCGCAGCAGCAGGTGGCGATGCGTGCGCGGCGTCTGGGGCTGCCGGAAGACCAGCTCAAGGTCATGACTGAGACCTGTATCGAAAGCATCGTCGCTACCGCTCGGCATGAGCAGCCGAAGGTGATGGTGGTCGATTCGATCCAGACCATTTTCACCGAGCAGTTGCAGTCGGCTCCCGGCGGCGTGGCCCAGGTGCGTGAGAGTGCGGCGCTGCTGGTGCGCTATGCCAAGCAGAGTGGCACGGCGATCTTTCTGGTCGGTCATGTGACCAAGGAGGGTGCGCTGGCCGGACCGCGAGTGCTGGAGCACATGGTCGATACGGTACTGTATTTCGAGGGCGAGTCCGATGGTCGGCTGCGGCTGTTGCGAGCAGTGAAGAATCGCTTTGGTGCGGTCAACGAGTTGGGCGTGTTCGCCATGACCGACAAGGGCCTGAAGGAAGTGGCCAACCCCTCGGCGATCTTCTTGTCGCGCTACGAGGCGCCGATTCCGGGCAGTGTGGTGATGTCTACCTGGGAAGGCTCGCGACCGATGCTGGTGGAGGTACAGGCGCTGGTTGATACCAGCCATCTGGGCAATCCACGCCGGGTCACTCTCGGGCTGGATCAGAACCGACTGGCCATGCTGCTGGCGGTATTGCATCGCCACGGTGGAGTGGCAACTTATGATCAGGACGTGTTCGTCAACGTCGTCGGTGGGGTCAAGGTACTGGAAACTGCCTCGGATCTGGCGCTGCTGGCGGCCGTGATGTCGAGTCTGCGTAGCCGGCCACTGCCGATGGATTTGATGGTATTCGGCGAGTTGGGTCTGTCGGGTGAAATCCGCCCGGTACCCAGTGGCCAGGAGCGTCTGAAGGAAGCCGCCAAACATGGTTTCAAGCGCGCGATCATCCCGGCCGCCAATGCCCCCAAGGAAGCACCCAAGGGCATGACGGTAGTGGCGGTGACGCGGCTGGATCAGGCCCTGTCGGCGATTTTCGAATAAGTCAGCGGCGGCTTAGCCGCTGCTTAGAGAAGTGCTGCCAGCTCACGTTCCAGCAGTGCTTCATCGCCCAGGTTGAGGGCGATCAGGCGGCGCAGGTGACTGATCGAGTCGAGATCGATATGCAGGCACTCGAAGCCCAGCAGGCCTTCCTCGGCGTGGACCAGATGCACTTCCATGCGGATCTGGCTGCCTTCGGATAGGTCGATGATCGCGATGAACGGAGCCTTGCCACGCTGTACCTGCCAGTCGGCCGGTTGCAGGGTCAGCAATCCGCGCAGCGAGAGGTCGACCAATTGAACGCTGGCACACCAGTCGTCCTGCTGGAGACTGGTGTGGGCATCGAAGGGAATGCGGGTAAAGCGCCGTCTGTCGTCGCTCATCGGTCTGGCTTCCGGGATGAGACTCATGCCCTCACTATAGCCGCTTTTATCCATCAAACCACGCCTTGGGCAAGCATTGCGTCGGCAACCTTGACGAAACCGGCGATGTTGGCGCCTTTGACATAGTTGATGTAGCCATCTTCTTCCTTGCCATAGCGCTCACAGGCAGCATGGATCGACTGCATGATGCTGTGCAGGCGCTCGTCGACTTCGCCTGCGCTCCAGTGCAGACGCATGGCGTTCTGGCTCATTTCCAGACCGCTGACCGCGACTCCGCCAGCGTTGGCGGCCTTGCCCGGGGCGAACAGAATACGCTGTTCAATGAACACGTCGACTGCTTCCAACGTCGAAGGCATGTTGGCACCTTCGGCTACGCAGTGGCAGCCGTTGGCGACCAGGGTGCGGGCGTCGTCACCATTGAGCTCGTTCTGGGTGGCGCAGGGCAGGGCGATGTCGCAGGGCAGGTGCCAGGGCCGGTGTCCGGCCAGGTACTCGACGCCTTCCTCGCTGGCGAACTCTTCGAGCCGGCCGCGCCGTTCGTTCTTCAGGTTCATCAGCGCCTGCCACTGGTGTTCGGTCATGCCGTCAGGGAAATGCAGGGTGCCGCCGGAATCGGATACCGACATTACCCGGCCACCCAGCTCCATGACCTTGAGTGCGGCAAACTGGGCCACATTGCCGGAACCGGAGATACAGACGCGCTGACCGCTGAAGCCTCGCCCCTGCTGGCGGAGCATCTGTTCGGCGAAGTACACGCAGCCGAAGCCGGTGGCCTCGGGACGTACCAGACTGCCGCCATAGCTCAGCCCTTTGCCGGTCAATACCGAGGTGAACTCGTTACGCAGACGCTTGTACTGACCGTACATGAAACCGATTTCCCGGGCACCCACGCCGATATCGCCAGCCGGAATATCGAGATCCTCACCGATGTGGCGGGCCAGTTCGGTCATGAACGACTGACAGAAACGCATCACTTCGGCGTTGCTCTTGCCCTTGGGATCGAAGTCCGAGCCGCCCTTGCCGCCGCCCATCGGCAGGCTGGTCAGGGCGTTCTTGAAGACCTGTTCGAAGGCCAGGAACTTGAGCACGCCAAGGTTGACCGACGGGTGGAAGCGCAGACCGCCCTTGTAGGGGCCGATAGCGCTGCTCATCTGGACCCGGAAACCACGGTTGACGTGGACCTGGCCGTGGTCGTCCACCCACGGCACGCGGAACATGATGACCCGCTCGGGCTCAAGCATCCGCTCGATAATGCCGTTGTTGAGGTACTTGGGATTGTCCTTGAGGAATGGCCACAGGCTACTGAGCACCTCTTCGGCGGCCTGATGGAATTCCGGTTGATCAGGGTCGCGAAGCTTCAGGTGGGCCAGGCAGGCATCCAGGGTGTCGGTCATGCTCAAAGTCTCTTTTATGAACGTTTTAGACGAAAGGATGCAACTTTAGCAGAGCGTTGAGTGCTCAGATATGGTGCAAATCAATAATTTTGCACATCGTTGGTGCGGGCAAAGAGGGGCGGTATGGGCCTTAGGGCCCGGGGCGTGTGCGCCTCGGGCCCTAAGGATATTACTCAGGCCAGCTTCTTATAGCGTACCCGGTGCGGCTGGGTGGCGGCTTCGCCCAGGCGTTTCTTGCGGTCAGCCTCGAACTCGGTGTAGTTGCCTTCGAAGAAGGTCACCTTGCCATCGTCCTCGTAGGACAGGATATGAGTGGCGATGCGGTCCAGGAACCAGCGGTCGTGGGAGATCACGATGGCTGAGCCAGGGAAGTCCAGCAGCGCTTCTTCCAGCGCACGCAGGGTTTCCACGTCAAGATCGTTGGACGGCTCGTCAAGCAGCAGTACGTTGGCACCCTGTTTCAGGGTCAGGGCCAGGTGCAGGCGACCACGTTCCCCGCCGGACAGATCCTTGACGAACTTCTGCTGGTCGGCCCCCTTGAAGTTGAAACGGCCAACATAGCCGCGCGAAGGCACTTCATAGTTGCCGACTTTGATCATGTCGAAGCCGTCGGACACCTGCTGCCAGACAGTCTTGTTGCCGTCCAGGTTGTCGCGGCTCTGGTCGACGCTGGCGATCTGCACGGTCTCGCCAAGTTCAATAGTGCCGGAATCGGGTTGCTGCTTGCCGGTGATCATGCGCAGCAGGGTCGATTTGCCGGCACCGTTGCCGCCGATCACCCCGACAATGGCACCCTTGGGGATGCTGAAGGACAGGTCGTCGATCAGTACCCGGTCGCCGAAGCCTTTGCTGACGTTCTTGAACTCGATGACCTTGTCACCCAGGCGCGGGCCGGCCGGAATGTAAATCTCGTTGGTTTCACTGCGTTTCTGGAATTCTTGCGATTGCAGCTCTTCAAAGCGTGCAAGGCGTGCCTTGGACTTGGCCTGGCGGCCCTTGGCGCCTTGGCGTACCCACTCCAGCTCGGATTTCATCGCCTTGGCATGGGCGGCCTCTTGCTTGGCTTCCTGCTCCAGGCGCGCGGCCTTGGATTCCAGCCACTGCGAGTAGTTGCCTTCGAACGGAATGCCGTGGCCGCGGTCGAGTTCGAGAATCCAGCCGGCGACGTTGTCGAGGAAGTAACGGTCGTGGGTAATGGCTACCACGGTGCCGGGGAAGTCATGGAGGAACCGCTCCAGCCAGGCCACCGAGTCGGCGTCCAGGTGGTTGGTCGGTTCGTCCAGCAGCAGCATGTCAGGAGCCGACAGCAGCAGGCGGCATAGTGCCACCCGACGTTTCTCACCACCGGACAGGTGCTCGATCTTGGCATCCCACGGCGGCAGGCGCAGGGCGTCAGCGGCGACCTCCAGCTGGCGCTCAAGGTTGTGGCCGTCGGCGGCTTGGAGGATGGCTTCGAGTTTGGCCTGCTCGGCGGCCAGGGCGTCGAAGTCGGCGTCCGGTTCGGCGTAGGCGGCGTAGACTTCATCGAGCCGAGCCTGGGCGTTCTTGATCTCGCTCACAGCTTCTTCAACGATCTCGCGCACGCTCTTGCTGGCGTCGAGCTGTGGCTCCTGGGGCAGGTAGCCGACCTTGATACCGGGCATGGGCCGGGCTTCGCCGTCGATTTCGGTGTCGACCCCAGCCATAATCCGCAGCAGGGTCGATTTGCCCGCGCCGTTGAGGCCGAGTACACCGATCTTGGCGCCAGGGAAGAAGGACAGCGAAATGTCTTTGAGAATTTCACGCTTCGGGGGGACAACCTTGCTAACCCGATGCATGCTATATACGTATTGAGCCATGGTGGCGGAACCTGTTGAATGGGATGGATTCGACAAAACCCTGGCCTGTGTCAGGCGGGGCTGGAAAGTGGTGGCAAGGCTAGCCCAACTGAGGCTCAAGGGCAAACCCCCCTCAATCATGTCTCCTGTTATGGTACTGTCGGTTTCTTTAGCTCATCCGTTGGTGCACTACGGTTTTGAATAATATGCAGACACCTCCGGGCTGGCCGACTGACTGGCCGCCGCAAGCCAGCCGGGCCAAAGGCCGGCGAAGCCAGGGGCTGGGGCCGATACCGGTGCTGGTTGCCGGGCTGTTTCTGGCTGTTCTGATGGGCTGGCAGGCCTGGCAGGGGTTCCAGTTGTTGCGTTTGCAACATCATGCCCAGGTGGAGGAAAGTGTCTGGCTGATCGCTGATCAACTGGCGCTCAACCTGGATGTCAAATCACGCGCTCTGGCCCATGTTCTGGATAGTCTGGGGGCTCAGCCTGACGACCCTGTCCTGAGCGAGCTATTGCCGGGGCTGCGGCATATCCAGCCGGTTGATGTGCCGGCCAGCGCCCTGGGGCTGCCACGCGAGTCCTGGAGTCAACTAATCTGGCGCCTGCACCTGAGTGGCCAGGCCTTCGCGCTGGATTCCGATCCACGCCAGCGCGCGCTGTACTGGGCGGTGCCGGGTCGTGAACATGGCCGTTACTGGCTGTTGACGCTGGATGACCGGGTGCTGTCGCGGTTGGTCTCGGCCCAGGCGGCACACAGCTATAGCTGGTTGCTGGAAGATGCCGGGCATGCGCGGGTCATGGCCCGCCAACAGCGTGACCGGCTGGTGTTTCTCGATAACGCGCCGTTATCGTCGATCGAGCGCGAGCAGGTGCTGGTCAGCGCGCCGGTTGCCGGTACGTTGTGGCAGGTGCGGGGGCTGGTCGAGCCTGAGTACTACCGTGGGCAACTAGGCCGCATGGTGACCTACAAGTTGCTGTTGTTCACAGCCTTTGTACTGGGTTTGATCCTGGTGCTTTGGGTGTTGACCCGCATGCAGCGACTCAACCGCCGGCTCGATGCCGACAGCAAGGCCTCGTTGCAGCATCTGCAAGTCAGTGAGCGCCGTTACCGCGATATTTTTCAAGGGGTCGGGATGGCGCTTTGCCTGCTCGATCTGTCGACCTTGCGCGTGTTTTTGCGCGCTCAGCGTATTGATAGTCAGCAGGTTCTTGATCAATGGCTGGAGGCCAACCCTGAACGTCATCAGGAGCTGCTGGAGACGATCCGCATACTGGATGCCAATCAGGTCACCCTGGATCTTCTGGCGCTGCAGACAGTGGAGGAGCTGGATACGCTGTTCCATCAGGACCACAGTCTGCGTGTCGGAGGCGCTCGCTATCAACTGGTGCTGGCAGTGATTCAGGGCAAGACCCGGATGGAGTTGGAGACGCCCCTGCGCACTCGCCGGGGTACGCTGCGCTGGCTGTGGGTGGTGATGTGCCTGCCGGAGCAGGTCGAGGATTACCGGGCGGTAACTCTGAGCATGACCGATGTCACCACCCGGCGCCGGGTAGAGGCTTCGATGATTGAACGCGAGCAGTTCTGGGCCCAGGTGGTCAGGTCTGTGCCGGATGTAGTGTTCATCAAGGATGTTCAGCGCAACCGTTTTGTTTTCACCAATCGCTCTCTGATGCGTCAACTGGGTTACAGCCGCGAAGAGGAACAGGCCCTGCCGGCCTATCAGCGTGATCGCCTGTTGCACCCGGATGACCTGGAATACATGCAGGCCTGTCGCAATCAGTTGCAGGTACTCAGTGCCGATCAGATGTTGGAGTGGCGGGTACGCTGGCGCCATCGGCATGGTGATTGGCGCTGGTTTTTGCTGCAGGCCAAGTTGCTGGCGCATGACTCGCAGGGACGGGTGCGTCAGGTCATCGGCACGGCCAAGGATATCACCCAGCAAACCTTGGCTAATCAGCGTTTGCAGACCAGCGAGCAGCGTTACCGGCTGCTGGCCGAGAATATCAGCGACGTAATCTGGTCTACCGATGCCGAGTTCCGCTTGGACTATATCAGTCCGTCGGTGGTCGCAGTTTTGGGTTACAGCCCTGGTGAGCTGTTGAGTCGAGGGTTCGATGATATTGTGGTTGGCCCGCAGTTCCGCCAGTTCATGGACGCATTGCTTGATGAGTTGCGTCCGCTGGTGCATCAGGCTGACGGGGCCCAGCAACTGCGTGAGCAGGGATTCCAGCGCCAGATCAGCTTTGATTGCTTGAGGCTTGACGGTAGCAAATGTCCGGTGGAGCTACGGGTTTCGCTGATGTGGAGTCAGCAGGGGCGTTTTCTTGGGTTACTGGGCATTGCCCGCGACATCAGCGAGCAGCGCCGTACGGAAAACCGCCTGCGCCTGGCGGCCACCGTGTTCGAGAACACCACCGGGGCGATTGTGGTTACTGATCCGGTCGGCTACATCGTCCAGGTCAACGAGAACTTCAGTCAGATCACTGGCTATCTAGCTGACGAAGTAATTGACCAGACCCCGCAACTATTCTCCTCGCCGGTGCATGGTGAAAGCTTCTACCCGGATATTTTAAGAACCCTGCGCCAGCAAGGACGCTGGGAGGGTGAACTGTGGCAGCGACGCAAGAGCGGCGAGGATTTTCCGTCCTGGGCCGGAATCAACGCGGTCTATGATCACGAAGGTGATCTGGTCAGCTATGTGTGCTTCTTCGTCGATATCAGCGAGCGCAAGGCCAATGAAGCCCGGATTGAAAGCCTGGCCTATTACGACGCGCTGACCGGGCTGCCGAACCGGACCTTGTTCCAGGATCGGTTGGGCAACGCGCTGCAGCAGGCCCAGCGGCGCAACGAATGGTTGGCGGTAATGTTTCTGGATCTGGATCGGTTCAAGCCGATCAATGACACTCTAGGGCATGCGGCTGGTGACGCCCTGCTTAGAGAGGTGGCCAGGCGCCTGTGTGATTGTGTGCGCGACAGCGATACCGTGGCGCGGATGGGTGGGGATGAATTCACCGTGCTGCTGGTCGGTCTCAAGAGCCGGGATTCAGCGATGGCCGCCAGTGTGCATGTGGCCGAGAAGGTGTTGGCCAGTTTGGCTCCGGCCTTTGTCCTGCAGGAGCGGGAGTTCTTTATCAGCGCCAGTATCGGTATTGCCTTGTGCCCGCAGGATGGTCAGGAGGCTAGCGCCTTGCTCAAATTTGCCGATACCGCCATGTATCATGCCAAATCCACTGGCAAGGCGACGTTCCAGTTCTATCAGAACGAGATGAATTCCCAGGCGCTGGAGCGTTTGAGTCTGGAGGCCGAGCTGCGTCGAGCACTGCAGGAGGATAGCCTGAGCCTGCATTTTCAACCGCAGTTCGACTGCGCCAGCTTGCAGTTGAGCGGAGCCGAGGTGCTGCTGCGCTGGCAGCATCCGCGTTTAGGCGCGGTGCCGCCCAGTGTCTTCGTGCCGATCGCCGAGGAAATTGGTCTGGTCGGTAATCTGGGCGAGTGGGTACTGGATCGAGCCTGCCAGCAGTGGGCGCAGTGGCGTGATGCTGGTTTGCATTTGCCGCGGCTGGGAGTCAATGTCTCAGCTCAGCAGTTCGCCGGCGGGCAGGTGGTTGGCCAGGTACGGGCGGTGCTGGAACGCTATGCTCTGGATCCGGCCGTGCTCGAGCTTGAGCTGACTGAAAGTGTGTTGCTGCGCGACGTTGAAGATACCATGCAGGCACTGGCCGGCTTGAAGGCGCTGGGAGTGGGTATTGCTGTGGACGATTTTGGAACCGGCTACTCCTCGCTCAGTTATCTCAAGGAATTCCCCATCGACACTCTGAAGATTGATCGAGGCTTCATCCAGGCGATGGTCGCGGACAGTCGTGATGCGCGCTTGTCCCAGGCCATCATCGCCATGGCCCGCAGCCTGCATCTGCGAGTGGTTGCCGAAGGGGTGGAGAGCGATGAGCAGTTGCAGCTGCTGCGCGGTTTTGGTTGTGACGAGGTGCAGGGTTATCTACTCGGGCATCCGGTTCCGGCCCAGCTGCTGCACGACGACTTCCTGTGTCAGGCGAAGGAAGAGAACTAGGGTCTGTTTAGGCTGACCAGGCACTGCGTGAATGGATTTTGTTATACCGCTGAACGCTTTTCATGTGCCAGGGGCCGCGGCTTGGGGTAAAATGCGCGCCTTTCATTCCCGAACGCCTGACAGGGGGCCGTGACATGTTTAGCCGTTCCAACGATATCGCCAGCTTCGATGCCGAACTCTGGGCTGCCATGCAGCAGGAAGAGCGTCGTCAGGAAGAGCACATCGAACTGATCGCTTCCGAGAACTACACCAGTCCGGCAGTCATGCAGGCCCAGGGCTCGGTACTGACCAACAAGTACGCCGAAGGCTACCCGGGCAAGCGCTACTACGGTGGTTGCGAGTATGTTGATGTGGCCGAACAACTGGCCATTGACCGGGCCAAGCAACTGTTTGGCGCCGACTATGCCAACGTTCAGCCGCACGCCGGTTCGCAGGCCAATGCCGCCGTTTATCTGGCTCTGCTGTCGGCTGGCGACACCATCCTGGGCATGAGCCTGGCCCATGGCGGTCACCTGACCCACGGTGCTTCCGTGTCCTCTTCCGGCAAGCTCTACAACGCTATTCAGTATGGCATCAATGATGATGGCCTGATTGACTACGACGAAGTCGAGCGCCTGGCGCTGGAGCACAAGCCGAAAATGATCGTGGCTGGCTTCTCGGCTTACTCTCAGGTGCTGGACTTCCCGCGCTTTCGCGAGATCGCCGACAAGGTCGGCGCCTATCTGTTCGTCGATATGGCGCACGTGGCTGGTCTGATTGCTGCCGGCGTTTACCCGAACCCGGTACCCTATGCCGATGTGGTCACCACCACCACCCACAAGACCCTGCGTGGTCCGCGTGGCGGCCTGATCCTGGCGCGCAAGAACGAAGAGATCGAGAAGAAGCTCAATTCCGCAGTCTTCCCGGGTGCTCAGGGTGGTCCGCTGGAGCACGTGATCGCGGCCAAGGCGATCTGCTTCAAGGAAGCGCTGCAGCCGGAATTCAAGACCTACCAGCAGCAGGTGGTGAAAAATGCCAAGGCTATGGCTCAGGTGTTCATCGAGCGCGGTTTTGACGTGGTATCCGGTGGTACCGAGAACCACCTGTTCCTGCTGTCGCTGATCAAGCAGGACATCACCGGTAAGGATGCCGACGCTGCGCTGGGTCGCGCTCACATTACCGTGAACAAGAACGCTGTGCCGAACGACCCGCGTTCGCCCTTCGTTACCTCGGGCCTGCGTATCGGCACTCCGGCGGTCACCACTCGTGGGTTTGTTGAGGCTGATTGCCGCGAGCTGGCTGGCTGGATCTGCGACATCCTCGACAACATGGGTGACGAGTCAGTGATCGAGCGTGTGCGTGAGCAGGTCAAGGCGATTTGTGCCCGTCTGCCGGTATATACCGACTGATCGCACAGTTTGCCGATCAACCCCCGTTGGGAACATTCCCGCGGGGGTTTTTTTATGGCCCTCGGCCGAAGCTGATTTAATCAGTATTTCCCTGGAGAGTTGTGTGAGAGTGTTTTGACGCTGGTTTTTTGGCTGAGCTACCATGGTCTACCAATGATGTGCGTCGGCGGAGCTGGCGGGTAGTGGGGCAGGAGCTGGGTAGTGATCAAAACAATAAGAGAGTACAGGATGCGCATCGTCCTGCTGATTAGCATGTTCATGCTGGTGGTGCCGGCTGCCTGGGCTGTGGAGTCTGCCAAGCCTGTGGTGCAGGTGGCTTTCATGCAATTCCCCGGGCATGCTGAGCCGGGCCAGGACGGCCAGCCGGTCGGGCGCACGGTCAGTCTGGTTCGACTTTTGCTTGAGCAGGCCGGTTATCCCTATGAATTACGGATTCTGCCAGCGGCCAGGGTGTTTGTCGGGTTGCAGGACGGAGCTGTGCATCTGTGGCCGGGGTTGCTCAACAAGCCGGATCTGGCGCCCTACACGCTGAAGACTGAACGCGACCTGACCCAGGTGCGGATCAACCTTTATCACCGGCCCGGCACCCCACCCCCGGTATGGCCGGACAGTCTGCAAGGTAGCAGTCTGATCCTGATCACCAATTACACCTACACCGACCGGCTACGCCGGATCATGGAGGATCCGGCGTTGAATCTCACGATACACCGCAGTGCTTCGCATCAGGGGGCGATCAGCATGCTGCTGTTGGGTCGGGCGGATTATTTGCTGGAATACCGCAGTCAGGTGGAGCCGTTGCTGAGTGATTTCGCTTTGGACGAGTTGCCGCATATCGCCGTGGACAACCAGCCGATGCGTCTGGTGCTGTCGCGCCAGACCTGGTTTGCCGAGCAGTTGCGCAAGGATCTGGATCGGGCCTATGACGAGCTGAAGGCCCAGGGTGTCGAGCTGGATCCGACCCGCTTGCAGGACTAGGGTGACCCATTCGGGCGATTGCCGCAGCTGTATGGCTGGCCAACAATGCTGGGATGAGCGTTGATACAACAACTACACTGCCGGTGCTGCGCGAGGTGGATTGCCGCTGGTTGCTGGGGTTATATGCCCTGATTCCGCTGGTGCTGCTGATAGTACTGCTGGATAGTCTGCCGGGTGGCGGGTGGCTGCGTCGGTCCTTGCCCAATGACCCCATGCACTGGCCGTTCTGGACTCTGGTGTTTGGTCTGCCGCACATTGTGGCCAGTTTCGTCAGCATGGCTGACCGTGATTACCTGCAGCACTATCGGCGCCGCCTGTTGTGGCCGTTGCTGGGTTTTGCCGCGCTGTCCACGCTCGGTTATGTCGGCCCGCAGCCGCTGAGCTATCAGCTGTTGTTCGTATTCCTGGCCTTTTACACGATCTACCATGTGCTGGCACAGCAGTTGGGATTGTCGCTGATGATGCTTGGCATTGCGCCTTCGCCTGTATTCAGGGCCTGGAAATGGCTATCGGTGTTGGCCGGATTTGCCATCTACATGAATGTCTATGGCGCAACCTATATAGGCCGGCTGAGTCTGGGTTCGCTGGATATTTACCTGATGCTGCGCTATATGGCTGCCGCATTGTGCGCTGCGGTGATGGTGTTGGCGTGGCAGTTGACCTGGCAGGCCAGGCATCGGATTGGCGTCTGGTATCTGTGGGGCAATGTCGCCTTGCTGCTGTCGGCGTTTGTCATCAATGAGGCCGGCTACACCCTGTTCGTGATCCTGATTCCGCGAGTGATCCATGATGTAACCGCGTACATCATTTACATAAGCCACGACAGCAACCGTAATCGCCAGCAACCGGTGAACCTGATTTACCGGATGGCCCGTGTTACGCGATTGCCGGTCTGGCTGCTGTTGCCGCTGTTGTCCGGGCTGATTGCCTACGCGCTGACCTATTACCAGCAGCTGCCTCTGATTGGTATCGTTATCCTCACGCTGTCATTTCTGCACTACTACGTCGAGGGTTTTATCTGGCGTACTCCAAATCCGCACCGCAGCTATCTGGCGTTCAAGCGTCAGTAGCGTGGGTAGCGGAGTAACCCTGCAAACGCTTGGGCGAGGTATCGAACTCTCCAAGTTGCACAAAATGTTACAGCCTGCTTGAATAGCCTATTACGCAAGGATGCCGATTTGCCGGTATGCCGCGTATGACTTTTCTCTGCATTCATCCAATGGAAGGACCAGTATGGACACCAGGCATTACCGGGTACGCTATAGCGGCCAGTTGGTCGAGGGAATCTCGCCGGCGCAATTGAGCGCCAATCTGAAGGAGCTGGGCTTCACTGACAGCCAGATCGACAGCTTGCTGAGCGGCCGCACGGCGACGATCAAAAAAGGCCTGCCCAGAACCCAGGCGGAAATCTACCGGGCGCGTTTGAAAGTCGCGGGCCTGCTGGTTGAGCTTGAAGTTGAGGACGAGGCGCCCGCTGCAGAGGTAGCGGCAGCAGGGGGCTCGGTACGCTTTGAGGCACGTGAACCCAGTCGTGAACAATCCGCCGAGCCAAGCTTGCCGCGGCGCCTGGAGCCGGTGAAATTTACCGGGATCGGCAGTGAGTTTTTCGGCATCTGGATCGTCAATATCCTGCTTATTGTTCTGACTCTGGGGTTCTATGCGCCTTGGGCCAAGGTGCGGACCAACCAGTACTTCTATGGCCATACCGAGGTCGCTGGCGCCAGTTTTCAGTATCTGGCCGATCCCTGGGTGATTTTTCGTGGCCGGCTGGTGGCCCTGGCGGCGCTGATTCTCTGGATGGTGGCCTCCAACTTCTGGGCAATGGGGGCGCTGATTCTGCTGTTGCTGTTCATACCGCTGGTACCCTGGATCGTCATTCGGGCGCTGAAATTCAATGCGGTCAACAGCGCCTGGCGCAATGTCCGGTTTGACTTTCAGGGTGGCTATGGCCAGGCGTTCATGGCTATCTATGTCTGGCCGATTCTTGCTGTGCTGAGCTTGTTGCTGGCGCTGCCCTACAGTCTGTTCAAGTTGCACGGCTTTGTGGTCAACAACATGCGTTTCGGCACTATGCCGTTCCGCTTCAAGGCCAGCGGCACTGACTATTATGTGTTCTTTTTCCGAGTGATCGGCGTGCTGGTCGGTTTTGTACTGCTGTCGCTGCTGGTCAGTTCGCTGCACGGCGCGTTAGCTATCATCACCGCCGCGATTGGCTACCTGGCGCTGTTTGGCTATTTCCTGGCCGGCCTGACCAACCTGATCATGAACTCCACCGTGCTGGGTCTGCATGGCTTCGAGTCGACGCTGGGCAAGCGCCGGATGGTCTGGATCTATCTGACCAACAGTCTTTTCATCGTGCTGACGCTGGGGTTGTTCACGCCTTGGGCCAAGGTGCGGATGGCCACCTATCGGGCCAGTTGTACTCAGGTGCAGGTGTACGGTGATCTGGACAGCTTCGTCGCTGCCGAAACCCAGCGTACCAGCGCCATTGGTCAAGAGCTGGGTGAGGCCTTCGATGTCGGCATCCCGGTCATCTGAGCTGTGGGTCGAAGGGCTGTTCTTCGACGGCAAGCGCAGCCGTAGTCACGATGCACGACTTGGCTGGCGTGCGGAGCAGCTTTGGCTGATCAGTGATACCGGCGAACGATTGCTGAGCCGTGACGGTCTGCGTCTGGGGACCCAGGTCAGTGGCGCGGCCGGGAGCCTGTATCTGGCTGACGGCAGCGTGTTCGAGAGTCGTGATCAGACTGCCCTGCGGGCGGTATGGCGGGCTGCCAGCGGGCGTTCATCCGGCTGGTGGCTAAGCCGTCTGGAGACCAATCTCAAACTGATTGTGCTAGGCACGGTGTTGATGCTGGGGTTTCTGGTCGGCAGCTTCACCCATGGCATACCCTGGGTTTCGCGGCTGGTGGCCGAGGCGCTGCCGGTCGAGGTGGAGCGTTACCTGGGCCAGCAGTCACTCGATAGTCTGGATCGCTGGCTGGAGCCCAGTCGCCTGAGCGAGGAGCGTCAGGCAGAGGTACTGGCCAGTTTTCAGCCTTATCTGCAGCAATGGGCCGAAGAGTATCCGCAATACAGCCTGGAAGTGTTGTTTCGTCACGGTGACCGGCTGGGCGCCAATGCCATGGCATTACCAGCAGGCATCATCGTGTTTACCGATGAGTTGGTCGAGCTGGCACGCGATGATCGCGAGCTGGTCAGTATTCTGGCGCATGAGGTGGGGCATGTGGTCCATCGTCACAGCCTGCGGGGGATTGTCCAGAGTTCATTGGCGGTTTGGATGATGGTGGCGCTGACCGGGGATCTGTCGGCGGCGTCGGACATGGCCGCCAGCCTGCCAGCGGTTCTGGCCAGTCTCAGTTATTCGCGGGGGATGGAGCGTGAGGCCGATGCCTTTGCTTTGCAATTCATGCGTGAGCAGCAGCTGGATCTGCGCCATTTTGCCAATATCATGCGGCGCCTGGAGGGCTCGGGGTCAACTGCGGAGCAGGCGGGCGGGCTGACAGATTTTCTGTCAACCCATCCGCCAACCCGTGAACGGCTGGTGCTGTTCGAGACCGAGGCTCAGGACTGAGTCAGCCCCAGGGTGCTGAGGGTCCGCTGGCGGACACTCTTGAGCAGCTCGGCATCCTTGACCAGTGACTGACCATAGGACGGTACCAGTTCGCGCATCTTGGCTTGCCATTCGGCCGAGGCCATGCGCTCCTTGAAGCAGCGTTCCAGTACGTCGATCATTGCCTGCACGGCGGTTGAGGCGCCGGGAGAGGCACCCAGCAGTGCCGCCAGGCTACCGTCTTTGGCGGCAACGATCTCGGTGCCGAACTCCAGCTTGCCGTGACCATTAGCGTCTTTCTTGATGATCTGCACGCGCATGCCGGCATTCTGCAGGGCCCAGTCATCGTCCTTTGCATCCGGGAAGAAGTTGCGCAGCGAGGCAACCCGATCCTTGTGCGACTGGAAGGACTCGGCGATCAGGTAACGGGTCAGATCCATATTGTCGATCCCGACTGCCATCATCGGTTTTACGTTGTAGCGTTTGACCGATGAGAACAGGTCCAGCACCGAGCCCTTTTTCAGGAACTTGGTGGTGAAGCCGGCAAAGGGGCCGAACAGCAGCGCGGGCTGACCGTTGATGATGCGGGTATCCAGGTGTGGGACCGACATTGGCGGGGCGCCAACTGGAGCCTTGCCATACACTTTTGAGTGGTGGCGCTGGACGATGTCCTGCTTCTTGCAGACCAGCCATTGGCCGCTGACCGGGAAGCCGCCGTAGCCCTGGCTTTCATCGATGTTGGATTTCTGCAGCAGGGGCAGCGAGCCGCCGCCGGCACCGAGGAAGACAAAGTTGGCGTTGATCTGTTTGTCTTCACCTGTCTTCTCGTCGCGCACCTCGACTCGCCAGTAGCCGCGTTTGCTCTTGCGCAGACTGCTGACCGAGTGACTGAGGTTCAACTCGAATTGCTCGTGGCGTTCGAGATTGGCAATCATGCTGCGGGTCAGTGAGCCGAAGTCGACGTCCGAGCCGAAGTCGACCCGGGTGGCGGCAACTTTTTCGCCAGGCTTGCGCTGTTCCATCACCAGCGGCATCCATTCGGCCAGCTGTTCGGCGGATTCGCTGAACTGCATCTCGGAGAACAGATGGTGGGCGCTGAGCAGTTCATGGCGCTTGCGCAGGAAAGCTACATCCTTGTCGCCCCAGACAAAGCTGAGGTGCGGGGTCGGATTGATGAAGCTTTTCGGCCCGGGCAGTATGTCCTGCTCTACCAGGTAGGACCAGAACTGCAAGGTCACTTCAAAGGACGCGTTGATCGACAGGGCCCGGTCAATACTGATAGTGCCATCGGGGCCTTCAGGAGTGTAATTCAGCTCACAGTAGCCGGCGTGACCTGTGCCGGCATTGTTCCAGCCATCGGTGCTCTCGTGAGCAACGTGATCCAAGCGTTCGACCAGGGTAATGGTCATGGCCGGATCCAGCTGTTTGAGCAACATTCCTAGGGTAGCGCTCATGACGCCACCGCCGACCAGCAATACATCAACGTTTTTTGCTGTCATTTACATGTCGCCTCTGGGGGTAAAACTGCGGCCAATGATACCGGTTTATCCGGTTCGGGGACACTGTTCATGACTAGGCCGATGGTCTAAGTCACGCTTACTACGCCATGCAACGCGGCGTTCAAAATTGTCCTGTGTCATGTTCGGCTGGCGCGCCATGGTTTAAGCTGCCAGCCCGGAAACAGTCAGTGGAGAGCGTGTGACGATGAGTGATGCCGTGGTGATCGGGGGAGGGGTGATGGGGTGCCTGTCGGCGCTCAATCTGCTGGAGGCCGGTGCCCGGGTGACGCTGGTCGAGCGCTCTGAGCTGGGCCGCGAAGCGTCCTGGGCCGGTGGCGGTATCGTCTCGCCGTTGTATCCCTGGTGTTATAGTCAACCGATTAGTGCTCTGGCTGACTGGTCGCAGGGATTCTATCCCGGGCTTGGGCGCGAGCTGGCTGAGCTCACCGGCATTGATCCTGAGGTCAGTAGTTGTGGCTTGATGTGGCTTGATCATGATGAGCAGGCCGATGCTCTGAGTTGGGCTCAGCGCGAAGGTAAGCCGCTGCTCAGCGTCGACGCCGATTTTATTTATCGCCAGGTTCCCGGTTTGGCCCCGGGTTATCGCAGTGCGCTGTGGCAGGCTGATCTGGCCAATGTGCGTAACCCTCGGCTGATGGCCGCGTTGCGGGCCCGGCTGCTGCAGTTTCCCGGTTTTACTTTATTGGAACACACGCCGGTGCAGTCCCTGCTGGTTGAGCAGGGCCGTGCCTGTGGTGTACGTCACACCAAGGGTGAGTTGCGGGCTGATGCGGTGGTTCTGGCGGCTGGCGCCTGGAGTGGCGAGTGGGCAGCGGCGTTGGGTCTGAGCTTGCCGGTCGAGCCGGTGAAGGGGCAGATGCTGCTGTACAAGTGCGAGCCAGGCTGGCTGCCGAGTATTGTCCTGTTCGGGGGACGTTATGCGATTCCGCGGCGTGACGGACATGTGCTGGTCGGCAGTACTCTGGAACATGCCGGGTTTGATAAAACCCCGACCGAGCAGGCGCTGGCCTCGTTGCGTGAGTCGGCGCAGCGGCTTCTGCCGGCTCTGGAAAATCAGGCCCCGGTCGCTCAGTGGGCCGGCCTGCGTCCGGGTTCGCCTGATGGCGTGCCGTTCATTGGTGAGCTGTCGAGCCTGCCCGGGCTATGGCTGAATGTCGGGCATTACCGCAACGGTTTGGTGCTGGCGCCGGCTTCCTGCCGGTTGCTGGCTGATCTGATGGGAGGGCGTGCGCCGGTGATCGATCCGCAGCCCTATGCGCCGGCTGGGCGGCTGGAGTCTGTCCGGGCTCGTTAAGGAAACACTGATTAAATCAGTTTCGGTGCTGGCCCAATTGTCGCTGACCTGTTCTGGACACGCCGTGAACCCATCCCTGGGGGCTTGACGATGCCCATCCAGGGCATCGACAGTCCAGAACAGGTCAGCGACAACCGGGCTGCTGAGCTTATGTGCAATTAATCAGTGTTTCCTTAATCTTCCAGCCCGAGTTTTTTCAGCCGGTAGCGCAGTGAGCGGAAAGTCAGGCCCAGACGCTTGGCTGCTGCGGTCTTGTTCCAGCGGGTTTCTTCCAGGGCCTGGGTAATAGCTTGGCGCTCGATCTGATCCAGATAGTCTTCCAGCGAGTCGATCTGGGTCAGGTCCGGCTGGTCGTCACCGCTGCTTGGGCCGCCACTCAAATGAATGTCATCGGCCTGCAGGGCGTTGCCCTCGCACAGGGTGAAGGCCCGTTCCAGAACATTTTCCAGCTCCCTGACGTTGCCGGGGAAGCGGTAGATGCATAGCCGCTCGAGGCAGGCTGAACTCAGGCGAGGCTGTGGGCGCTGGTTGCGTTCGGCCAGTCGGCTGAGGATGTGGTCACACAACAGTGGAATGTCCTCACGCCGCTGGCGCAGCGGCGGCACATGCAGCTCAATGACGTTTAACCGGTAGAACAGATCCTGACGAAAGCGCCCGGCGGCCACTTCGGCGGCCAGATCCTTGTGCGTGGCGCAGAGCAGACGCACATCGACCGACTCTTCCTGCTGGGTGCCGACCGGGCGCACGGCCTTTTCCTGAATGGCCCGCAACAGCTTGACCTGCATGGCCATGGGCAGGTCGGCAACTTCGTCGAGAAACAGGGTGCCGGCATGAGCGGCCTGGAACAGTCCGGGCTTGTCGGCCACGGCGCCACTGAAGCTGCCTTTGCGATGGCCAAAGAATTCGCTTTCCATCAGTTCCGAAGGAATGGCGCCGCAGTTGACCGGCACGAACGGCTGCTCGGCTCGTGGGCCAAGGGCGTGAATGCGCCGGGCCACCAGTTCCTTGCCGGTGCCGGACTCGCCGCTGATATAGATCGGCGCTTGGCTGCGGGCTAGTTTGCCGATTTGCCGGCGCAGTTGCTGGATAGGTGGAGATATCCCCAGCAGTGGATCGTCGAGATCGGTTTGTTCGTCTTCGGCCGGCGGGTTACTCAGACGCAGTGCGCTGCCAACCAGTTCGCGCAGGCGCTGCAGGTCCACCGGTTTGGTCAGAAAGTCGAAGGCACCGGCCTTGAGGGCGCTGATGGCGGTATCCAGGCTGCCATAGGCAGTGATCATGGCGACTGGGGTCTGCGGGCAGTGGAGCTGGATATGGCGAACGATGCCCAGCCCGTCACCATCGGGTAGGCGCATGTCGGTCAGACAGAGCTGGAACTGCTGTTGGTCGAGCAAGGCGAGTGCTTCGGCCTGAGTGGTCGCACTGCGGGTTCTGACGTTCATGCGCCCCAGCGTCATGTCGAGCAGCTCGAGAATGTCTGGCTCGTCGTCAATAATCAGTACCAGCGGACTACTCATCGGTGACCTGCAAGTTCCTTGTTGGTTGGTTGTTCATACCAGGCGTTTGGGGTGGGCGAAGGTAATGCGCATACAACTTCCCCGGGGCTCCAGGCGCTGGTATTCAAGACGTGCCTGATTGCTTTCACACAGTTCGCGGGAAATATACAGGCCCAGGCCGGTGCCGGTACGTTCGGTAGTGTAGAAAGGCTCGAAAATGTGACTCAGGTGTTCTTCTGCGATGCCTGGGCCATGGTCGATCACTTCCAATACCGGCAATTCGGTCTCAGGGTGACAGTATAGTCTTAGCCAGATGGTCCGCGCAGTGCCGGGTGGGCCGCTGTAGCGCAGAGCGTTGTCAAGCAGGTTGCCGAGTACCTGGCTGAGCTGGCTGGGGTCCATGCGAGTCTGGATAACATCCTTCTGAATCTGGCATTCAAGCTGGTCGGTGCCTGGGTGGGCATCGCGAAAGTCGTCGGCGCACTGCCTGACCCAGTCTGCCAGGTTGATCAGTTGCGGCTCGCTGGGGCGTCGGCGTGACAGTTCCAGCACGGTTTCGATCACCCGGTTCATGCGCTGCGAATGCTGCTGAATGATTTCGGTCAGTCGCTGGTCCTGTTCGACGATCTGATCTGACTCGTGCAACAGTTGCGCGGCATGGCTGATCGCGCCCAGTGGGTTGCGGATTTCATGGGCGATGCTGGCGGTCAGGCGGCCGAGCGATGCCAGTTTGAGTTGCTGGGCCTGCTGCGCCACCTGGGTGTTGTCGTCAAGAAATACCAGGACGGCGTTGTCTTCTCCGCCGGTCAGGGGTTTGAAGTTGGCCATGATCTCGACGCCGCCGCTGTGGTTGCGAAAGCTCCCGGAGCGGCGTGATGGGTTGGCTTGCCAGTGTTGCAGGCGTTCGGCTAGTTGTGGCGCCAGGCTGTCCAACGCCATGCCGCGAATGATCGGTTTGCCGAGCATTTGCGCGGCGGCTTCGTTGGCCTGCAGAACCTGGCTGCTGGTGCCGACCACCACGATGCCGGTGCGCATGCGCTGAATGATTAGTTGGTTGAGCCGCTCCAGGCTGGCCAGGCTGGCGGCCTGCTGCTTGGCCAGGTTTTCCGAATGCGACAGGCGCCGGCTCAGGCGCTGAACGAACAGTGCGACGGCGAAGAAAATACAGCCCAGTACGCCGACCTGCAGGTAATTCTGGCCGATGCCGGGGTGCGACAGGCTGAGGAAAAAGGTCAGATAGATCAGCAACAGGCTGGCCAACGCCGCCAGCAATAGACCGATCCGGCCATGCAGCAGGGTGTTGCCGACGGCCACTGGAATGATCAGCAGGTTGCCGAGCCCGCTGCCGGCGCCGCCGGCGGCATAGAACAGAATGCCGAGCAGCAGAATGTCGAGCGCCGCCAGGGCGAACAGGTACAGGTTGCGATGGCCCTGGTGCAGGATCAGCGCGATCACCAGGTTGATGATCAGGTACAGCCAGCTGACGGTTTCGTAGAGCTCCGGGCTGTTCAGCTCCAGCAGTCCGTCACGTAGCGCATTGCTGGTCAGCAACGCCAGCCCCAGGCCCAGAATGACCCGGTAGAGATTGTAAAGCCGGAGAATGCGCGGTCGCTGCGAGTCGATTCGCTCAGTGCTGGTCAGCGGCATCACGGTGCTCTGGGCAGCAGTACCAATGGTCGCCGGCGCGAACCGCCTGGGACTGTGGCAGATGGAGCTGGCAATGGGCGCAGCGAACCATCAGTTGCGGGCGTTCAGGCTGGGCGTTGGTAGGGCGGTTGGCCGCCTGCCAGGCCTTGAGCCGGCGCCAGAAGGCCATGATGGCCAGAATCAGTACGACCAGAATGATGAGTTTGATCAAGCCCATGGGGTGCCTTGTTTGCTGATGAGTGTCCAGTTTAGCTGACTCGGCCCCGGCTGGGCATGGCTTTCGATGCCTCTGGTGATTGCGGCGGGGCCGAGCTATACCGGACAATAAGCGCCAGTCAGGATTCAGGAGAAGGCAGATGACCAATAGTCTGCGTGTAGTGATGGCCCAGCTCAATTTACGGGTAGGTGATATTCACGGCAACCTGGAGCGGATCATCGAGGCCGCCAGTCATGCCCGGGATGAGCTGGGGGCCCGGGTTATCGTGTTCCCCGAGTTGTCGTTGTGCGGTTATCCGCCGGAAGACCTGCTGCTGCGTTCCAGTATGCAGGCCCGTATCGAGCGGGCTCTGCATGCCCTGTGCGAACGGGTCCAGGGCATCTATCTGGTGGTTGGTTACCCGTGGTACGAAGGCGAGCAGTGCTTTAACCAGGCGGCGGTGATTGCCGACGGCAATCTGCTGGCCAGTTACGCCAAACAGCACCTGCCCAATTACCGGGTGTTCGATGAGAAGCGCTACTTCAGCGAAGGCTCGGGCTCCTGTGTGCTCGAGCTGGATGGCCTGCCGGTGGCCCTGAGTATCTGTGAAGACATCTGGCATCCACAGCCGATGGTCCAGGCTCGGGCGGCCGGGGCGCGGCTGATGCTCAATCTCAACGCCTCGCCATTTCACATGGACAAGCAGGGTGAGCGTGAGGCAACCCTGACCGAGCGCTGCGCCGAGGGCGAAATGCCGGTGCTCTACGTCAATCAGGTGGGGGCCCAGGACGAACTGATTTTCGATGGTGGCTCGGTGGCCATGGCTGCCGATGGCCAGATCGCTTTGCGCGCACCGGCCTTCGCCGAAGGGCTGTATCCGGTCGATGTACTGTATGACGATGAGCAGGTCAGCCTGCGTCAGGGCACTCTGGCGCCGATGCCCGAGCTTGAGGCCAGTGTCTATCAGGCACTGGTCTGTGGCGTGCGTGACTATGTCAACAAAAACGGCTTCAAGGGCGTGGTGTTGGGCCTGTCCGGAGGCATCGACTCGGCGCTGACCCTGGCGGTGGCTGCGGATGCGCTTGGCGCCGAGCGGGTCGAGGCGGTGATGATGCCCTATCACTATACCTCCAGCATGAGCCTGGAGGATGCCGAGGCTCAGGCCAAGGCCATGCATGTCACCTATCGGGTGCTGCCGATTGCGCCGATGGTCGAGGCTTTCATGCAGACCCTGGCACCGGTGTTCGAGGGGTTGCCGCGCGACACCACCGAGGAAAACCTTCAGGCGCGCTGTCGTGGCACCCTGCTGATGGCGCTGTCGAACAAGACCGGCGCGCTGGTGCTGACCACCGGCAACAAGAGCGAAATGGCGGTGGGTTATGCCACGCTCTATGGCGACATGGCCGGCGGCTACGATGTCCTCAAGGATGTACCTAAGACGCTGGTGTTTCGCTTGGCCGAATACCGCAATACCTTGGGGCGGGTGATTCCCCAGCGGGTCATCGATCGCCCGCCGTCGGCCGAACTGGCGCCGGACCAGAAGGACGAGGATTCACTGCCGGCCTACCCGGTGCTGGATGAAATCCTGCGCCTGTATATCGAGCACGACCTGTCGGCCAGCGCCATTATCGCCGCTGGGTTCGATGAGGATGTGGTCAAGCGGGTAGTGCGGCTGGTCGACCTGAATGAATACAAGCGTCGTCAGGCCGCGGTCGGGGCAAGGATTACTCAGCGTGGCTTTGGTCGTGACCGGCGCTATCCGATCACCTCTGGTTGGGCGATGGACGACTGATCGACAGGAGGGCAGTCAACTGGGCAATAAAAAACCGGCATCAGCCGGTTTTTTATTGGCTGCTGGTTCAGTCGTCGAAAAGACCGAAGGTCAGGCGGCTCCAGACTGAGCGTTTGGGCTGCTGTGGGGCACGGATCTCGCGGGGCAGCGAGGTTACCGCGTCCTGATACTGACGTTCCATTTCCCGTTCCATCTGGGTCTGGCCACTGCGACGGCTGGGTGGGGCGACCAGCTTGTTCAGTGAGCCCAGGGTCATGGTTTCGACCCAGCCTGCTTCGCGTTGTGCTGGCTGGACATGGTGGCGGAACTCGCCTGACTTAAGGCTGGGGTGATCCGGATAGTTGCTCTGCAGGGTCTGCAGGGCGGTATCGGCCAACTCGTCCATGGCCAGACGCCGGTAGCCTTCGACCATCAGTGCCAGGCCATCGGGTACCGAAGGCGTCTGTTGGAAGTTCTCGACGATATAGCGACCGCGGTTGGCGGCGGCGACATTGGCCCCGCGCTTGAGGTAGTAATGGCCAACGTGGGCATCGTAGGCGGCCAGCAGGTTGCGCAGATAGATCATGCGCAGGCGGGCATCCGGTGCGTAGCGGCTGTCGGGGTAGCGGCTGACCAGCTGGGCGAATTCGTTGAACGAGTCGCGGGCGGCACCCGGGTCGCGCCGGGTCATGTCCAGCGGCAGGAAGCGTTCGAAGATGCCGCGGTCACGGGTGAATGAAGCCAGGCCACGGATATAGTAGGCGTAGTCGACATCCGGGTGCTGCGGGTGCAGGCGGATGAAGCGGTCGGCCGAGGCGCGAGCGGCTTCCGGCTCCAGGTTCTGGTAGTAGGCGTAGATCAGCTCAAGCTGCGCCTGCTCGGCAAACCGGCCAAACGGATAGCGTGACTCCAGGGCCCGGAGTTTTTCGATTGCCGGGCCGTAGTTGTTGGCATTCAGATCCTGCTGGGCCATCACGTAGAGCTCTGATTCGCTCAGCGACTCGTCGAGCACGCCCCGTTTGGAGGAGCAGGCGACCAGCAGAGACAACATAGCGACCAGCAGAAGATGTTTCATCGACATAGCATGATTCCGGAGGGATGGCCCGAGCTGTGAAGCTAGGGAACGTCCTGTTATAGTTGGCGCTTCTTGGGAATCGCTGAAAAACTACCTGCGTTGGCAATACTGCGTTAAAAACAGCCTCAAAATGCTCATTTACACCGAGTAAACTGCGCTTTTTCGGCTGTTTTTGCCTTGTCTTGCCTGCCTCGTCTACGTTTTTCAGAGGTTCCCTTGCATATCCAGGTGGTCGATCTCGACCGGCCTGTGAACCGAGCCCGTATTTAACCACAGCGCGGTGGTGAAACCAAAAGGGAATACAAGCCCGTAAACCCCGTGCAGTAATGAGTCCCGCATGTCCGAACGCATTCGTCTATCCGCCCAGGTGGCACCCGAACAAGGTGGTCAACGCCTTGACCAGATTGCCGCCCAGTTGTTCCCCGATCATTCGCGTTCTCGCCTGCAAGGCTGGATCAAGGATGGCAGCCTGACCGTCGATGGCCGTTCGCTGCGCCCGCGTGACACTCTGTATGGTGGTGAGCAACTGGAACTGGATGCCGAGCGTGAGGTGCAGGGCGACTGGCAGCCCGAGGCTATCGAGCTGGCTGTGGTCTACGAGGATGACAGCCTGTTGGTGATCAACAAGCCTGCCGGGCTGGTGGTGCATCCGGCTGCCGGGCACCAGGATGGCACGTTGCTCAATGCCCTGCTGCATCACGCACCACAGCTGGCCACGGTACCCCGGGCCGGGATTGTCCACCGGTTGGACAAGGACACCACCGGCCTGATGGTGGTGGCCAAGACACTGGAGGCGCAGACCGATCTGGTGGCCCAGCTCCAGGCCCGGACCGTAACCCGCGAATACGAATGTGTGGTGGTCGGGGTGATGACTGCCGGCGGTAAGGTCGATGCTCCTATTGCCCGGCATGGCGTCAACCGGCAGAAAATGGCGGTGGTCGCTGATGGCAAACCAGCTGTCAGTCATTATCGGGTGATCCGGCGGTTTCGTGCGCATACTCATGTGCGGGTTAAGCTGGAGACCGGTCGTACCCACCAGATTCGTGTGCACATGAGTCATATCCATTTTCCGCTGGTCGGCGATCAGACCTATGCCGGGCGGCTGCGGATTCCGCCGGGCGCCAGTCCTGAGCTGGTCAAACTGCTGCGTGAGTTTCCGCGTCAGGCATTGCATGCCCGGCGTCTGGAACTGGAGCACCCGCTCGATGGTCGATTGATGAGCTGGGAGGTTCCATTGCCCCGGGACATGATTGAATTGCTGACGCTGCTGCGTGAAGACGGTGAACTCGACGAATGACCAAGGATATCTTGACTGCCAAATGGCCGGCACCAAGGCAGGTGCGTACCTGTATCACCACCCGACTGGGGGGTGACAGCCTGGCCCCGTGGAATAGTTTCAATCTGGCTACCCATGTTGGGGATGACCCTGCGCATGTGGCTGCCAATCGCCAGCGCCTGCAGGCTGCGTTGGGCTGTCAGCCGGCGTGGCTGGAGCAGACCCACAGTACCCGGGTGGTCAAGGCCGATCCTGCGGTTGTTGCTGATGCCGATGCCAGCTGGACCGATCAGTCGGGCATTGCCTGTGCGGTGCTGACCGCCGACTGCCTGCCGGTATTATTGTGTGATCAGTCCGGCAACCGGGTTGCGGCGGCGCATGCCGGTTGGCGTGGGCTGGCCGATGGGGTGCTGGAAGCGACGGTGCAGGCCATGGGCTGTGCACCAGAATCGCTGATGGCCTGGTTGGGGCCGGCAATCGGACCACAGGTGTTCGAGGTGGGGGAAGAGGTTTTTGAAGCCTTTACGGCAACTGATGAGTCTGCCGTACAGGCGTTCGAGCCGACCGAGCGCGAAGACCACTACCTGGCGGATATCTATCAGCTTGCCCGCCTGCGGCTCAAGCGCCTGGGGGTGCAGCATCTGTATGGCGGCGGCCTGTGCACGGTCAGCGATGCGCAACGATTCTATTCCTATCGACGTGATGGTCAGACCGGGCGGATGGCTTCGCTGATTTGGCTCGAGCCGACAAACATTTGACTCCAGTCAACATTGTGTGGCTTGAAAGAGCAATAATCGTCCCTATCTAGTGATCATTGACATTGATCGGGCCCGACTCGGGGCCATGCAGATAGGACAAGTCCATGCGTATTGACCGTTTGACCAGCAAACTCCAGGTCGCCCTGTCCGACGCCCAGTCGTTGGCGGTCGGTCGCGACCATAATCAAATTGACCCGTTGCATCTGATGCTGGCGTTGATCGACCAGCAGGGCGGCTCGATCCGTCCGTTGCTGATGCAGACCGGCTTCGACATCAATCATCTCAAGCAGGAGTTGGGCAAGGCGCTCGATAAGCTGGCCACGGTGAGCAATCCGACTGGTGATGTGACTCTGTCGCAGGAGCTGGCACGGCTGCTGAACAAGGCCGATAGCCTGGCGCAAAAACGTGGCGACCAGTTTATTTCCAGTGAGCTGGTACTGCTGGCGGCGATGGATGACAGCACCACTCTGGGCAAGCTGCTGCTGGGTCAGGGGGTATCGAAAAAGGCCCTGGAAAACGCCATCAACAACCTGCGCGGTGGCGAAGCGGTCAACGACCCGAATGCCGAGGAGTCGCGCCAGGCGCTGGACAAGTACTGCGTCGACATGACCAAGCGGGCCGAGGACGGCAAGCTCGATCCGGTGATCGGTCGTGATGACGAAATCCGCCGCACCATTCAGGTCCTGCAGCGCCGGACCAAGAACAACCCGGTGCTGATCGGTGAGCCCGGCGTGGGCAAGACCGCGATTGTCGAGGGGCTGGCCCAACGCATCATCAATGGCGAAGTGCCCGATGGTCTCAAGGACAAGCGCCTGCTGGCGCTGGACATGGGCGCGCTGATCGCCGGAGCCAAGTTCCGTGGCGAGTTCGAGGAACGTCTCAAGGCGGTGCTCAACGAGCTGTCCAAGCAGGAAGGTCGGATCATCCTGTTCATTGACGAGCTGCACACCATGGTCGGGGCCGGCAAGGCCGAGGGTGCCATGGATGCCGGCAACATGCTTAAACCAGCGCTGGCCCGGGGTGAGTTGCACTGCGTGGGTGCCACCACCCTCGATGAATACCGCCAGTACATCGAGAAGGATGCCGCGCTGGAGCGCCGGTTCCAGAAGGTGCTGGTCGATGAGCCGAGCGAGGAAGATACCATCGCCATCCTGCGTGGCCTCAAAGAGCGCTACGAAGTGCATCACGGCGTGACTATCACTGATGGCGCGATCATTGCCGCAGCCAAGCTCAGTCACCGCTATATCACCGATCGCCAACTGCCGGACAAGGCCATTGACCTGATCGACGAAGCGGCCAGTCGCATCCGCATGGAAATCGACTCCAAGCCGGAGGAGCTGGACCGTCTGGATCGGCGTCTGATTCAGCTCAAGATCGAGCGCGAAGCGCTGAAGAAGGAAGATGACGAGGCGACCAAAAAGCGTCTGGCCAAGCTGGAAGAAGACATCGCCAAGCTCGAGCGCGAGTACGCCGATCTGGAGGATATCTGGAAATCCGAGAAAGCCGAGGTGCAGGGTTCGGCGCAGATCCAGCAAAAGATTGAACAGGCCCGGACCGAGCTGGAGCTGGCCCGGCGCAAGGGAGATCTCAACCGCATGGCTGAGTTGCAGTACGGGGTGATCCCGGACCTGGAGCGCAGCCTGCAGATGGTCGATGCCCATGGCAAGAGCGAAAACCAGTTGCTGCGCAGCAAGGTCACCGACGAGGAAATCGCCGAAGTGGTGTCCAAGTGGACCGGTATTCCGGTCAGCAAGATGCTCGAAGGTGAGCGCGACAAACTGCTGCGTATGGAAGACGCTCTGCACAAACGGGTAGTCGGTCAGCACGAGGCAGTGGTGGCGGTGGCCAATGCGGTGCGCCGCTCGCGCGCCGGCCTGAGCGACCCGAATCGCCCGAGCGGCTCGTTCCTGTTCCTTGGTCCGACCGGGGTGGGCAAGACCGAGCTGTGCAAGGCGCTGGCCGAGTTTCTGTTCGATACCGAAGAGGCAATGGTGCGTATCGACATGTCCGAGTTCATGGAGAAGCACTCGGTGGCTCGTCTGATCGGTGCGCCGCCGGGCTACGTTGGTTATGAAGAGGGCGGCTATCTGACCGAGGCGGTGCGGCGCAAGCCCTACTCGGTGATTCTCATGGATGAGGTCGAGAAAGCTCATCCGGATGTGTTCAACGTGCTGTTGCAGGTGCTGGAGGATGGTCGTCTGACCGATAGTCAGGGGCGTACTGTCGACTTCAAAAACAGTGTGGTGGTCATGACCTCTAACCTGGGCTCGGCCCAGATTCAGGATCTGGCCGGTGATCCCGAGGCGCAAAAGGCGGCGGTGATGGATGCGGTCAGCAGCCACTTCCGTCCTGAATTCATCAACCGGATTGATGAGGTGGTGGTGTTCGATCCGCTCGGCAAGGAGCAGATCGGCGGCATTGCCGAGATCCAGTTGCAGCGCCTGCGTCAGCGTCTGGCCGAGCGCGAGCTGAATCTGGAGCTTTCAGGTGAGGCGCTGGACAAGCTGATTGCCGTCGGCTACGACCCGGTCTATGGCGCTCGGCCGCTCAAGCGGGCGATTCAGCGCTGGATCGAGAACCCGCTGGCGCAGCGCATTCTGGCCGGTGATTTCGAGCCGGGCGCACTGATCAAGGTCGGGGTTGAGGGCGAGCAGTTTGTGTTCGGCCAGTAAGTCTTGCCGGGAGTGCTAGGGAAACACTGATTAATTGCACGCAAGCTCAGTAGCCCGGTTGTCACTGACCTGTTCTGGACTGTCGATGCCCTGGACGGGCATCGTCAAGCCCCCAGGGACGGGTTTACGGCGTGTCCAGAACGGGTCAGTGACAATTGGGCTAACACCGACATTGGTGTAATCAGTGTCTCTCTAGACCACGCCGGCAGCGCGCAGTCGGGCCAGGGCTGCGGCGTCGTAGCCCAGGGTCTTGAGCAGTTCTTCGGTATGCTCGCCCAGCTCTGGTCCGCGCCATTCGCTTGAGCCCGGGGTCTCCGACAGTTTGGGTACGATACCGGGCATCTTGAACGGCTTGCCATCCGGCAGTTGGGCATCAATGAACATGTCACGGGCGAGAAACTGCGGGTCCTTGAACATGTCGGCTACCGAATAGATTTGGCTGGCCGGTACTTCGGCTGCGTTCAAGAGGCTGAGCGCCTGATCCTGCGGCAGGCTCGCGGCCCAGGCGTCAATCAGTGCATAGAGCTCGTCACGCCGGGCATCACGCCCGGCATTGTCGGCCAGGCTCGGGTCGTCGGCCAGGTCATTGCGGCCGATGGCGCGCATGAAGCGCTGGAAGATCGCATCGCCGTTGGCGCCAATCTGAATCGCCTTGCCGTCGGCGCAGGTATGGATCGAGGATGGGGTGATGCCGGGCATGATGTTGCCACTGCGCTCGCGGATAAAGCCCAATACGTCGAACTCCGGCACCAGGCTCTCCATCATTGCGAACACCGCCTCGTACAGGGCTACATCCACAACCTGGCCTTGGCCACCGTTGACTTCGCGGTGACGCAGCGCCATCAGTGCGCCAATCACGCCCCACAAGGCGGCAATCGAGTCGCCGATGGAGATGCCGGTGCGTACCGGTGGGCGATCCTCGAACCCGGTGATGTAGCGCAGTCCGCCCATCGATTCACCCACCGCACCAAAGCCCGGCTGATCTTTCAACGGGCCGCTCTGGCCAAAACCGGATAGTCGGACCATCACCAGTCCCGGATTCAATGCATGCAGGACGTCCCAGCTCAGCCCAAGCTTTTCCAGGGTGCCGGGGCGAAAGTTCTCGATCAGGATGTCGGCGTCGGCCAGTAGCCGCTTGAGAATATCGATGCCTTCGGCCTGCTTGAGGTTGAGGGTCAGCGAGCGCTTGTTGCGAGCCTGGACGAACCACCACAGCGAGGTGCCCTCGTACAGCTTGCGCCATTTGCGCAGGGGGTCGCCGCCATCGGGCGATTCGACCTTGATCACCTCGGCGCCGAACTCGGCGCAGATCCGGGCGGCGAAGGGGCCGGCGATCAGGGTGCCGAGTTCGACGACCTTGAGGCCTGAAAGGGGCTTGCTGGGCATGCGCTCTCCTGGTGATGTGAGCATGATGACGGTCAGACACTACTGAGCCGTGATGCTTCGCGCAACCGCAATGCACCTCAGACTGAGTGATAGCACTGGGCCAGAGTGCGACAGGGTTGGCGGATTTGGGGCTTTGCCTCGTGGTTGCGCTGTTGTTTAATAGTCGGGCGGCACTGGATGCGCCCGTCAGCAGGAAATGGAATTCTTCTCCCTCCGGATGATTCTCGCCCTGTTCATGTCGATGCTCAGCCCTCTGCTTGTAGGAGCGTTGGCTCGTGCCCGTTTATTTTTTGACTTATTACATGTGATTTGTTGATTTGTTACATGTAATAAACTAGGGTGACTTCATGGAGAAGAAATCGTCCGCCCATTACCAACGTTTGTACCGCCAGCGCCTGCGTGAGCAGGGGTTGGTCAAAAAGGAAGTCTGGATTCTGCCGGAGCACACGGCACAGCTTTTGGCATTTGAAAGGAAATTGCGCCAGCCCGGTTCGAAGCTGGTTCCGCAGGAGAAGGAGGAAGGAATGAGCATGCAGCAGATATGGACTGCCCAGGGGTTGTTCGAAGCCTTGTCCGCCACCGAGCTGTTCTCGGGCGGCCAGGCCAGCATTGAGCTGATTGATGGCAGTGATCCCAGCTTGCACCTGACCATGCATGAATACGGCGATTTGCCGCTGTTCCTGGCAGTGTTCGGTGAGCAGATCGTGGTGGAAGGGCTGCTCTGGCCGGCGTCGGATGTCGAGAATGCAGTGGCCTTCAACGAAGAGGTGCTGCGCACCCACAAACTGTTCCCACTTTCGAGTATCGGCCTGGAAACTCTGGCTGACGGCAGCCTGTGCTACACCATGTTCGGTGCTCTGAGCTCGGCTTCGACGCTCTCGGATGTGGTGTTCGAGATTGAGTTGCTGGCCGACAACGTGATCAAGGCCACGGAAGCCTATGAAGGCTTTCTCAAGGCCGGTGTCTGAGGAGACAAGCGAATGAATGTCTGGAGCAAATTGCTGACAGCGGTACGTGGCGGCGTGCATGAAGCCGGTGAGGCGGTAGTCGATAGTCAGGCACTGCGGATCCTCGATCAGGAAATTCGCGATGCCGATCAGGAACTGCATCGCTCGCGTGAAGCCTTGGCCGGGATCATGGCCAAGCAGAAGCTGGCAGCCGAGCAGGTAGCCAAGCTGCAGGCCAAGGTGGCCGAATATGAGCAGTATGCGCTCAAGGCTCTGGATGCCGGCAACGAGGCGTTGGCCCGTGAAGTGGCAGAAAAGATCGCCAACCTGGAGGTTTCTCTTAATAGCGAGCGTGAGCAGGCGGACGCCTTTGCTGCCAGTGTGGCGCAGTTGCGCAAGGCGGTCAGCCAGGCCGAAAGCAATATCAAGCGACTGAAGCAGCAGGCCGATACCATCAAGGCGACTGAAAGCGTGCACAAGGCGCAGTTGGCGGTCTCGCAGCGCTATGGTGGCTCGCAGGCCAAGATGCATACCGCGCTGGAGTCGCTCGAGCGGATCAAGCGCAAGCAGGCCGAGCGTGGTGCTCGCATGGAGGCTGCGGCCGAGCTGGCTGCCGAGGCCGATGTTGACCAGGCACTGGACCAGAAGCTGCGTGAGGCCGGTATTGTTGCCGAAAGCGGCAGTGCCGACAGCGTATTGGCGCGTCTGAAGGGCAAGACCGGTAACTGACCGGATAGAAACTGGCCAGCCAGGCCGACACTGACAGGGATGTAGTTGCTCATGGAGCTGTTTTTTCAGACCTCGCTGACCTTTCCGGTGGTATTGCTCAGTTTTGTACTGTGCCTGGCCATTCTTTACTGGCTGGTTGTAGCTCTGGGGCTGCTGGATATCGATCTGCTCGACAGCGCCAGTGACGGGGGGCTGCAGGCCGAAGGGCTGGGCGGGCTACTGCTCAAGCTTGGGCTGGGCGGCGTACCGGTCACATTGCTGGTTACCCTGTTGGTGTTTTTCGCCTGGCTGTTCTGCTACTTCGCCGAACTGCTGGTTCTGCGTTTCCTGCCTTTGGGCATCCTGCGTTACCCCCTTGGGCTGGTGGTCCTGATTGCCGCCCTGCTGCTGGCCGCACCGGTGGTGCGTGTCGTGATTTACCCCCTGCGTCCCTTGTTTCAGCGTCTGCTGGCCAATACCACGTCGTCGCTGTTGGGGCGGACCGTGGTCGTACGCAGCCCGCGGGTCACTGCGATGCAGGGCGAAGCGCTGCTGGAAGATGGCGGGGCGGGGCTGATTTTGCGGGTTCGGGCTGATGAGTCGCTGGGCTACAAGCGCGGCGACCGTCTGGTACTGCTGGAGTACCTGGAGCCCGAGCACGCCTATCGAGTCATTACTGAGGACGAGTTCAACGGTCACTGAGCACCCGGCGCAAGGGCGCGCCCAGGGCCTTTTATCAAAGGAGATTGATTGCAATGAATCTGGCAATGTTCATGCCTTTTCTGATTGGCGTAGGTATTTTCTTCCTGCTGATCGTGGGCTTTTTCGTACTGTTCCAGGCCTTTTATATCAAGGTGCCGCAGGGAACCGCGTTGATCGTCAACGATATGTCGTCGACACCCAAGGTGCATTTCACCGGTGCTTTGGTTTATCCGGTGATCTACAAAAAGGAGTTCATGAAGATCTCGCTGCTGACGCTCGAGGTCGATCGGCGCGGCAAGGACGGCCTGATCTGTATGGACAACCTGCGCGCCGACATTACCGTGGCCTTCTATCTGCGGGTTAACGAAACCCAACAGGATGTGCTCAAGGTGGCCAAGGCTATTGGTGTCGAACGTGCCTCTGATCGCGCCGCAGTGAACGAACTGTTCAATGCCAAGTTTTCCGAAGCGCTGAAAACCGTGGGCAAGAAGTTCGACTTCGTCAGCCTGTTCGAGGAGCGGCAGAACTTCCGTGATCGGATTATCGAGGTGATCGGTAACGACCTTAACGGTTATGTGCTTGAAGACGTGGCGATCGACTATCTGGAGCAGACTCCCAAGGCTTCGCTTGACCCACACAACATTCTCGACGCCGAGGGTATTCGCAAGATTACTGAACTGACGGCTGCCCAGAATGTGATCACCAATGAACTGGAGCGCAACGAGGAACTGGCGATCCAGAAAAAGAATGTTGAGACCCGCGAAGCGGCGCTGTCGCTTGAGCGTCAGCAGGCTGATGCCGAGGCGCGCCAGAAGCGTGAGATTGAAACCATTCGCGCCCGCGAAGAGGCAGAGACCTTCAAGGTCCGTGAGGAAGAGCGCCTCAAGGCCGAGCAGGCACGCATCCAGACTCAGCAGGAGCTGGATATTCGCAACGAAAACCACCAGCGCGAAGTCGAGGTTGCCCAGCAGAATCGCCAGCGTGCAGTCGTGATCGAGGTTGAAAAGGTTGAGCGTGCCCGGTCTCTGGAAGTAGTGGCACGTGAGCGTGAGGTCGAACTGCAGCGCATCGAGAAGGAAAAGGCCCTGGAGGAAGAGCGCAAGGCGATTGCCGCAGTGATCCGCGAGCGGGTAGCGGTCGAGAAGACCGTAGCCCAGGAAGAAGAGCGGATCAAGGAAGTGCGCGAAGTCTCCGAGGCCGAGCGCCTCAAGCAGGTGGTGGTGCTCAACGCCCAGGCCGAAGCCGAGCAGGAGCTGGTGCGTCAGGTCAAGCAGGCCGAAGCCGACGAGACTCGTTCGCGGCACAAGGCAGTGGAAATCAACAACATGGCCCAGGCCGAGCTGGAAGCGGCGGCCAAGCAAGCCGAAGCCAAGAAGAAACTGGCCGAAGGTATTCAGGCCGAGCAGGCCGCCACCGGGCTGGCTGCAGCCAAGGTGCGGGAAATCACCGCAGCGGCAATGGAGAAGGAAGGACTGGCCGAGGCCAAGGTGCTGGCCGAACAGATGGCCGCCGAAGCTCGTGGCGAGGAAGAAAAAGGCCTGGCAGCGGCACGGGTGACCGAAGCTCAGGCGTTGGCCCGCGAGAAGGAAGGCCTGACCGAAGCCAAGGTGATGGAAGAGAAACTCACAGCGCAGGCTCGTGGCGAAGAACAGCTGGGTGTGGCCAAGGCGCGCGCCACCAAGGATCAGGGGCTGGCCGAAGCCGAAGTGCTGCTTGAGCGCTTCAATGCCGAAGCCGAGGGTCTGGGCAAGAAATTCGGTGCCCTGGACGCGCTCAGCGACACTGCCCGTCAGCACGAAGAGTTCCGCATGCAACTGGAGAAGGGCTTCGAGGAATCGATGGCCGCCATTGCCGCGAACAAGGATATTGCCAAGGATCAGGCCGAGGTACTGGCTACCGCACTGGGTCAGGCGAAAATCGAGATCGTTGGCGGCGAAGGCGATTTCTTCAACTCGTTTGCCAAGTCTCTGTCGGTTGGCAAGGCGATCGAAGGTGTGGTTGGCAAGAGTCCGGTGGTACAGGACGTATTGCAGCGATTGCTGGCCGGCAAGGCCACAACTCAGGCCAACGGCACTCCCGTGGCCAATGGCAGCCACGCCGCTGCCAGCAACTCCGGCGATATCTGATCCCGGACGTGTCGCTCCTGGCCCCGGCATACGCCGGGGCCTTGTCACCCATACACTTCTGAGCCAGGAAAAACAGGATGTCGGACGCGCAGGCGATCAGCCAGACACAGGACGTATTGGACAGGGCGGTGGCCGAAGGCGGGGCCTACGAGGTACTGCAGCGACGCCTGCAGGAGCAGGGGCGCCAGCTACGGCAGATTGCCGACAGTCTCAACCAGCAGCGCCAGGAGGAGTTCGGCAGCAGCCGCATGGAGGTGATCGGGCGGGTCAGGATCCGTACCGAAAACAACTGCACTGCCCGCGATATCGTACAGGTCGGCGATTGCCTGCTGTTCGGTTACAACGTCTTTCTCGGCCTGAAAAAGGAAACCCGCGTCGAGGACGTTTTCTCGCTCTATCGGCTGAGTGCGCAGGATGAAGGTTATGAGGCCGAGCAGGTTGCTCTGGCTGGCAGCTTCCTGGCCGAGCCGGGGTTCGTCAACGATTTCAACGAACTTTATACCTATTACAAGAACACTCATCTGCTGCAATTGCTGGTGCGTGACGGCAAGTTGCTGGCGTGCTTCCAGATCGGTGACCGGGTCAGCGACGTGCGAGTGTTCCGCTGGTCGATATCGGTTGATGGCAAGCAGGTACGCTATATCGACAACCGTGGTGAGCGGGATATTTCTCTGCCCGGACGCTACGATTTCGAGTGGCAGAAGACCGACCGTGAGATGGTGGTCAGTGGCCGCCATCCGCACGTCAATATTCTCGATAGCGTGTTCATCGAAACTCTCGGCGGCAACCTGACAATCAAGGTTGAGAATAATACCGAAGATGGTCTGGGCATCTACCGCGAAGCGGTGCTGGACAAGACCCAGTCGCTGGATGACGCGGAGATCGAATACGCCAGGCTCGGCAGCCTGATTCTGCTCAAGGTGTTGCCCTACCGCGAAGAGCAGTGGCGCTATCTGGTCTTCAATACCCTGACCCGACAGGTCGAGCGCATCGACGCCATTGGTCTGGCCTGTGTACAACTGCCGGAAGACCACGGGATTATCTTTCCCGGCGGCTACTATCTGCAGAACGGTGAACACAAGGCCTTCGACCAATCGATGCAGGGCATGCGCTTCAAGCGGGCGGTGCGTTCACCCAATGGTGAGGATGTGCAGTACATCTTCTACCATCCCGAGCAAGGGCGCTCGGCGCTGTTCACCTATAACATGATCAGCCGTGAGCTGCAGAACCCGATTTTTGGCCATGGCTATGCCCGGCTCGAGGATGGCCGCATGGTCATCTTCGCTGCCGAGGGCGATGAGCCGACCCGTATCCATCCGATGCAGATCTGGCAAACGCCGTTCTGCTCCGACGAGTTCGCCGCTCGCCAGCCGCAACGCAGTGGTTTCTTCGGCCGCATCGGCAACCCCGAGCTGGTTCGCGGAATTTCCGAACTGCTCAACCTGAGCCGCGAGATCGACAGTTCTGAGGTGTCGATTCAGCGCTATACGCAACTGTGTATCAATACCCGGCGGCTGTTCGATGCCTATCACTGGCTGGATGACCCACACTGTCAGGGTCTTGCATCGGTACTGCACGAGATTGCCGCCACCGGTGAACTGGTACTCGATGAGTTTGAGAAGGTTGAAAGCATTCGTCAGCAGTCGGCCCGGGCAATGGCTGAGGCCGAGACGCGTTTCCGGACCCTCAATGAGAGTCTGCGCAGCGATGACTGGAAGCAGGTGCAGGATTACGTCGCTGCGCTCAATGGCATCAATGCCTTGCGTGGTCAGTTGCTGACGATTCGTGACTACCGCTATATCGATGTCGCCCGCATCGATGAGATGGAACAGCAACTGCTCGAATCCCAGGAGCGGGTTGCCGCCGCCACCGCTGCGTTTCTTGCCAGTGATGCCGCCCTGCAGCCCTATGCCGAGGCGTTGCAGGAGCACGACCAGCAGGCCCGTGAGGCTGTCAGCGTGGCGCAATTGCGCGAGCATCTCGAGGCATTCGAGACGATGGCGACCGATCTCGACATGCTGTCGGGGCTGATGGCCTCTCTGCAGATCGATGATGCCACCCAGCGTACCGCGATCGTCGACTCGATCTCCGAAGTCTATGCCCGGCTCAATCAGGCCCGGGCGCGGGCGGATCAACAGCGTCGCAGTCTGGGCTCAGCCGAGCAGGTGGCACAGTTCGGGGCCCAGTTCCGGCTGTTCAGTCAGGGCATTACCAGTGCGCTGGGGCAGGCCCGTGACCCGGAGCGCTGTGATGAGCAACTGTCGCGCTTGCTGGTGCAGCTAGAGGAACTGGAAAGCCGATTTGGTGATCACGAGGAGTTTCTCGGCGATATCCTGGCCAAGCGTGAAGAGTTGCTGGAAACCTTCGAGACCCATCGCCAGGCTCTGGTCGATGAACGCCAGCGTCGGGCTCAGGGCTTGCTGGATGCGGCGTTGCGGATTATCGACAGCCTTGGCCGGCGTACCGCGCGTTTTACCCAGGCCGATGAGCTGAACGCATTCTTTGCCTCCGATCCACTGATTCTCAAGTTGCGTGAGCTGACCGAGCGCTTGCGCGAGCTGCAGGATAACGTCAAGGCTGATGATGTCGAAGCCCGGCTCAAGCAAGCCAGGGATCAGGCCGTGCGGGGGCTGCGCGACAAGAGTGAGCTGTTCGAGGACGGCGGCAATATCATTCGCCTGGGGCCGCGTCATCGCTTCAGCGTCAATACCCAGGAACTCGATCTGACGCTGATGCCGCGCGGCGATCACCTGCATTTGCATCTGACCGGCACTGACTTTCTGGAGCCGTTGGTCCACCCCGAACTCGAGCAGTTGCGTGAGTTCTGGCAGGTAGCGCTGGAGTCTGAATCGGCACAACTGTATCGCGCCGAATACCTGGCCGGTGAGCTGCTGGCGGCTGCCGAAGCGGGTGAGCACGGTCTGAGCCTGGAACTGTTGCATGGGCAATTGCTGGACCCCGAGCAACTGGTCCGGACCTTGCGCGATTTCGCCACCCCGCGCTACCGCGAAGGTTATGAGAAAGGTATCCACGATCATGATGCCGCACTGATTCTGGCGCAGTTGTTGCCGCTGCGAGATAGCGCTGGTTTGCTGCGCTTCTCACCGCAGGCGCGGGGCCAGGCGGTGTTCTTCTGGAGCCAGTGCAGCCAGGATGAGGCCTCTGCCCACTGGCCGCAGCGTGCTCGCAGCGCGCTGCATATCCGTCAGTTGTTCGGCCCTGATGACGGTTTGCGGCAACTGCAGCAGGAAGTGCTCCAGAGCTTGCGTCAGTGGTGCGAGGAGCAGGGGCTGGAGACAGCCGAGCAAGGGCTCGGCGAGGCGGCCGAGTATCTGGTGTTGGTGCTGGCTGGCGAGTCGCACGAATGGCTGTTCAGCAAGTATGCCGAGCATCTGCTCGAAGGCTTGCGCCAACGACTTGAGCAAGCCGCCATCTGGGATGACTATCAGCAGGCGCTGGCGCGCCTGGATGGTCGGCCGGGGGCGCGCTGGTGGCTGGTGGACAACTGGTTGCGCGGGCTCTGTCAGGCCCCCGAGTATTCGGGGCTTGCAGCCTACATTCCGGAGGCCGTCGCCCTGGCACTGCTCGCTGACGGGCTGACTGCACGGATAACCGAGGTTGACCTGCAGTTTCGGGTTGAGCGGCTGCTGGGCGAGCACCCGCGTATCAGCCAGGGCTGCATGGACCTGGCGGTGGACGACTTCTTTGCTCGGCTGCGCTATCACCGCGAGCGTTTCCTGCCTGGTTTGCGCCGCTACCAGAGCCTGCGTCAGGCGGTGATTCAGCAGCAGCGCGATGACTTGCGGCTGTCCGAGTTCAAGCCCAGGCCGCTCAGTTCCTTTGTACGCAACAAGCTGATCAACGATGTCTATCTTGGGGTAATCGGTGACAACCTGGCCAAGCAGATGGGCACCGCCGGAGAGAACCGGCGTTCGGATCTGACTGGCTTGTTGATGCTGATTTCACCGCCCGGTTATGGCAAGACCACCTTGATGGAGTACGTGGCCCATCGCCTGGGCCTGGTATTCATGAAAATCAATGGACCGTCGCTGGGGCATGAAGTGCGTTCGCTGGACCCGGCCCAGGCCCCGGATGCGACCTCGGCGCAGGAACTGGTCAAACTCAACCTGGCGCTGGAAATGGGCAACAACGTCATGCTCTATGTCGACGACATCCAGCATACCCATCCGGAGTTTCTGCAGAAATTCATTTCCCTGTGTGATGGCACTCGGCGTATCGAAGGGGTATGGAAAGGACGCACGCGCACCTATGACATGCGTGGGCGCAAGTTCTGTGTGGTAATGGCCGGTAACCCCTATACCGAATCCGGTGAGGTATTCAAGATTCCCGACATGCTGGCCAACCGCGCCGACATCTACAACCTTGGTGACACCCTGGGCGGTATGCAGGAGGTGTTCGCACTCAGTTACATCGAGAACAGTTTGACCTCCAGCCCGGTGCTGGCACCGTTGGCAACTCGCGACATGCAGGATGTCTATCGGTTTGTTGCCAAGGCTGAAGGCAAGCCGTTCTCCAGCAATGAGCTGAGTCACAGCTACAGCACCGCCGAGATCAACGAGATCGTGGCTACCCTGGAGCGGATGATGCAGGTGCGTGATGTGGTGTTCCGGGTCAATCAGCAGTACATCGCCAGTGCCGCCCAGGATGATCGCTACCGTACCGAGCCGGCATTCCGCCTGCAGGGCAGTTACCGCAACATGAACAAGCTGGCGGAGAAGATTTCGCCGGTGATGAATGAGCAAGAGCTGCTGCAACTGATTGCCGATCATTATCAGGGTGAGGCTCAGTTGCTGACCACCGGGGCGGAGGAGAACCTGCTTAAGCTGGCTGAGCTGCGGGGTAACCTGACTTCGGAGCAGGCTGAGCGCTGGACCAGGATCAAGGCCGACTTCATGCGCAACAAGGCCATGGGCGGCAGCGACGAGGATGTCGGCAACCGGGTAGTGGCGCAACTGGTCAGCATTGCCGAACAGTTGCGAGCCCTAGGCCAGCGCTGAAGCTGATTGAATCAGTGTTTCCTTCGTGCAACCACCCTCACTGCGGGGGTGGTTTTGCGCTACACTGGCCGCCCACCCAGTTCCGGATATGCATCTCATGGCTCTGCAAGCCACGCCTTATAAGATCAATCTCAACCTCAGTGACACTGATCGCGGGGTCTATGAAAACCTGCGTATGACCGTGGCCCGTCATCCTTCCGAGACCGAGCAGCGGCTGACGGTGCGGATTCTGGCCTACGCCCTCTGGTACAACGAGGCGCTGAGTTTTGGTCGCGGGTTGTCGGATACCGATGAGCCGGCCCTGTGGGAAAAAAGTCTGGATGGTCGGGTCATGCACTGGATTGAAGTGGGTTTGCCGGATGCAGACCGTCTGACCTGGTGTTCGCGGCGAGCCGAAAGGGTGTCATTGCTAGCCTATGGCAACACCCGGGTGTGGGCCAGCAAAGTGGGTTCGGCGGCGGCGATGCTCAAGAATCTGAGCATCGCGGTGGTTGAGCAGGAGCCGCTGGAGGTGCTGGCCACTGACTTGCCACGCAGTATCGATTGGGGTGTGATGATCAGTGACGGCGTTATCTATGTCAGCGATGCCCAGGCCCAGCATGAACTGAGCCTGGAATGGTTGCAGGGCGAGCGCTGAGGTCCTATGCGTATCGAGTCCCGCCCGTTGCCCGAGCGGCTGCCTGACCTGGGTGAGCTGCCACCGCTGTTGACCCGTCTGTATGCCGCCCGTGGTGTCTGCTCCGCGGCCGAACTCGATCGGCGCTTGCAGGCCTTGTTGCCATATTCCCTGCTCAAGGGCATTGAGGCGGCGGTGGCGCTGTTGCAGCAGGCGCTGGAGCAGCGTCAGTCGCTGCTGATTGTCGGCGATTTCGATGCCGATGGCGCCACCGCCAGCAGCGTAGCGGTACTGGCGCTACGGGCGTTGGGTGCGGCGCGGGTCGATTACCTGGTGCCCAACCGGTTCGAGTATGGCTATGGTCTGACCCCGGAAATCGTCGCCGTGGCCCGGCAATATCAGCCCGACGTGCTGGTGACCGTGGACAACGGCATCTCCAGTATCGACGGGGTAGCGGCAGCACGGGCCGCCGGAATGCGGGTGCTGGTCACTGATCATCACTTGCCGGCCGAACAACTGCCGGCAGCCGACGCCATCGTCAATCCCAATCAGCCAGGTTGTGAATTCCCCAGCAAGGGAATTGCCGGGGTCGGGGTGATCTTCTATGTGATGTTGGCATTGCGCGCGGCATTGCGCGAATCGGGTTGGTTCACTGAGCGGCCCGAGCCGAATCTGGGCGAGTTGCTTGATCTGGTGGCACTGGGCACAGTGGCCGATGTGGTGCCACTGGATGCCAATAACCGGATTCTGGTACATCAGGGGCTGGCGCGGATCCGCGCCGGTCGCTGTCGGCCAGGTATCCGCGCGCTGCTGGAGGTGGCCGGGCGACCGATGGGGCGGCTGAGCTCCAGCGATCTTGGTTTCATTCTCGGGCCACGGCTCAATGCCGCCGGGCGTCTGGACGACATGAGCCTGGGCATTGAGTGCCTGTTGACCGAGTCCGAGGACCAGGCCCAGGAAATGGCCCGTGAGCTGGATAGCCTCAACCGCGAACGCAAAAGCATCGAGCGTGAGATGCAGCAGCAGGCGCTGGCTACTCTGGAGGCGATGAGTCTGGATGCCGAGCAACTGCCATTTGGGCTGTGCCTGTTCGATCCAGACTGGCATCAGGGCGTGATCGGCATTCTTGCCTCACGGCTCAAGGACCGCTATCACCGTCCGGTGATTGCCTTTGCCGATGCCGGTAATGATGAAATCAAGGGCTCGGCCCGTTCGGTGGCCGGGCTGCATATTCGTGATGCGCTGGATGCCGTAGCGGCGCACAACCCCGGCCTGATCAGCAAGTTCGGCGGCCATGCCATGGCGGCCGGGCTGTCCTTGCCCAGGGCCCACTTCGAGACGTTTCGGGCAGCCTTCGATGTCGAGGTCCGGCGTCAGCTCAGCGCCGAGGACCTGAGTGGCCGGCTGTTGTCTGACGGCGAACTGACGGCCAGCGAATTCCGGCTCGAACTGGCCGCGCAACTGCGCGAAGCCGGCCCTTGGGGGCAGCACTTTCCTGAGCCGGGCTTTCATGGCGAATTTCAATTGATCCAGCAGCGGCTGGTTGGCGAGCGCCACCTGAAAATGGTGCTGCAACCGCCAGGCAGCACTGAAGTGCTGGATGCGATTGCCTTTAATATTGATCCTCAAGTCTGGCCCAATCCGCGCATTCAGCGGGTACGTCTGGCTTATAGCCTGGATATCAACGAGTACCGTGGGCGTCAGAGTTTGCAGTTGGTGGTCAGGTTTCTGCAGCCACTTTAGGGAACCGCCGAAAAACTAGCTGCGTTGGCAATACGGCGTTAAAAACGGCCTCAAAATGCTCATTTACACCACGTAAACTGCGCTTTTTCGGCCGTTTTTGCCTTGTCTTGCCTGCCTCGCTTACGTTTTTCAGCGGTCCCCCGGTCCAACCCCGCCAAGTCATTTGCGTCCCCGGGGATGTGTGCCACGCTTAAAGTAAAACAATACGCGTGGTGAGTCATGAATCCTGGCGCGAGCAGTTACGATTACATCATTGTGGGGGCCGGTCCGGCGGGTTGCCTGCTGGCCAACCGCTTGTCTGCCCAGGCCGACAAGCGGGTGCTGCTGCTGGAAGCTGGCGGCCGTGATGACTATCCCTGGATTCATATCCCTGTTGGCTACTTGTACTGCATCGGCAACCCTCGTACCGATTGGTGCTATCAGACCGAGCCTGAGCCGGGGCTGGGTGGTCGTAGTCTGGGCTATCCGCGCGGTCGGGTGTTGGGTGGTTGCTCGTCGATCAATGGCATGATCTACATGCGTGGTCAGGCGCGTGACTATGACGGTTGGGCTGCGGCCGGGAACCCCGGTTGGAGCTGGCAGGAGGTGCTGCCGTTATTCAAGCGCAGCGAAAGTCATTTTGCCGGGGCCAGTGCGCTGCATGGCGGCGATGGCGAATGGCGGGTGGAAAATCAGCGGCTGCACTGGACCTTGCTCGATGACTTTCAACGGGCCGCCGCCCAGTGTGGCATCCCGCCGGTAGACGACTTCAACCGCGGCGATAACGAGGGTTGCGGCTATTTTCAGGTCAATCAGCGCAGTGGCGTGCGCTGGAATGCTGCCAAGGCCTTTCTGCAACCGGTCCGCAAACGCGCTAACCTGACCGTGCTGACCGCAGCCGAGGCGCTTTACCTGAACTTCAGCGGGCGGCGGGTCAAGGGCCTGAGTGTGCGCTGGCATGATCAGGTGCTTGATCTGGAGTGTCGGGGTGAAGTCATTCTCTGTGCCGGCGCCATCGGCTCGCCAGCGCTGTTGCAGCGCTCCGGGGTTGGCCCTCGGGGGCTGCTTGAGTCGCTCGGGGTGCCGGTGCATCATGTCCTGCCGGGCGTTGGTGAAAACCTGCAGGATCACCTGCAATTGCGCCTGATCTACCAGGTCAGCAATGCCCTGACCCTCAATCAACTGGCCGCCAGTTGGCATGGCAAGCTGGGCATGGCGCTGCGTTATGCCTTCAAGCGCAGCGGCCCGTTGGCCATGGCGCCGAGTCAGTTGGGCGCCTTTGCCCGTTCTGATCCGCAGCAGCCGGCGGCTAATCTGGAGTTTCATGTGCAACCGCTGTCGCTGGAGCGTTTTGGCGAGCCGTTGCACCGGTTTCCGGCGTTCACTGCCTCGGTGTGTGATCTGCATCCACATAGCCGTGGGCATGTGCGGATCGCCAGCCACGATCCGGCCCAGGCACCGCTGATCCAGCCCAATTACCTGAGTCATCCGGAGGATCTGCGCACTGCAGTGGCGGCAATACGACTGGCCCGACGCATTGTCGCGGCTCCGGCGTTGCAGCCCTACCAGCCGCAGGAGTACAAGCCGGGGCCGGCTTATCAGACTGATGAGGAGCTGGCGGCGGCTGCCGCGCAGATCGGTACGACGATTTTTCATCCGGTTGGCACCTGCGCCATGGGCAGTGGCCCCGATGCGGTGGTCGATCATCAGCTTCGGGTTCATGGCTTGAGTGGGCTGCGGGTGGCGGATGCGTCGATCATGCCGAGCATTACCTCGGGCAATACCTGCTCACCAACCTTGATGATCGCTGAAAAGCTGGCGCAACTGATGACCGGATAATCGGGCGGAATCTTGACTTGGGCCAATGCGTCGACAAGGCTGTCGAGGTGCAATCGAGGCTAACTTGCACTTATGGAGACAGATGATGGATCAACCGCAAAGCCCCCGGCCCTGGCATGCCCAGCCGGTTGAGCAGGTCTATGACACGCTGAACTGCACATCGTCGGGATTGAGTCCGCCTGAGGTGGCTGCACGGCTCGCTCGGTATGGTGAGAATCGCCTGCCAGGAGTCAAACCACGGCCTCTGTGGCGGCGTTTGCTGGCCCAGTTCCAACATGTGCTTATCTACATTCTGCTGGTGGCGGCGACAGTCACTGCGGTGCTCGGGCACTGGCTGGATACCAGCGTGATTCTGGCCGTGGTGGTGTTGCAGGCGGTAGTCGGGTTTATCCAGGAAGGGCGGGCCGAGCAGGCATTGGCTGCCATTCGCCACATGCTGGCGCCCAAGGCCACGGTCTGGCGTGAAGGGGAGCGTCGACGGATTGATGCTGCCGAGCTGGTACCGGGTGACCTGCTGCTGCTTGAAGCAGGAGACCGGGTAGCAGCCGATGTGCGCCTGGATCAGGTACATGGGCTCAAGGTCGATGAAGCGCTGCTGACCGGGGAGTCGGTGGCGGTGGACAAGACGGTTGAAGCCCAGGCTGAAGATGCGCCCTTGGGCGACCGGCTGGGAATGGCCTATTCCGGTACCCTGGTGCGGGCCGGCACGGCCAGAGGGATTGTTGTGGCCACCGGTGAAACGACTGAAATCGGTCGTATTTCCGGGTTGCTGGATACGCTCACGGTGTTGCAGACCCCACTGCTTGAGCAGATGAACCGGTTTGCCAAGTACCTGTCGCTGGTGATTGTGCTGGCTGGAGCCATGGTGTTTATCGCCGGCTGGCTGTTCGGCAGCCGGCCGCCGGTTGAGCTGTTCATGGCGGTGGTGGCGCTGACCGTGGCAGCTATTCCCGAGGGGTTGCCGGCGATCCTGACCATTACCCTGGCGATTGGGGTACGGCGCATGGCCACCCGTCAGGCGGTAGTGCGGCGCATGCCGGTGATTGAAACCCTGGGCGCGGTTTCGGTGATCTGCTCGGACAAGACCGGCACTTTGACCCGCAATGAGATGATGGTCGCGGCGGTGGTACTGGCTGGGCGTGAATATCCGGTCAGCGGTGACGGTTACATCGCTGATGGCCGGATTGGCGAGGTTGCCGCAGAACCGCCGGCGCCATTGCTGGAGCCGTTGGCTCAAGCGGCGCTGCTGTGTAATGACGCGCAACTGGAGCACAAGGCTGACCATATTCAAGTGCTCGGGGACCCGATGGAAGGGGCCCTGCTGGTGCTGGCGGCCAAGGCCGGGCTGGATACCAAGGCCTATTCTGGGCAGTGGCCCCGGGTCGATGAAATACCTTTCGATGCCGATCTGCGCTATATGGCCACCTTGCATCATGATCATCACGGGCATGGCGTGGTTTTGCTCAAGGGCGCTCCGGAGCGGTTGCTGGCATTGTGCGATAGCCAACTCGACCAACAGGGCGGCGTCCAGCCGCTGCAGCCTGAGCAATGGCTGCAGCAGGTCGAGGTGCTGGCGGAGCAGGGTCTGCGGGTGCTGGCATTGGCACGCAAGCCGGTAGCGGCCAGCCAAGTGGTGCTGGCCAGTGACGACTTGGCCAGTGGCGTACAGTTGATCGGGATCGTTGGGTTGATGGATCCGCCGCGCCAGGAAGCTATGGAAGCCATAGCCGAGTGTCATCAGGCCGGCGTGCGGGTCAAGATGATTACTGGCGACCATGCCCTGACCGCCCGGGCGATTGCCGCGCGTCTGGGGTTGCGCAATACCGAGCGGGTTGCCACCGGGCAGGAGCTGGATGCGCTGGACGATCAGCAGTTGCTGGCTCTGGCTCAGGAGGTCGACGTGTTCGCCCGGACCAGCCCGGAGCACAAGCTGCGACTGGTTCAGGCCCTGCAGTCCGCCCACGGGGTGGTGGCTATGACTGGGGATGGGGTCAACGATGCGCCGGCGCTCAAGCGTGCCGATGTTGGTATCGCTATGGGCGTCAAGGGGTCGGAAGCGGCCCGTGAGGCATCCGATATCGTGCTGCTCGACGATAATTTCGCCAGCATTGCCGCGGCGGTGCGAGAAGGGCGGACGGTCTACGCCAACCTGAAAAAGGCCATCAGTTTCCTGCTGCCGATCAATGGCGGCGAGGCCGCCAGTCTGGTGGTCGCACTGTTGATTGGCCTGACGTTGCCGATCACCGCCTTGCAGATTCTCTGGGTCAACCTGGTCAGTTCGGTAGTTCTGGCCATGGGCCTGGCCTTTGAGCCCGCCGAACCGGATGTGATGCGCAAGCCGCCGCGTTCGGCCAGGGCCGCATTCCTCGACAGTTTCCTGGTCTGGCGTATCGTGCTGGTCTCGCTGCTGTTTCTTGGCGGGATCTTCGCTACCTTCCAGTGGGCGATGCATGCCGGCTTGGGTGAGGATGCGGCGCGCACGCTGGCGGTCAACACTCTGGTGGCGATGGAGGTGTTCTATCTGTTTGCCGTGCGTTATCTGGACAGCCCGGCACTGACGCTGCGTGGAGTGCTCGGCACGCCGACGGTATGGATTGTGGTGCTGGCAGTCACGGCGCTGCAACTGGCCTTCACCTACAGCCCGCCGATGCAGGCGTTGTTCGCAACCGAAAGCCTGGGTCTGTGGCCACTGATCCTGGCGCCTCTGGCCGGGGTTGTGGTGCTGCTGGTGCTGGAGTTGGAGAAGCGCGTTCGTCGACCGGCCTAGGACGGGGGATTGACGGAGTCGATATGAATGGGGTGTGATAGCCCTTTGCCAAAGTCGAGACTGCAATACGTCAGTCGACAGCGTTAAGTGGAGCATGGGGGCATGCTCTTGGCGGGGGGAGCCTGGGTAGTGCCTGACCTGAAAAAACGCCTGGAGGAAATGCAGCGCAGCCTCGGGTTGAACGCGGCTGAGCTGCAGCGGCGCATGCGTTTGCTGATGCTGGAGGAGGGGGATCAGGCCGAACTGACCCCTTATCTGGCCGAGCTCGATAACATGCATCAGCGTTGTGTTGAGGCTCTGCATGAGCACCTGCAGGGCTTTGATTCACCGGCTGCGCAGTTTGCCCGGCCCGGACTACTGGTGCGCCTGAAAGAGCATCAACTGCGTTATTACGGACAGTTGTTGCGTGGCCCTTATGACTTGCAGTATGCCCGTTTGCGCATTCTGGTGGGGCTGACCCACGAGCGTGAACAGGTTGAATCCAAGTGGTATCTGGGCGCCTATCATTTTTATCTGAACTTCATGCATCGGGCATTGTTTGGCCAGTGGCCGGATCAGCCTGAGCTGGCTGCACGACTGTATCGTGGGCTGATGAAGGCGGTGTTCTTCGACATGACCCTGGCGGTCGATACCTATGCAGCCGCCAGCCGACTGGCGCTGGAAGACAGTGAAGCGCGTTATGCGCGAGCTGTGCGAGGGGCCAACGACGGGCTCTGGGAATGGCATGTAGATGATGATCGCCTGCAATTATCTGAGCGTTGGCTGCAGATGCTGGGGCTGGATGCCGTTACCGCACCGGCTACCCTGCATGCCTGGTCCGAGCGCATGCCGGAAAGCCATCGACAGGCTTTTGCCGCGGCAGTGACCGAGCATCTGGAAGGGCGCCAACCGTTCCTGCATATTGAATGTCAGGTCCGTGATCGCTGGGGCCGCCTGGTCTGGGTCCTGATCCGCGGGTTGCTGTCGGTGGATCAGCATGGCGAACGCCTGCTGGCCGGCTCGCAGTCGGATATAACCCTGCGCAAGAGCACTGAGCAGGAACTGGCCCATGCCACTCTGCATGACCCGTTGACCGGCTTGCCCAATCGGCAGCGCATGAATGAACTGCTGTTGCAGGCTTTGCAGCGCCAGGCCAAGCCCGGTGCCCGTTATGCCGCCGTACTGTTCATTGACCTGGACCGTTTCAAGCTGATCAATGACAGCCTGGGGCACCAGATCGGCGATCAGGTGCTGGTCCAGGTGGCGAACCGGATTGAGCGCTGTATCCGCCCTGGTGATCACCTGTGCCGCTTTGGCGGAGACGAGTTTGTGGTGCTGCTGGATGACATGGCCCGGGCGGCGGATGCTGAACACGTAGCCAAGCGGATCATGAGCAGCCTGCATTATCCGCTGATTGCCGGTGGTCGGCGGCTGAATATCAGCGCCAGTATCGGGGTGGCTCCGCTCAAGGGCCAGGATCAGCAGCAGGATGCCCTGCGTGAGGCTGACTTGGCATTATATCGGGCCAAGGCGTTCGGCAAGTCGCAACTGGCGCTGTTCAACGAGACGCTGCAACAGGAAGTGCATCAACGCTTGAATCTGGAAACCGCGCTGAGCGAGGCGCTGGGACGGGGCCAGTTCGAACTGTTCTATCAGCCCATCGTCAAGGTTGCCGCCGGACGTTCGCGGGTGATCGGGGTAGAAGCCTTGCTGCGCTGGTGGCAGGGCGAGGTGCTGGTGGCGCCGGATGAGTTCATTCCAGTGCTGGAAGAGACCGGTGACATCGTCAAGGTCGGCGAGTGGGTGCTGCGTCAGGCCTGCACCCAGGTGCGAACCTGGCAGACCCACGGATACCCTGGGCTGCGCTGCTCGGTCAACCTGTCCAGCCGCCAATTGCTCGAACAGGGGTTCGCCGAACGGGTGGCTCTGATCCTGGCCGAGACCGGCCTGCCGGCCAACAGTCTGGTGCTGGAAATTACCGAAAGCCTGTTGATGCAGGATGGTCCACAGACCCTGGCGACGCTGCGTGAACTGGAGAGCATGGGGGTACGCATTGCCCTTGATGATTTTGGTACCGGCTTTTCTTCGCTGGGCTATCTGCACCGCTACCCGCTACATATCATCAAGGTCGACAAGAGCTTCGTGTCCATGGAGCCGGATAATGAACGGCTCAAGGCTATCAGTCGAGCAATCATCGGGCTGGGCCGGGGCCTGGAGATGGATGTGATTGCAGAAGGGATCGAAACCGCCGAACAGATGGCGTTTCTCGATCAGGAAGGGTGTCACTTCGTTCAGGGCTACTGGTTCAGTCGGCCGCAGTCTGCCCGACAGCTCGAGCCAGTGCTGGCCAGTCTGGCCGGGCCCGTGGCAGGCGCCGACCGGCTGCGTCCGACCCTGATCAACTGATCAGGGTCTATCAGGTAGCGACGTTAACGCAGGATATGCGGGTTGCCCAGGCCTTGAACTGCCAGCAACTCCTCTTCATCCAGCCAGTGCTGTACCGGGACCGCGCAGACTTCAGCGCAGGCGGCGACTACATGGGCCCAGGTTGAGCGGTTGGCGAACAGCATGCCGGCTTCGTCCAGAGTGCCGCCGCGATTGATATAACCCAGCACCCTGCTACGTTCAAAGTGCGGCAACAGGTTGGCCAGGTGCCCACGCATCACTTCCGGGCGCATATGGCAGAGCATGATCCGACGGCTGATCTCGACCGGGAACAGCTTTTCGCGCAACTCCGGGCTGGCGCAGGCGCTGGCCTCGTGGGCATCACGCGGGATGCGGAAATGGCCTGGGTCCTGCAGATAGACCAGTTGCCAGGATTGGCCATGTTCGCTCAGACGTTGCCCGGCGCGTTGCATCTCCGCCAGTTGATAAGCGCCATTGGCGATCAGCAGCAGCGGTTCGCCGTTGGCCTGGTACTCTGCCAGCAGCAAGGCGCCATCGCGGGCCAGTTGGCGGGCCTGTGGCGGTGTCAGCAGACTCGGGCGGTCACGCTTGGCTACCACCAGACAGCTCAGTCGGCCACGCTGCAGATATAGCTGCGGCAATAGCGCCAGGGTGCTGTTGTAGTCGGCTGGGAACACGACCTGCATCACATCGTGCATTTCACCCAGCAGGGCTTCGCAGAAGGTGGTGTCCTGATGTGACTGCTCGTTCTTGCCGTTTTCCCAAGTGTGCGAAGTAGCGATCAGTGGGAAGCCAAGCCAGCCAGCCGGCCGGCCGACTTCCTTTTGGTGTCGGGCGAAGATCAGTTCCTGGCGGACTGCGCCGAGCATCTTGACGCAGAAGGCTTCGTAGCTGGCCACCAGATTCAGGCCACCCTTGTTGGCCAGGCAGGCCGATACAATCGCTTCCTCATTAAGGGCGGTGATCACCTGGCCGTGGATGTCCTCCAGAGCGCTTTCCGGCTCGCTGACCCGGTGCTTGAGTGCTTCGAGCACGCCGCCCAGACGGTTGCTGGCCAACTCGTCCGGGTTGCCGACCCGGGCTCGCAGCTCGGGGTTGGCCTGCACCAGCGCAACGAAGAAGCGATCGACTGCCTGCATCGCCGAGCGCTCATCGCTGCTCCATTCAATTTCCGGGATCAGCGGTTGGGTCGGGTGGCGTTGCGTCAGCGGGTGGTCGCGCTCCAGCGGGCGCTGTTGCTCGGTATGCCGGCTCAACTGCTGGCAAGCCTGGGCTAACTGTTCGGGCTCGACCCAAAGCTTGGCGGCATGCTGGTTGAACAGCTCGCGCGAAGCCTCGTCATGCCGTGGGTTGCCCGGCAATGGCAGGTTGTGAGCCGCATTCTCGCCCGCGCCATAGAAGCCGAAGCCCTTGGTGGTTTCGGCAATGCCGTAGGGGATCGGCAGCGGGTAATGGAGCAGGCCATGCTGATATTCATGCACTCGTCGGCCCAGACGTTGCTCCATCTCGAACAGCACGCAGGCAAAGGCCGCCGGGTCGCGCCCGTCAAACCGGATCGGATCGAAGCCGCAGCGAGTCAGGTGCTCGGCGAAGCCTTCCAGACCGGACAGTGTACCCAGCTCGGTGCGTTGTTCGATGCGCCGGCCATTGGCGATCATGATCGGCAAGGCCGTGCCACAATCTTCGAAACGCCACCAGCGGGGTATCCAATCACTGCCACGTTGCTCTTCGGCAGCGCCGTCAGAGAGAAATGCCACCAAGGTTTCTCCGGGTAGTGGCATGTGCGCATACTGCAGTTCGGCAAAGCCCAGGTAGCCACCTTCGCTGATGCCTCCGGCGGTGTAAGGATTGACGTGACTGCCGAGAGGTGCGGCCGGGCGACCGTCGGGTAACTGGGTATAGCCATAGAAGTCGCGCAACAAGAGATGAAGACCCTGATCACCCTGGTAGCGTTCGGCCTGTTCCGGATGCAGGTTGCCGGTCAGTACGTTGAGTGCATCGATGGCCGCCACGCAGTGACCCTGACCCATCAGCCAACTGCGGGTCTGGCCGGTGAGGTTGTTCAGCGCCAGGTAGGCGGCGTAGCCCGGCACCATGTTCAGGGCCCCGCCGGTATGGCCTTCTGGCCGGGATTTGAAATCTTCGGCCGGCAGCGGGCTGCCGTCGGTATGGCAACGTTTGGCGTAGGTCATGTGGACCACCAGCCAAAGGCCGGCACTGGTCAACAGATCAAGGGCCCTGAGTTGCTGGTAGACCGCATCCAGATTGGGCTGACAGTGCAACTGGACCAGTTGATGGGCGAGCCGGAAGGCGGCGGCCTGGGTCGTCAGGCTGTGTTCTATTACCCCGTAACCGGCGCGCCATTGGGCAAAGCTGGGGTGGTCATTGGCATGCTGGTCAAGGGTGGCTTGATCGGGAAGCAGCTGGCTCACGGTATGGCTCCGTTGTTCATGGCAAACAGTGTGTACTAGGGAAACACTGATTAGTTCCACACAAGCTCAGTAGCCCGGTTGTCGCTGACCTGTTCTGGACCGTTAGATGCCAGGGATGGCATCTAAGAGCGTACAGGGATGTATTTACAGCGTGTCCAGAACAGGTCAGCGACAATTGGGCCAGTACCGAAATGATTTAATCAGTGTTTCCTTAGTGTAGGCGCTCTGGCTGGAACTTCTCTGATCTGGGTCAAGGCTGGTGGCGCTGCGGTCAACCGCCTTCGGTCGTGGAGAAACTGCACGGGGCGGCCGATTTCCGCTACAATGCCGGCTTTTTCCCAAGCGGGCTGCCTGACCTATGGAAATCAATCCGATTCTGAACAACATCAAAGATCTGCGTGGTCGTTCCGAGACCATCAGGGGGTATCTTTGACTACGATCACAAACGTGATCGTCTGACCGAAGTCGAGCGTGAGCTCGAAGATCCAAACGTCTGGAATGATCCGGAGCGGGCTCAGAACCTGGGCCGTGAACGGGCTCAACTGGCGCAGATCGTCGAAACGCTGGACGATATGCACGCTGGCCTGACGGATGCCTCCGAACTGCTGGAAATGGCCGCTGAAGAAAACGACGAGGCCGCCGTGGCCGACATCGTCAGCGAGCTGCAGCGCTTGCAGGACAGTCTGGAAAAACTCGAATTCCGGCGCATGTTCAGCGGCGAGATGGACGCCAACAACTGCTACCTGGATATCCAGGCCGGCTCTGGCGGTACCGAGGCCCAGGACTGGGCCAACATGCTGCTGCGCATGTATCTGCGCTGGGCCGACAAGCACGGCTTCGAGGCGGAAATTGTCGAATTGTCCGAAGGTGAAGTCGCCGGGATCAAGAGTGCCACCGTGCATGTGCGTGGTGAATATGCCTTTGGCTGGCTGCGTACCGAGATTGGTGTGCACCGGCTGGTGCGCAAGAGCCCGTTTGACTCCGGCAACCGTCGGCATACTTCGTTCTGCGCGGTATTCGCCTCGCCGGAAATCGATGACAACATCGAAATCGACATCAACCCGGCCGATCTGCGGGTAGACACCTACCGCTCCTCCGGTGCCGGTGGTCAGCATGTTAACACTACCGACTCGGCAATCCGGATCACCCACGTGCCGACCAATACCGTGGTCAGTTGCCAGAACCAGCGTTCGCAGCACGCCAACCGTGATACTGCGATGAAGATGCTGCGTGCCAAGCTCTATGAGCTTGAAATGCAGAAACGCAACGCCGCCGCCCAGGCGCTGGAAGACAGCAAGTCGGATATCGGCTGGGGCCATCAGATCCGCTCCTACGTGCTGGACCAGTCGCGGATCAAGGATCTGCGCACTGGTATCGAGCGCAGCGACTGCGACAAGGTGCTCGATGGCGATCTCGATGAATATATCGAGGCCAGCCTGAAGCAGGGGCTCTAAGCTCCCGCCAGGCCAACTCTATTACGTGTTTTACCCAGGAAGACCCGACATGACCGATCAGCAGCATGACCAGCAAGCCCATCACGAGGAAGAAAACCGCCTGATTGCCCTGCGCAAGGAAAAGCTTGCCGCCGAACGGGCCAAGGGCAACGCTTTCCCCAACCGCTTCCGCCGTGACAGCTACGCCGGTGATCTGCAGAAGGCCTATGCCGAGCACAGCAAGGAGCAATTGGAAGGCGCGGCGATTCCGGTCAAGGTGGCTGGGCGCATCATGCTCAACCGTGGCGCTTTCATGGTCATTCAGGACATGAGTGGGCGGATTCAGGTGTATGTTGACCGCAAGGGCCTGCCGGCCGAAACCCTGGAAGCGATCAAGACCTGGGACATGGGCGATATCATCGCTGCCGAAGGCACCCTGGCGCGTTCCGGCAAGGGCGACCTGTATGTGCATATGACCGCCGTACAACTGCTGACCAAGTCGCTGCGGCCACTGCCGGACAAGTTCCACGGTCTGACCGACACCGAGCAGCGCTACCGGCAGCGCTATGTTGACCTGATCGTCAACGAGGACACCCGCCACACCTTCCAGGTGCGTTCGCAGGTGATCGGCCACATCCGCAAGTTCCTCGCCGAGCGCAACTTCCTCGAAGTCGAAACGCCAATGCTGCAGACCATCCCCGGCGGTGCCGCAGCCAAACCGTTCGAAACCCATCACAATGCGCTGGATCTGCCGATGTTCCTGCGCATCGCCCCGGAACTGTATCTGAAGCGGCTGGTGGTCGGTGGCTTTGAGCGGGTGTTCGAGATCAACCGCAACTTCCGCAACGAAGGCGTATCGACCCGGCACAACCCCGAGTTCACCATGCTCGAGTTCTACCAGGCCTACGCCGACTATGAAGACAACATGGACCTGACCGAGGAACTGTTCCGCGAGCTGGCCATGGCAGTGCTGGGTACTAGCGAGGTGCCCTATCAGGGCAAGGTGTTCGATTTCGGCAAGCCGTTCGCGCGGATGTCGGTGTTCGACTCGATTCTGCACTTCAATCCCGAGATCAGCGCCGAGGATCTGCGCGATCTGGACAAGTGCCGGGCGATCGCGAAAAAGGCCGGTGCCGACGTCAAGGGCTTTGAAGGACTTGGCAAGCTGCAGACCATGGTGTTCGAGGAACTGGTCGAGCACAAGCTGGAGCAGCCGACTTTTATCACCCGCTATCCGTTTGAGGTCTCGCCGCTGGCGCGCCGCAGCGATGACGATCCGAGCGTGACCGATCGCTTCGAGCTGTTCATCGGTGGTCGTGAAATCGCCAATGCCTATTCCGAGCTGAACGACGCCGAGGATCAGGCCGAGCGTTTCCATGCCCAGGTGGCCGACAAGGACGCCGGTGACGATGAGGCCATGCATTTTGATGCCGACTTCGTCCGCGCGCTGGAATACGGCATGCCGCCGACCGCCGGCGAGGGCATCGGTATCGACCGCCTGGTGATGCTGCTGACCGACTCGCCATCGATCCGCGACGTGATCCTGTTCCCGCATATGCGGCCGGAGCATCACTGATCGTTTTTTCGTTTAAAACCCTGATCCTTCGGGGAATGTGCTGGCGCGTCTGGGGACGGCCTATAGCAGACACGCTACAAGCCATCCCTGGGGCTCGGCGATGGCCATCCATGGCCATCGACGGTCTGCCATAGGCCGTCCCCAGACGCGCTTGGATGCATTGGTGGGGGGCAGGGTTTCCAGCAGTTCTGTCTGGACTTTACGGGGCTGGCTTTATGGCTGGCTGCGGTGCCGGCTGGGTGCCCCGCTGGACCGTCGATAGCCAGGGATGGCTATCGCCGAGCCTACAGGGATGTACTTGTGGCGTGTCCAGCGGGGCAACCAGCCGGCCAAGCATTGCAACAAATCCTCGAGCCCCGTAATGTCCTTGCACAGACCAGCGTTACAACGTCTTAACACCCCGTAGGCGGTCAAGATGGCAGTCAAACAGAGCGAGCAATACCAACTGGTGATCCGCAGCCTGTCCGATCGGCTGGTGGAGGCGCAGGCGCCGATTCGGGTGCTGGATGCGATCAAGTGGGATGACAGTGTGCGCGAGGAGTTCTTTCGCAAACGCTGCAAGAGCCTGCCGCCAGTGGATGCCGATTACTATGCCCAGCGCCCGCTGAGCTTCGATCCGGCCGAGCGTCTGCAACTGTTCCAGGATATTGAGCGCGACATTACCCGCCAGCTAGGCACCTTCAGCCCGGTCGGCCAGATCATGCGCCGCATGTGCCGCGAATATCGGATGGTCATCCGCATGCTGGAAGGGCGCGGTACGCCGGAGTTCGGGCGAATCTCCCAAGAGCTCTATGGCTCGGCTTCGGACGCGTTCCACGCTGGCGACCCGACCATTACCGACCTGGGTATCATGCTTAGTGAGTCCTTGAGCAATATCGGTAACGACCTGGGCCGAGAGCCCAAGACTATTGCTGCACCAGAAGCGGTGGCGATTCTGCAGGACAGGATGAATCAGGCGTTTCCCGATGATCAGGCGGTGCGGGTCTTCGAGTCCGACGGCATCGTAGCCGATGCGGCCGCAGGTGCCGATTACATCAAGATTCGCAGCGATGCCATGTTCAATCAGCGCGACCTGAAAATTCTGGCAGTGCATGAAGGCATGGTGCATGTGGCGACCAGTTTGAATGGTCAGCACCAGCCGATCTGTACCTTTCTGGCCAAGGGGCCACCGTCCTCGACCGTAACCCAGGAAGGGCTGGCGATTTTGATGGAGGTGATTACCTTTGCCTCCTATCCGGCCCGGCTGCGCAAACTGACCAACCGTACCCGGGCGATTCAATTGGCCGAGTCCGGGGCCAACTTCCTTGAAGTGTTCGAGTTCTATCGTGGCGAGGGCTACAGCCGCGAGGACAGTTATGCCAACGCCAGCCGGGTGTTTCGTGGCTCCAGCAGCGAGGGGCTGCCATTCACCAAGGATCTGGCCTATCTCAAGGGCTTTATCCTGACCTACAACTATATCCAGTTGGCGGTGCGCAAGGGCAAGCTGCAGCAGATTCCGCTGCTGTTCTGTGGCAAGACCACGCTGGAGGATATGCGCACCCTGGGGCAACTGGTGGACGAAGGTCTGGTGGTGCCGCCGCGCTACTTGCCCGAGCCGTTTGCTGATCTCAATGCGCTGAGCGCCTGGATGTGCTTTTCCGGATTTCTTACCAACCTCAGCCTCGAGCGGATCGAGGCCGATTACGCCAATATTCTGTAACGGAGTTTCGCATGGCCTGGATTCAGGAAGCCAACAAGATACCTATGATTTTGACCGCGTTTGCCACGGTCGTTGCCACTGTGACGGTGTTGCACCTGTATGGCTATCTGAACCTGACCCAGGATGATCAGGGGCGTGAGCTGGCCAGTTTCGATCTGGTTACCGTAGCCGATGCCCAGGGGCAGTTGCGTGGTACCCCGGCCGATTACCTGGCCGAGTGTGTGGATGGGGTGCTGGTGCTGCATTCGCGGCGGCACAATGCTCTGTCCGGGGTGCTGGTCGATGGTCGCCAGCGGGTGGTGCGTTGTGACGCGCAGTCGGTGCCGGTACTGGGAGGCGCGGATGACTGAGCGTACCGTGCAACTGGACGAGGGCTGGAAACAGGTTCTGGCAGACCAGTTCGAGCAGCCTTACATGCAGCAGTTGCGCGGTTTCCTGCAGGCCGAGAAAAGTGCAGGCAAGGTGATCTTTCCGCCTGGGCCGCTGATGTTCAATGCCCTGAACAGCACGCCGCTGGAGCAGGTCAAGGTGGTGATCATCGGTCAGGACCCCTATCACGGTCCGGGGCAGGCCCACGGTTTGAGCTTTTCGGTGCCGCCGGGTGTGCCGGCACCACCGTCGCTGCAGAATATCTTCAAGGAAATCCAGCGTGACCTTGGCTACCCCATTCCTGGCCATGGTTGTCTGCAAAGCTGGGCCGACCAGGGTGTGCTATTGCTCAATGCGGTGTTGAGCGTGCAGCAGGCCAATGCCGGGTCGCATGCCAATCGGGGCTGGGAGCGTTTTACTTCGCGGATCATTGAAGTGCTGAACGAGCAACGTGAGCATCTGGTGTTCATGCTCTGGGGCAGCTACGCACAGAAAAAAGGTGCGCATATCGACTCTGAGCGCCATTGCGTGCTGGCCTCGCCACACCCTTCGCCGCTGTCGGCCCATCGCGGCTTTCTCGGTAACGGTCATTTCTCGGCCGCCAACCGTTATCTGCAAGAACATGGTCTGACCCCGATCGATTGGCGGCTGCCCTGATCCCGAAGGTTGTGTGGCCCGGTGGGTTATGGCTTATCCTTGAGGCAGTTTGAACCTGCCTGGAGAACCGCCATGGAACATGCTCTGCAACCCTATACCGCGCTGGTACCCAAGACCAAGATGCTGGTGGTCCAGAAGGTGGGCCATACCGCGCTGGTGACCATCGACAACCCGCCGGCCAATACCTGGGATGAAGATACCCTGCACGGTTTGTATGAACTGGTGAAGCATCTGGACAGCGATCCGGAGATCTATGCACTGGTGATCACCGGCCGTGGCGAGCGGTTTTTCTCGGCTGGCGCCGACCTGAAGCTGTTTGCTGAGGGTGACCGGGCCCAGGCCCGGCAAATGGCGCGCTGGTTCGGTCTGGCCTTTGAGGCGCTGCGGGACTTTTCCGGAGTGTCGATTGCCGCGATCAATGGCTATGCCATGGGTGGTGGGTTGGAGTGCGCGCTGGCCTGCGATATTCGCATTGCCGAGCGTCAGGTGCAACTGGCCTTGCCGGAGGCCAGTGTCGGCTTGCTGCCGTGTGCTGGCGGAACCCAGGCGCTGGCCTGGCTGGTGGGTGAGGGCTGGGCCAAACGGATGATTCTGTGTGGTGAGCGTATCGACGGGGTCAAGGCCGAGCGCATTGGTCTGGTCGAGGAGGTGGTCGAGGAAGGGCAGGCCGTGCCGGCGGCGCTACATCTGGCCGCCCAGGTTGGGCGTCAGTCGCCGCGTGCGGTCAAGGCCTGCAAGCAATTGATCCAGGGTGCCCGGAGTCAGCCGTTGAACAGCCTGCTGGCCGACGAGCGCGAGCGCTTTGTCGATCTGTTCGAACTGCAGGATACCCTTGAGGGGGTCAACGCGTTTCTGGAGAAGCGGCCGCCGCAATGGCGCAACCGCTGACGGCAGGCTGAAAATCGGCCATTGCGAGGAGCGTGGGACGTAGCGGCCCTCGCAATGACGGTAAGGGGCGTTCAGCCGAGCAGGTGCATGGCCGCTTCCATTTCTGCTGACAGGTCTTCCTCTTCTTCGCCGAGCGGGTTGATGCCGAGCTTGGCGAAGGAGGGGATCTGGTTCCAGTTCATCTGGGCGAATGGGTGCTCGCTGCCGGCCAATCCGTGGAGCATAGCGACCTGGACGATATCGGCATAGTCGGCTGTGGCCGAATTACGGCTGAAATCCAGGTGCTGGCTGGGTACTTTCAATAGCGGTGCCGGGAAGTCCCAAGCCTCGAGAATCTTGTCACCCAGGACCGGGTGGATGCGCTCAATGACCAGATTCAGGCTGATCGAGTCGCGCAGCAGTTGGCTGTTTTCCTCGGCGTAGCTGAGGATCGGCAAGACACCGATCTGGTGAACCAGGCCAGCCAGGGTGGCCTGGTCGGGCTTGAGCCGGGTGTAGTGACGGCACAGCACGTGGCTGATGCCGGCGACTTCAGTGCTGCGTGCCCAGACTTCACGCATTTTGCGGTCGATCACGTCGGAGGTGGCCTGGAACATCTGTTGCATGGCCAGCCCCGTGGCCAGGTTGGCTGTATAGGTGATGCCCAGGCGGTTGACGGCCATAGACAGGTCGGTAATTTCGCTACGGCTGCGCAGCAGAGGGCTGTTGACTACCTTGATCAGGCGCGCGCTGAGCGCGGCGTCGTTGCTGATTTCCTTGACCAGAAAGGGGATGCTGACATTCGGGTCTTCGGCGGCTTCGCGAACGCGTAGAGCGATTTCCGGCAGGGTGGGTAGCGTCAACTGATCCTTGTTGATGGCGTCGATCAGTTCGTCTTGAACGCGTTGGGCCAGATCGGTCATGCAGTTTCCCTTATTCGGAGGCGTTGTCGGCTTCGGTGGCCGCCAGTTCGTGGTCATAGGGCAGGTCCGCCAGGGTCAGCAGCGGCCCGTCGGCATCGGCCAGACTCAATGTGGCATATTGTGCCGCATCCTTTTGTAGCACGGCCAGCATTTCCACGCGCTGGGCGGTACGTGCGGCGATAACCAGTTCACCGATTGGCTTGCCGCTGTCGCGCTCGACGATCAGTGTGCCTGGCGGTGGTATCGCGGTTCCGGCCAGCAGCAGGCGAAACATCCGGCGTTTGAGTTTGCCCAGATACTGCATGCGAGCGACGATTTCCTGGCCGGTGTAACAGCCTTTTTTGAAACTGACGCCGCCCTGCAGTTGCAGGTTGAGCATCTGCGGTATGAAGCTTTCCTGGGTTGGCCCCATGACCTGGCCGATTCCGGCGCGGATCTGGCGCAGCAGCCACTGGTTGAGGTGGGTCGCAGTGGCCTGTTGGCACAGTTGCTCGAGTACGGTTGGGGCCTTGTCGGCCGGTAGCCATAGCTCGTAGGCGCCGTCACTGAGGCGAATCACCAGTCCTTGGGTGGTTTGGCTCGGGATATCAGTGGTTTCGGGTACGGCCAGTCCTGCCTGCTCCAGAGCCCGGTCAGCCTGTTCACCCCAGAGCCCGAGTCGGCACCAGTGCTGGCTGGCGTCTTCCAGGCGGGCCTTGCGGAAAAAGACCGCGTATTTATTCAGGTCGGCCAGCTGTGGCGTTAGCAGTGACTGTTCCAGCGCCAAGAGATAATGCTCGGGCTCACTGCGCAGCAGCCGAAAGCTCGACTGCATCCGCCCTTTGGGGTTACAGCGCGCGCCCGGCGTACTGCCGGGCACTGGCAGGCGGCTGATGTCACAGGTGATCTGCCCCTGCAGGAAGCGCTCGGCATCGGGGCCAGAGATCGCCAGGATGGCCTCGTGACTGAGCAGGGTCAGAGCTGTGGCGGGCTCATGATCGGGTTCGCAGGTGGCGAAGCGGGAGTGCAGGGGCTCAATAATGGTGGTCATGTCAGTCATGGCTTGTGGTTGGTCCTAAGGAAACACTGATTAATTGCACGTAAGCTCAGTAGCCCGGTTGGCGCTGACCTGTTCTGGACCGTTAGATGCCAGGGATGGCATCTAAGAGCGTACAGGGATGTATTTACAGCGTGTCCAGAACAGGTCAGCGCCAATTGGGCCAGCTCCAAAACTGATTTAATCAGTGTTTCCCTAACATCATAAGGCAGGGTTGGTGGCTTGTCAGTGCGGCCCAGTTCCGGTGTTGAGGTTATAATGATGTTTAATGCATAGCTTTCAACCCGGTGTGGAGATGTTGATGTCGGCCGATATAGAAATGAAACGTTTGTACTGGCACAGCCGGCGCGGCATGCTGGAGCTGGATGTGCTGCTGGTTCCCTTTCTGCAGGAGGCCTACCCGGGGCTGGATGAGGCGGACAAGGCACGCTACCACAAATTGCTTGAGTGCGAGGATCAGGACATGTTCGGCTGGTTCATGCAACGTGGCGAACCGGAAGATCCGGAGCTCAAGCGCATCGTGAGGATTATTCTGGACCGTGTACAGCCCGACTGAATATCTACTGCTGCGACGCCAGCCTTCGCGTGTGCTGGGGGGGCTGGTATTGGTCGTGAGCCTGCTGGCCTGCCTGGCGCTGTATCGCAGCGCCTTGCCTGGGCTGGGTGTGCTGCTGGGCATCATCCTGGTGCTGGGTTACTGCCTGTGGCTGTGGCCCCGGCAGGTCAGTCTGCGGCATGCTCAGTCGGTAACCGGGCTGCGGTTCGATAGTCAGGGCTGGCATGTGTTGCGGCGCGATGGTTCCGAGGCTGATGTAAGCCTGCAGGCCGATACCTATGTCAGTGCCTTCCTGACCGTGGTACGGCTGCGTGAGCCCGGACGCTGGCGTCCGGTCTCGGTGATTTTGCCGGCCGACGCGGCGTCCGAGGATGCCTTGCGGCGTTTGCGTCTGCGCCTGCGTTTCAGTCGTCAGCGCTGGGCGGCTGCAGAATAGTGTCTTCGGCCTGCTCTAGCTGAGCCGGGTAGTCGAGAGTGTAATGCAAGCCGCGACTTTCCTTGCGCAGCATTGCCGAACGGATGATCAAGTCGGCCACCAATGCTAGATTGCGCAGTTCCAGCAGGTCGCGGCTGACCCGATAGTTGCTGTAGAACTCGTGGATTTCAGCGCGCAGCATGTCGACCCGGTGCTTGGCGCGCTGTAACCGCTTGGTGGTCCGCACGATTCCCACGTAATCCCACATGAACCGCCGCAACTCGTCCCAGTTGTGCGAAATGATCACGTCTTCGTCTGAGTCGGTGACCTGGCTTTCATCCCAGCGCGGCAGGTCGCTGGCTAGCTGGGTCTGGTCCAGGCAGCTGAGAATGTCCTGACTGGCGGTGCGGCCGTAGACGATGCATTCGAGCAGCGAATTGCTGGCCATGCGGTTGGCGCCGTGCAGACCGGTGAAGCTGGTCTCGCCGATCGCGTACAGACTGTCCAGATCGGTACGCCCGTTCTGGTCGACGACAATCCCGCCGCAGGTGTAATGCGCTGCCGGTACTACCGGGATCGGTTCGCGGGTGATGTCGATACCGAAGGTCAGGCAGCGTTCGTACACGGTCGGGAAGTGGCTGCGGATGAACTCGGCCGGCTTGTGGCTGATGTCCAGATATACGCAATCAAGCCCCAGGCGTTTCATTTCATGGTCGATGGCGCGGGCGACAATGTCGCGCGGGGCCAGTTCGGCGCGGGCGTCGAAGCGCGGCATGAAGCGCTGGCCGTTGGGCAGCTTGAGCAGCGCGCCTTCGCCGCGCAGGGCTTCGGTAATCAGAAAACTCTTGGCCTTGGGGTGGTACAGGCAGGTTGGATGGAACTGGTTGAATTCCATGTTGGCAACCCGGCAGCCGGCCCGCCAGGCCATGGCGATGCCGTCGCCTGAGGCGCTGTCAGGGTTGCTGGTGTAGAGGTACACCTTGCTGGCGCCACCGGTGGCCAGCACCGTGAAGCGCGCGCTAAAGGTTTCCACGTGACCGTTCTGACGGTTGAGAATGTAGGCGCCAAGGCAGCGCTTGCCACCGCGGCCAAGTTTCTGGCTGGTGATCAGGTCGACTGCTACCCGGTCTTCAAGTAGTTCGATGTTGCTGTGAGCCTGGGCCTGTTGCAGTAATGTATTGAAAATCGCTGCGCCGGTAGCGTCGGCAGCATGGATGATGCGCCTGTGGCTGTGGCCGCCCTCGCGGGTCAGGTGGAAATCGTCACTTTCGCTGCCATCTTCACGCCGTTCACGGGTAAAGGGCACGCCCTGTTCGATCAGCCAGCCGATTGCATCACGGCTATGGCCGACGATGTGACGTACTGCGTCTTCATGGCACAGGCCGCCGCCGGCCACCAGGGTATCCTGGACATGGGCGTCGACGGTGTCATGGTCATCGAGTACTGCAGCTACCCCACCCTGGGCCCAGAAAGTTGAGCCTTCGGACAGCTGGCCCTTGCTTAGGACTGCCACGCGCAAATCCTCGGCCAGGTGCAGGGCCAGGGTCAGGCCGGCAGCGCCGCTGCCGATTACCAGTACATCGTATTCATGCCTGTGGCTCATAGATCGAGGTGCGTCCGTTAAAATCGTGGCTGGGGGGCTGCTGCCGCTAGCTGCTTGGTGCTGGCCGAGTCGGTAGTATATAGAAGGCGTGCGGGCTGCAATACCGTCTGGATGCATGAGTCGGCGCGTCGTTGTTTCTGCTGCCGTGCCGGGCTTGCTATTATGCGGACAGCGGCATGATGGCCGTATGGAACTTTTGCCGTGCTCCGGGCTCCTATGCCTGAACCTGAGTGAGGGGAGAACTTTTGGTTACATTGCGGGTCTACCACATCAAGGCGGGTCGAACGACTGACAGCCATGGGGCGTCAGCATGACCGAACCTAGCGACCAGCAGTTGGTCGAACGTGTACAGCGCGGTGACAAGCGAGCTTTCGATCTGTTGGTGCTCAAGTATCAGCACAAGATTCTGGCGCTGGTGACACGCTTTGTACATGACGCCCATGAGGCGCAGGATGTGGCCCAGGAAGCTTTTATCAAGGCCTACCGGGCGCTGGCGAACTTTCGCGGTGATAGTGCCTTCTACACCTGGCTCTATCGCATTGCGATCAATACCGCCAAGAACTATCTGGTCGCCCGTGGCCGGCGTCCGCCAGATTCTGATATCGCCGCCGACGAGGCGGAATATTACGAGGGGGACAGCGCCCTCAAGGATATTCATTCGCCGGAACGCGATCTGCTGCGTGACGAGATTGAGCAGGTGGTCAACAACACGTTGCGCCAGTTGCCGGACGATTTGCGAACCGCTCTGACCTTGCGTGAATTTGAAGGTTTGAGTTATGAAGACATTGCCGCTGTGATGGACTGCCCGGTAGGTACCGTAAGGTCGCGTATTTTCCGGGCGCGCGAGGCAATAGATAAAGCCCTCAAGCCCTTGCTCGAAGCCTGAGCAGCGGATTGAATGGCATGATGCAGCGAGCCCTCCGGGGCCTATAGCAGAGGTACAGCAATGAGAAGCGAATCCTTGCAGGAGTCTCTCTCCGCGCTCATGGATGATCAGGCCGATGAGCTGGAAGTGCGACGGGTGCTGCAAGCCTGTGAGCAGGATCAGGCCTTGCGTGACACGTGGGCGCGCTATCAGTTGGCGCGGGCGGTGATGCACAAGGAACCCTGGCAGGGTCAGGTTGACCTGTCTGCGGGGATTGCCGCTGCCCTGGCCGATGAACCGACTCCGGTCGCCAGTCAGCCTGAGCAGTCTCGGCGTACCGCCTGGTGGCCGCGCATGGGGCAGGTGGCGGTGGCTGCCTCGGTAACTCTGGCAGTGCTTGTTGGGGTGCGTATGGTCAATCAGGATGTAACTCCTGGTGAGCCGGTGATCGTTGCTGAGCGCAATGCGCCAAATATGGCCCCAGCACCGCTGTCCGGCCGTCAGCCTGGTGGCGCGGTTCTGGCTGGCTTCTCCCAGTCCTCTGGAGTCAATGCCGACCCGCAGGCCCCGTCGGCCTGGCACGAACAGCGTATTGGCAACTATCTGCGTGAACATGCCGAGCACAGCGCCCAGTTCACCACGCCGCACCTGTTGCCTTATGCTCGCGCCGCGAGCCTGGAAGGTAATTAGTGGTAATACTGGGTCGCACGCTGCGAGGTGCTTGTCTGGCGGTGCTGCTGGCAGCGCCGGGTGTGCAGGCTGACGAGGCGCGAAACTGGTTGGCGCGAATGACCGAAGCGGCCAGCCAGCAAAATTATCAGGGTGCGTTTGTCTATGAACGCACTGGCAGTTTTTCCACTCACCAGATCTGGCGACAGGTCGACGGTGATACCACCACCGAGCGTTTGGTTCAGACCGATGGTCCACCCAATGAATGGGTGCGACGCAATGGCCAGTTGCTGTGCGCCAGTTCGTTGACCCCCGGCGTCACTTGGAAGGATGCGGGCCAGGTCGCCGAGCAGCCAGCGCTGCTGCATAACTGGTATGTGCTTCAGGTTCTGGGTACTACGCGGGTCGCTTCGCGGCCGGTAACCGTCATCGCTGTTCAGCCCCGGGATGCGTTCCGTTACGCCTATGAATTGTATCTGGATAATGACACCGGGCTGTTGCTCAAGTCGCTGCTGATCAGCGATCGCAGTGCCTTACTTGAGCGTTTCCAGTTCACCTCCATCAGCTTTGGCCGCACCGATGCGGCTGCGGTGCGCGCAGGCGCCACCTGTCTGCCGCTCAAGCCGCAGGAGTCGGTGGCGGCCAGTGTCGGGCCGAATCTTCAGCCCGGCTGGCTGCCGCCAGGGTTTGCCCTGGGGCACCGCGACGTGCGGCAGGTCGATGACGGCGAACGCTTCCTGAGCGCCAATGTCTATACCGATGGTTTGGCGCGTTTTACCCTGTTTGTCGAACCTTTGGGCGAAGATGGGTTGGCTGATGATCTGCGTGCCCAGCTCGGGCCAACAGTAGCGGTCAGTCGACGTTTGCTGTTGGGCGACGGCAGCTATCTGGCCACGGTGGTGGGTGAAATACCGCCGGCGGCGGCCGAGCGGATCGCTGCCTCGCTGGGTGATTCGGTGGAGCGGCACCGGCCATGATTGAGGAGCAGGGGCGAGTACTGAGTGTCGAGCCTGGAGCCGTCTGGGTTGAAACCGTGCGGCGCAGTACCTGTGGAAGTTGTCAGGCACGCGCCGGATGTGGTCAGGCTTTGCTGCAGAAGCTGGGGTCGGGAGCCCGGCGTGGCTTTGTCCGGGCCTTGTGTGATGGTTCTCCCAGAGTGGGTGACCAGGTTCTGATCGGGGTGCCTGAGGATGCGCTGGTGAAAAGCTCGCTCTGGGTTTACGCCGTGCCGCTGGCTGGGCTCTTTATCCTGGCGCTGCTGGCCCAGGCCCTGGGCTGGCAGGAGCCAGCGATTATTGCGGCGGCGGTGACGGGGCTGGTTCTGGGTTTGCTGCTGGTGCGCTGGCATGACCGGCGCAGTCGCCATGATCCGGCCTTGCAACCACGGGTGCTGAGGGTGCTTGGGGCACCGCCGTCAGGTGTGGTTCAGGGGCTTGGTGAGCAGGGCGCTTGAGACAAGGCTTAATGAGCCTTGATGAACCTTGATGAACAAAGGAGATGAGGTGTCTATGCTGTCTGTGCAACGCTGGGTAGTGGTTGCCTTTGGGATACTGGTGCTGGGTTGGCAGTCTGCTGCCATGGCCGCCCGAGGCCTGCCGGATTTTACTGAGCTGGTCGAAGATGCCGCGCCAGCGGTGGTCAATATCAGTACGCGTCAGAACATTCCTGATCGGGCTTCGCGCATGGTGCCCGGTATGCCTGACCTGGAAGGTCTGCCCCCACTGTTTCGCGAGTTTTTCGAGCGGGGCTTTCCGCAGACACCTCAACAGGCGCCCCGACAGCGCCAGCCGCAGTCGCTGGGTTCAGGTTTCATCATCTCTCGGGACGGCTATATCCTCACCAATAATCACGTGATTGCCGACGCTGCCGAGATCTTCGTGCGCTTGTCGGATCGCCGTGAGCTGCAGGCTGAACTGGTCGGGGCCGATCCGCGTTCTGACCTGGCGCTGCTGAAAATCGACGCCGGCGGCGATTTGCCGGTGGTCAAGATCGGCAAATCAGCTGATCTGAAGGCCGGTGAGTGGGTGCTGGCAATCGGTTCGCCGTTCGGCTTCGACTATTCGGTGACCGCCGGTATCGTCAGTGCCAAGGGTCGCAGTCTGCCGAACGAAAGCTATGTGCCTTTTATTCAGACCGATGTGGCGATCAATCCGGGTAACTCGGGTGGCCCGCTGTTCAATCTCGATGGCGAAGTGATCGGCATTAATTCGCAGATTTTCACCCGTTCCGGTGGTTTCATGGGGCTATCGTTCGCGATTCCGATGGATGTCGCCATGGATGTGGTCGAACAGCTCAAACGCGATGGTAGCGTTCAGCGCGGCTGGCTGGGGGTGGTGATCCAGGAGGTCAACAAGGATCTGGCCGAGTCCTTCGGTTTGCCGCGGCCGGCTGGAGCGCTGATTGCCCAGACTCAGCCTGATGGTCCGGCTGACCGCGGTGGGCTGCAGGCTGGTGATGTGATCCTGCAGTTCAATGGTCAGGATATCGTCATGTCCTCCGATCTGCCGCATGCGGTGGGCCGGGTCCGGCCGGGTACCGAGGCCAATGTGGTGGTGATGCGTGACAAGAAGCGCCGGACCATCAAGCTGACCGTTGGCGCGCTGCCGGACGACGATAGTATTGCCGCCTCGGGTGGTCCGGCTCCCGGTGCTCCGGCTGCAGCCGACAATCGTCTGGGTGTCACTGTGGTCGAACTGAGTGATGAGCAAAAGCAGAGCCTGGATGTGCGGGCCGGCGTGGCGGTGCGTGAAGTGCGGCCAGGCCCGGGCGCCATGGTCGGGCTGCGTCCTGGCGATATCATTACCAATCTTGACAACAAGGTGATCGATTCGGTGACTGCCTTTGAGCAGACAGCCAAGGAACTGCCGAATAATCGCTCGATTTCCATGCGGGTAATCCGTCAGGGACGGGCCAGTTACATTACCTTCAGACTGGCCGAATAGGCCGCCACCCACAAGCCGACCAGTGGCGCTGTATCCGTCGCCGGATGTGGTTCCCTGGTCGGGCTTGCGATAGCGCCTTACGGCGTAATCAGGTACACTCGCGGGCTGTTTTGGGGAGCCTGCCCCGCCCACTGCCATGCCTGGCAATCTAGTCTGGATGAACCGCGCCGTGAGTGACCTGAGTCTTATTCGTAACTTTTCGATCATTGCCCATATCGACCACGGCAAATCGACCCTGGCTGACCGTTTCATCCAGACCTGTGGCGGCCTGACCGAGCGGGAAATGGCCGAGCAGGTGCTCGACTCCATGGATCTAGAGCGTGAGCGCGGGATTACCATCAAGGCTCACAGCGTGACCCTGTATTACACAGCGCGTGACGGCAAGACCTACCAGCTCAACTTCATCGACACCCCCGGTCACGTTGACTTCCACTACGAAGTCAGCCGCTCGCTGGCGGCCTGTGAAGGCGCTCTGCTGGTGGTGGATGCCGCCCAGGGTGTGGAGGCACAGTCGGTCGCCAACTGCTACACCGCCATTGAGCAGGGGCTCGAGGTGATGCCGGTTCTGAACAAGATCGACCTGCCTCAGGCCGAGCCGGAGCGGGTCAAGGCGGAAATCGAAAGCGTGATTGGAATCGATGCAACCGACGCCGTGGCCTGTTCGGCCAAGAGCGGTCTGGGCGTCGAGGATGTGTTGGAGCGCCTGATTCAGGCTATTCCCAGCCCGGAAGGCGAAATTGAGGCGCCGCTGCAGGCACTGATCATCGATTCCTGGTTCGACAACTACCTCGGGGTGGTGTCGCTGGTGCGGGTCAAGCATGGCCGGATCAAGAAGGGCGACAAGGTGCTGGTCAAATCGACCGGCAAGGTGCATCAGGTAGACAGCGTTGGCGTATTCAATCCCAAGCACACTGAAACCGCTGATCTCAAGGCTGGCGAAGTGGGCTTTATCATCGCCGGTATCAAGGACATTCACGGCGCCCCGGTGGGCGACACCCTGACCCTGTCGAATACCCCGGACGTCGATCCGCTGCCTGGCTTTCAGCGGGTCAAGCCGCAGGTCTACGCTGGTCTGTTCCCGGTCAGCTCGGATGACTTCGAGGATTTCCGCGAAGCACTGCAGAAGCTGACCCTGAACGATGCGGCCCTGCAGTTCGAGCCGGAAAGCTCCGATGCGCTGGGCTTTGGTTTCCGTATCGGCTTCCTTGGCATGCTGCACATGGAGATCATCCAGGAGCGTCTGGAGCGCGAGTACGACCTGGATCTGATCACCACGGCGCCGACCGTGGTCTTCGAGGTGGTGAAGAAGGGCGGTGAGGTGATCTACGTCGACAACCCGTCGCACCTGCCTGATCCGTCGCTGATTGAGGAAATGCGCGAGCCGATCGTGCGGGCCAATATTCTGGTGCCACAGGATCACCTGGGCAGCGTGATTACCCTGTGTGTCGAGAAGCGTGGCGTGCAGCACGACATGGTGTTTCTCGGTACTCAGGTGCAGGTGACCTATGACCTGCCGATGAACGAGGTGGTGCTGGACTTCTTCGATCGGTTGAAGTCGGTCAGCCGCGGCTATGCCTCGCTCGATTACAGCTTCGAGCGCTTCCAGGCTGCCAAGCTGGTGCGTCTGGATGTACTGATCAACGGTGAGAAGGTCGATGCCCTGGCGTTGATCGTGCACCGGGACAATGCCGCCTACAAGGGCCGGCAACTGGTCGAGAAGATGAAAGACCTGATTCCGCGGCAGATGTTCGATGTCGCTATTCAGGCGGCCATCGGTGGGCAGATTGTCGCCCGCTCGACGGTCAAGGCACTGCGCAAGAACGTTCTGGCCAAGTGTTACGGCGGCGATGCCAGCCGCAAGAAGAAGCTGCTGGAAAAACAGAAGGCCGGTAAGAAGCGCATGAAACAGGTCGGCAGCGTGGAAATTCCCCAGGAAGCCTTCCTGGCGGTGTTGAAAGTAGACAGCTAAGTCAATAACCAGGGACAGATATGCATTTCAATTTTCCGCTGATATTGGTCATCGCGGTTGCCGGCACAGGATTGCTGGCACTGCTGGATTGGCTCCTGCTGGCTCCCGACCGGCGTCGTGCGCAGGAGCGCTATCAGAGAGAGGTGGACATTGCCGATCCGCAGACGCTAGAGCGGCTGGGCAAGGAACCACTGCTGATCGAGTACTCTAAATCGTTCTTTCCGGTCCTGGCGGTGGTGCTGGTGCTGCGCTCCTTTCTGGTCGAGCCGTTCCAGATTCCGTCCGGTTCGATGAAACCGACCCTGGAGGTTGGTGACTTCATCCTGGTCAACAAGTTTTCCTATGGCATTCGCCTGCCAGTCCTCGATACCAAGGTGATTCCGATTGGGGACCCGCAGCGCGGGGATGTCATGGTGTTCCGCTACCCGAATGACCCCAGGATCAACTACATCAAGCGAGTGGTTGGCTTGCCCGGCGATCACGTGGCCTACACTGACAAGCAGCTGTTCGTCAACGGCGAGCCGGTCAGTCGCGAGCTGCTGCGGGTCGAGCCCGATGACGAGGTGCCGGCTGGGCATCCGTTGCAGGCCCTGGCCCAGGCCGATGTTTTTGAGGAGCAGTTGGGCGATACCGCTCACCTGATTCGTCACAAGCGCCTGTCGCAGGCGCCGCCCGCGCGTGAATGGGTGGTGCCCGAGGGTCACTACTTCATGGTGGGTGACAACCGTGACAACTCCAATGACAGTCGTTACTGGAATGCTGCGGATATGCCTCGGGAGTTGTGGGGTATGGTTCCCGACAACTATATTGTAGGCAAGGCCTTCGCTGTCTGGATGCACTGGCCCGAGCCGAAGTTGCGCAATCTGCCGAGTTTCTCCAGTGTTGCCCGGATCCACTGAGCTCCGGCGGGTAGCCAATTGGGCCTGATCGCGGCCATAGCCTAGGCTAAGTAGTACGGCAGCTCGACAATAATATTCACATCGGACGTAACGAGGTCATCATGCGCCACTCGCAGAAAGGCATGTCATTTTTTGGCTGGCTGGCAGTCATCGCTCTGATCGTTTTCGGTCTGGTGATCGCGGCCAAACTGATTCCCATCTATATGGACCATTTTGCTCTGCGCAAGATCGTCACTTCGGTGAATGCCGACCCTTCGCTGGAGATCCACTCGTTGCGGGACATGCATAGCCACATCAGCCGCGGCATGCAGATCAACAGTATTCGCGATATCCGCATGGATGATGCGGTCAGTGTGACGGCCAGCGGCACCGATGCCTATACCGTAGTGATCAAGTACGAGGTACGTTCGCCTCTGCTCAAGACCGTGGACCTGCTGGTCCATTTTGATGAAACCCATATTGTCAGACCCTTAAAGTGAGTAACAAGCTAGACCGACTTGAACGCAAGATAGGGTACAGTTTCAAGGATCAGGAACTGCTGGTCCTGGCCCTGACCCACCGGAGTCACGGCGGGCGCAACAACGAGCGCCTGGAGTTTCTTGGTGACTCGGTACTCAATTTCGTCGCCGCCGAGGCGCTGTTCCAACGTTTTCCCCAGGCCCGCGAAGGCCAGTTGTCGAGGCTGCGGGCCCGGCTGGTCAAGGGCGTGACCCTGGCTGAACTGGCCAAGGGCTTCGAACTGGGCGAATACCTGCGCCTGGGCTCAGGTGAACTCAAGAGCGGTGGCTTTCGCCGTGAATCTATCCTGGCCGACGCCACCGAAGCGATCATCGGGGCCATCTATCTGGATAGCGGGATGGAGACCGCCCGCGAGCGGATTCTGCACTGGTTGCAGGAGCACATGGCCGAGCTGACCCTGATCGACAACAACAAGGACCCGAAAACCCGCCTGCAGGAGTACCTGCAGTCGCGTCAGTGCGAACTGCCGCGTTACGAGGTGATCGAAAGTAGCGGTGAGGCGCACTGCCGGACCTTCAAGGTCGACTGCCAGATTGCCTTGTTATCAGAACGTACTTTCGGGGTTGGCAGCAGTCGCCGGCTGGCCGAACAGCAAGCCGCCCAGGAAGCTTTGCTAGCCCTGGGGGTGGAGAAAATCGATGACTGATGCGAACCGTTGTGGCTACGTGGCCATTGTTGGCCGGCCAAATGTGGGCAAGTCGACGCTGCTCAATCATATCCTCGGGCAGAAGCTGGCGATCACCTCGCGCAAGCCGCAGACCACCCGGCATACGCTGCTGGGGATCAAGAGCGAGGGGCCGGTGCAGGCGATCTATGTCGACACCCCCGGTCTGCACAAGGAAAACGAGAAAGCGCTCAACCGCTATATGAACAAGAGCGCCAGCCAGGCGCTGCGTGATGTCGATGTGGTGCTGTTCGTGGTTGACCGGCTGCGCTGGACCGATGAAGACCAGATGGTGCTGGAGCGGATTCAGCAGGTGCGCTGCCCGGTGCTGGTTGTGGTCAACAAGGTTGACCGGCTGGATGACAAGCACACCTTGCTGCCGCATCTGGAGTGGCTGACCGAGCAGTTGCCCGAAGCCGAGGTGGTGCCGGTATCGGCACTGCACGGGCGCAATATCGAGCATCTCGAGCAACTGATTGCCGAACGTTTGCCCGAGAGTGAACACTTCTACCCTGACGATCAGTTGACCGACCGCAGTTCGCGGTTTCTGGCCGCTGAGCTGGTGCGCGAGAAGGTCATGCGTCAACTCGGTGCCGAGGTGCCCTATCAGGTCACGGTCGAGGTCGAGCAGTTCAAGCAGGAAGGCAAGATCCTGCATATCCATGCGCTGATTCTGGTCGAACGCGATGGCCAGAAGAAGATCATCATCGGCGATGGCGGCGAGCGGCTGAAGAAGATCGGCCAAGAAGCGCGGCTGGACATGCAAAAGCTGTTCGGCAGCAAGGTCATGCTCAATCTCTGGGTCAAGGTGCGTCGCGGCTGGTCGGATGACGAGCGGGCGCTGAACTCGCTGGGCTACCGCTTCGACTGAGCGGGTGCCCCATGCACCTTGCGCTAACCCCCGCCTATGTCCTGCACAGCAGGCCCTATCGCGACAGCAGCGCGCTGGTCGATTTGCTGACCCTGCATCAGGGGGTGCAGCGAGTCGTCTGGCGCGGCGCGCGTGGTGCGCGTAAGGGCAATGCGGCGCAGCCATTCGTGCCACTTATGGTCGGCCTGGGCGGGCGCGGTGAACTGAAAACCCTGCAGCAGGCCGAAGTCGCCGGGCATTATCGCCTGCTTCAGGGCGATGCACTGTTCAGTGGTTTGTACCTGAACGAGTTGCTGGTGCGGCTGCTGACCCCCGGTGATCCCCAGACCCTGTTGTTTGCCGCCTACCAGAACAGCCTGCAGGCGTTGGCCGAGGCCGAGCCGGTAGAACCGTTGCTGCGCCGTTTCGAATGGCAGCTGCTGGAGGTTCTGGGCTATGGTTTCAGTCTTGCCGAGGATGCCGAGGGCGCTATGGTGGATGCGCAGGGCTATTATCACTGGCAGTTCGAGCGCGGTCTGGTCCGGCTCTCGGGTCTGGTTCCGCCATCGGCGCTGCCAGGGGCGGCGCTGTTGGCCATGGCCGCCGATGACTGGCGTGACGCCGAGACTCTGCGCACCGCCAAGCGCTTGATGCGCCAGGCTCTGGGCGTTCATCTGGGTGAGCGACCGCTGCTCAGCCGGCAACTGTTTTCCGTTTCCAACAAGGAGTCTTCCCGTGACTGATCCGCAACGTGTGCTGCTGGGGGTGAACATCGACCATATCGCGACCCTGCGTCAGGCGCGCGGTACCCGCTACCCCGATCCGGTCCAGGCGGCAATCGAGGCCGAACAGGCTGGCGCCGATGGTATTACCGTGCACCTGCGCGAGGATCGCCGGCATATTCAGGAGCGCGATGTGCGTTTGCTCAAGGAGGTGATGCAGACCCGGATGAATCTGGAAATAGCGGTTACCGACGAGATGCTGCTGTTTGCCCGGGAGATTGCTCCGGAACACGTGTGTCTGGTACCCGAGCGGCGCGAAGAACTGACCACCGAGGGTGGGTTGGATGTGCTGGGCAATCAGGCTCGGGTGCAGGAAGCGGTCGAGCAACTGGCTGCCCAGGGCGCCGAAGTATCGCTGTTCATCGACGCTGATCCACGCCAGATTGAGGCGGCCAAGCAGGCCGGGGCACCGGTCATTGAGCTGCATACCGGTCACTATGCCGACACCCAGGGGGCTGAGCAGGCCGAGGCGCTGGCGCGGATCCGCGAAGGGGTGATCTATGCCCGCAAGCTGGGTCTGGTGGTCAATGCCGGGCATGGACTGCACTATCATAATGTCGAGCCGATTGCGGCTATCCCCGGAATCAATGAGCTGAATATCGGGCATGCGCTCATTGCCCGGGCGCTATTCACTGGCCTGGCTGCGGCGGTGCGGGAAATGCGGGCGCTGATCCTGAGCGCCGCGGCTGGCCGATGATCATCGGGATTGGCACTGATCTGGTGTTGGTGGCGCGGATCGAGGCGGTGGTGGCGCGTCAGGGTGAACGCTTTGCCCGGCGTATTCTGACCCCTGCCGAGTTCCAGCGCTACGCCACGCATCATCAGCCGCTGCGTTTTCTGGCTAAGCGCTTCGCGGCCAAGGAGGCGATTCTCAAGGCTTTGGGAACCGGGTTGGCCAAGGGTATGTCCTGGCAGCATATCCAGATCGACAGTGACGCCAACGGCGCGCCTCTGGTGGTGCTGAGCGGCACGGCGCTGGCCCGGCTACAGCGGGGCGGCGGCGGGCGCATGCTGCTGTCGCTCAGTGATGAGCGCGAGCAGGCCCTGGCTTTTGCGCTGTGGTCCGCCGGCTAGGGAAACACTGATTAATTGCACGCAAGCCCAGCAGCCCGGTTGGCGCTGACCTGTTCTGGACTGTCGATGCCCTGGATGGGCATCGTCAAGCCCCTAGGGATGGGTTCACGGCGTGTCCAGAACAGGTCAGCGACAATTGGGCCAACACCGAAACTGATTTAATCAGTGTTTCCCTAGGGTCAGCGCTGCTCCAGATCGGCCTGACAGGCCTGCAGTCGCTCGATGGCCTGTAGCAGTTGGTGGATCTCGGCCCGGCAGTTCTGCCCCTGTTTCAGTCGATTCTCAGCCGCCTGGCAACAATTACGCAATTGTGGCACGCCGCAATAGCGGGTAGCGCCATGCAGGCGGTGAACATGTTCGAGCAGGGCGTCTGGCTGTTCCTGCTGCAGTGCCTGTTCGATACGCCGGCGTTCATCCGCCAGGCTACCGATCAGCATGTGCAGCATGTCTTCGGCCAAATCTAGCTTGCCGGCGGCCAGGCGCAAGCCTTCGGCGTTGTCCAGCACTGGCAGCGCTTCATCCAGGGTGCTGGCCTCGGGTTGCGGCTCATCATCACGTGCTGGTGCTTCGGGTAGCGGGTCAAGAATGATGCCGGTCCAGCGGTGCACGCAGTAGCGCAGCTGTTCCGGGCTGATCGGCTTGCTCAGATAGTCGTTCATGCCACATTTGAGCAGTTGTCGCCGCTCCTCGGCCAGGGCATGGGCGGTCAGGGCAACTATCGGGACCGCATCGCAACCGGCAATCTCTTCGCGCAGACGCAGTTCGGCAGTGGTCTGGCGGCCGTCCATGCCAGGCATCTGAACGTCCATGAATATCAGATCAATACGCTGCTCACCGGTAATGCTCAGGGCTTCTTCGCCGCTGCTGGCGGTGACGACCCGGGCTCCCATTTCGCTGAGGAAGGTTTCGACCAGGCGCAGGTTGGCCGGGTTGTCGTCGACACATAGAACCTTGAGCAGGCTTTCCTGGCGTGGTTGCTTGACGGCAGGGTCGTTCTGAGGCTGCGGGCGTAGGAGCAACAGGGCGGCGCGGAACAGCTTGCGCTGGCATACCGGTTTGGAAAGGACCTGGCATTGCGAGCCGACCAGTTGATCAAGTTCGGGCAGGTGCTCGCTGGTCTCGGTCAGCAGAATATACTTGCTGTCATATTGTTTGGCCCATTCACGGGCCAGGTTTAGCGGTTCGCCGGGGCCGCAGTTGGGTTGCTGCGAGCTTAGCAACACCAGAGCCGGTGGCTCGGCTCCGCTCTGAAGCTGCTGTTCCAGGACTTGCGGGCTGTCGTACAGGCGAACGCTCAGGCCCAGGTCCTCAAGCCCGTGCAGCAATGCCTGGCGGCTCAACAGCTGAGGCTCGATCAGTGCGGCACTCAGGCCTGCCAGCGGTGTGTTGGGCAGGTCGTCAGCGGCCTGGCTGGATTTGTTGAGGCGCAGCGTCAGCCAGAATTCCGAGCCTTCGCCCGGCTTGCTGTGCAGGCCGATTTCGCCGTGCATCTGCTCGACCAGGCGTTTGGCGATCACCAGTCCCAGACCGGTACCGCCGGATTGCCGGGTCAGGGTGTTGTCGGCCTGGCTGAAGGCCTGGAACAGTGACTTCTGCTCAGCGCTGGTCAGGCCAACGCCGGTGTCGGTCACGCTGATCCTCAGCAGGGCGTGGGTCTCGTCTTCCTGTTCGAGCATGGTGCGCACGCAAACCGAGCCCTGATGGGTGAACTTGATTGCATTGCTGATCAGATTGGCGAGGATCTGCTTGAGCCGCAGCGGGTCGCCGCTCAGCCCCAGTGGCGTGTCGCGGTAGATGATGTTGACCAGCTCCAGGCCCTTGATATGGGCGGCCGGGGCGAGCATGGTCAGGGTGTCCTGAATCAGGTCGCGCAGGTTAAATGGCAGGTTGTCGAGGATCAGCTTGCCGGCTTCGATCTTGGAGAAGTCGAGGATCTCGTTGATGATCGCCAACAGGTTGTCGGCCGACTTGCCAATGGTATCCAGGTATTCCTGTTGGCGTGGGCTCAGTTCGGTACGTTGCAGCAGGTTGCTGAAGCCAAGAATGCCGTTGAGTGGGGTGCGCAATTCATGGCTCATATTGGCCAGGAATTCGGATTTGATCCGGCTGGCTTCCTGAGCAGTCTTGCGCGCCATGTCCAGCTCGATGTTCTGGATTTCGATGGTTTCCAGGGTTTGCCGCAGATCTTCGGTGGCCTGGTCGATGTTCTGCTGCAGTTCGCCCTGGGCGCTCTGCAGGGTGCGGGCCATGGTGTTGATGCCATTGGCCAGATCATCCAGTTCGCGGCTGCCGGTGGCGCCCAGGCGCACATCCAGCTGGCCTTCGCTGATCCGGTCAATGGTGTCGTTGATTTGGCCGACCGGGTCGGTGATGCGTCGGCCCATGGTGCTGACTACCCCGCCGGTAATCAAGAGACCGATGATGATCAGGGCGCTGGCGCTGAGCAGGCCCTGGTAGCGGCGGATCTGGGTGCTGCTGTGGCTCAGTTCGACCTCCAGCCAGCCGAGCAACTGATCGGTTTCCAGTAGGGCGTCGGGAAATTGTGCGATCAATTCGGCGGTGGCCAGCAGCGGCAGGGTGAAACGGCTGCTGGCCCCGCTAGCCTGGACCTGCAGGCCAGTGCCAGCGCCCAGCCCGTCGGTAGCCAGGGTGCGTGCGCCGGGGATCATCCGTGGGCCGGCATGGGTCAGCAATTGCTGGTCGGGGCTGAGCAGGCTGACGGCTCTGACATCGCTGTGATTGAGGGCGTTGTTCAGCAGGGTACTCAGTTCTTCGGGCTGTTGGTGGATCAGGGCCACTGTGCTGGGGCGTTGCAGGTACTCGACGGTCATCAGTCCGCGTTCGAGCAGTTGGCGTTCCAGCTGGTTCGACTGTTGCCAGGCAAACCAGCCACCCAGAGTCACTGCCAGAAGCCCGGCCGGGACCAGGGTCATCAACAGGATGCGGGCCTTGATGCCAATCTCGCTCATGGGACCTCTCGTGCAGTTTGTTAGTGGGTCAGAATATGCAGGGAAACATCGCTCACCGGCCCACCAGGATTTTATCTGTCGGATTTGTGTTTCACCTGGGTCCTGAGACCCGTTTGTCGGTATCATAGGCGTACTGACAAAAAAGCACAGCCTCAAGCCAGAGCCGAACCTCAGAGCAGCGTCCTGTCAACGGGCCTGGAGGGCGGCAAACTGACGTAATTGAGTATGTAGGTGAATGATGAATATCGAGTATCCCACCATTGCCGACTGCATTGGCAACACCCCTCTGGTTCGCCTGCAACGTTTGCCCGGCCAAACCAGTAATACCGTACTGGTCAAGCTCGAAGGCAACAATCCGGCGGGGTCGGTCAAGGATCGTCCGGCACTATCAATGATCGAGCGCGCCGAGTTGAGCGGGGCGATCAAGCCGGGTGACACACTGATCGAGGCGACCTCAGGCAATACCGGTATCGCGTTGGCCATGGTGGCGGCGATCAAGGGTTATCGGATGGTCCTGATCATGCCCGACAACATGAGTGCTGAGCGCAAGGCGGCGATGACCGCCTATGGTGCCGAACTGATTCTGGTCAGCCGCGAGGCAAGTATGGAAGGTGCCCGTGATCTGGCCTTGCAGATGCAAAGCGAAGGCAAGGGCAAGGTGCTTGACCAGTTTGGCAATCAGGACAATCCTGAAGCGCACTACAGCGGTACCGGTCCGGAGATTTGGCGCGATACCCAGGGCAGTATTACCCATTTTGTCAGCTCGATGGGTACGACCGGCACTATCATGGGCACGTCCCGCTATCTCAAGGAACAGAATCCGGCGATCCAGATTGTCGGCCTACAGCCGATGGAAGGTGCCTCGATTCCTGGTATCCGGCGCTGGCCGGAGGCCTATCTGCCGAGCATCTTCGATGCCAGCCGGGTCGATCAGGTGATCGACATGGGGCAGGAGGAGGCCGAGCGGACCATGCGTCGGCTGGCTCGTGAAGAGGGCATCTTCTGTGGCGTTTCCTCTGGTGGTGCGGTGGCCGGGGCCTTGCGTATTAGTGCTGAGGTCGAGAATGCGGTGATTGTGGCAATCATTTGCGACCGGGGTGATCGCTACTTGTCCACCGGGGTGTACGACAGCTGACCATGAACAGATTTCGAGGGCGGGCCCGGCGTACACCGCAGGCGCAGGCGCCAGCGGCCATTGGTCAGCGGCTGGAGCTTGGACTTGAACGCCTGACCCATGATGGTCGTGGCATCGGTCAATGGCAGGGGCGCACGGTGTTCGTCGAGGGTGGTTTGCCCGGAGAAACCGTCAGAGCCCGGGTTGTTCAGGCCCGCAGCAAGCTGATCGAGGCGCGCCTGGAACGGGTGCTCGGTGGTGATTCCGAGCGTCAGGTTCCGGCCTGCGCGCATGCCGATCTGTGCGGTGGCTGCAATCTTCAGCACATGCCACATGCGACTCAGCTCAGGATTAAACAGCAGGCTCTGGCCCAGCAATTGCAACATTTTGCCGGTATACAACCAGAGCACTGGGCAGCGCCGTTGCTAGGGCCGGAATACGGCTACCGGCAGCGTACCCGTATCGCCGTGCGCTGGCAGCCGGAGCAGCAGCGTTTGCAGGTAGGTTATCGCCAGCGTGGCAGCAGCGAGCTGGTCGAAGTGAATCAGTGCCCCATTCTGGTGCCTGCGCTTGAAGCCTTGCTCAAGGCGCTGCCGGCAGTGCTGGGGCGCTTGCAGGCACCTCAGGCGCTGGGGCATGTCGAGCTGATTGGTGGTGAGCGGCCGGCATTGTTGGTGCGGCATATCCGCCAGTTGCCGGCGGCTGATGTCGAGGCGCTTGGCGCGCTGGCCCGGGCGCACCTGGCCCACTGCTGGCTACAGGGCGAAGAGGGGCAGGCGGCGCGGTGCGTGACGGCCGAGGCCGAGCAGGCGATGCCGGCCTACCGTTTGGCCGATCAGCAGCTATGCTTCGAGTTTGCACCGGGCGACTTTACCCAGGTCAATGCCGAGATCAACCAGCGGATGGTCAATCAGGCACTGGACTGGCTGGCGCCACAACCGGGTGAACGGATCCTGGATCTGTTTTGCGGGGTAGGTAATTTTGCCCTGGCCCTGGCGCGCCAGGGTGCGCAGGTCAGCGCCATCGAAGGCAGTGAGGCAATGGTGGCTCGGGCTGCGGCCAATGCCGGCAAAAATGCGCTGCAGGGCCTGCACTTTTCCCAGGCGGACTTGTCGAAGCCGGTGACGGAGATATTGTCCGGACAGGTTTGGGACGCGGCTTTGCTGGATCCGCCGCGTGACGGGGCACAGCAGTTGGTCCGGGGCTTGGCGGCGCTGGGGGTTGGTCGGGTGTTGTATGTTTCCTGCAACCCGGCGACCCTGGCGCGTGATGCGGGACTGCTGGCCGAAGCGGGATATCGACTGGAGCGGGTCGGGATCATGGACATGTTCCCGCATACCGCCCATGTGGAAGCCATGGCTCTGTTTCGACACCACAAGTGAGTGTCGCCAGAGCGGCGAGGAATCGAGGTAATGGTACAAGTCAGAGCGGAACACCCGATCAATCGTGACGGCAGCGTCAATCTGGATGCCTGGCTGGAACGTATCCAGCATCGCGTGCCGTTACAGTCACCGGCGGTGCTGCGTGAAGCCTGTGAGTGGGCGGAAGATCTCGAGCAGGCGGCGATCGCCGCTGAGAACATCTGGTCCGAAGGCACCAGCAGTTACCGGATTGGCCTGGAAATGGCCGAGATTCTGGCCGACCTCAAACTGGACCAGGATTCACTGGTGGCCGCCGTGGTCTACCGGGCGGTGCGTGAGCGCAAGACTGACCTGGCCGAGGTCGAGCACCGGTTTGGTGAGGTAGTCGCCCGGCTGGTAGATGGGGTGCAGCGGATGGCGGCCATCAGCGTCTCGCAAAACCCGGCCAAGACCAAGGCGTTCAGCCCTCAGGCGCAGATCGAGAATCTGCGCAAGATGCTGGTGACCATGGTCGATGACGTGCGGGTGGCGCTGATCAAGCTGGCCGAGCGTACCTGTGCGATCCGGGCGGTCAAGGATGCGCCCGAGGAAAAACGTTATCGGGTCGCCCGCGAGGTGTTCGACATCTATGCCCCGCTGGCCCACCGGCTGGGCATCGGTCACATCAAGTGGGAGCTGGAAGATCTGTCGTTCCGCTACCTCGAGCCGGTCCAATACAAGCAGATCGCCAAGCTGCTGGACGAACGCCGCCTGGATCGTCAGGAATACATCGACAGTGTCATGAACCAGCTGCGCAGCGAGCTGGAAGAGGCCGGCATTCACGCCGAGATCACCGGCCGGGCCAAACACATCTATTCGATCTGGCGCAAGATGCAGCGCAAGGGGATCGATTTCAGTCAGATCTATGACGTGCGGGCGGTTCGGGTTCTGGTGCCGCTGGTGCGTGACTGTTATACCGCGCTGGGTATCGTGCATAGCCTGTGGCGGCACATTCCCAACGAGTTCGACGACTATATCGCCAATCCCAAGGAAAATGGCTATCGCTCGCTGCATACCGCGGTGATCGGCCCGGAGGGCAAGGTGCTGGAAGTCCAGATCCGGACCCAGGCCATGCACGAGGAAGCCGAACTGGGGGTTTGCGCTCACTGGCGCTACAAGGGTACCGATGTCAACAGCGCCTCCAACGCCTACGAAGACAAGATCGCCTGGTTGCGCCAGGTGCTCGAATGGCACGAGGAAATGGGCGATATTGGTGGTCTGGCCGAGCAGTTGCGGGTCGACTTCGAGCCTGATCGCATCTATCTGTTCACCCCCGATGGCCATGCGGTGGATGTACCCAAGGGCGCGACCCCGCTGGATTTCGCCTATCGCATTCATACCGAGATCGGTCACCGTTGCCGGGGTGCCAAGGTCAATGGGCGGATCGTCCCGCTCAACTACATTCTGCAGACCGGTGAACAGGTCGAAATCATCACCGGCAAGCACAACGGCCCAAGCCGGGACTGGCTGAACACCAACCTCGGTTACGTCAATACCTCGCGGGCACGGGCCAAGATTCAGCACTGGTTCAAGCTGCAGGCGCGGGAGCAGAACGTTCAGGCCGGCAAGCTGATGCTCGAGCGTGAATTGACCCGGCTGGCGCTGAACGGGGCCGATTATGCGCAACTGATTGACCGGCTCGGGATCAAGAGTCAGGAGGATCTGTTCGCCGCCGTAGGCTCGGGCGATCAGCGCCTGGCCCATGTGGTCAATGTCGCCCAGCAACTGGTCGAGCCGGACCGGCACAGCGAACAGCTGGAGCTTATTCCCCGGCGACCGAGCCGCCCTGGTCGGCGTGGCGATGTCTATATCCAGGGCGTCGGCAACCTGATGACCCAACTGGCCGGCTGCTGCCAGCCGGTGCCGGGTGATCCGATCATCGGCTATATCACCCTGGGCCGCGGTGTAACCGTACACCGTGCTGACTGTGCCAACGCCGTGCAGCTGCAGGACCGCGATTCCGAGCGGCTGATCGAAGTCAGTTGGGGCGGTGAGCCGGTACAGACCTATCCGGTGGAAATCTATATTCGCGCCTATGATCGCTCGGGTCTGTTGCGTGACGTATCGCAGTTGCTGGCCAATGAGAAGGTCAATGTGCTTGAGGTCAACACCCGGACCAACAAGGACGACAACTACGCCGCCATGCTGCTGACCGTCGAAGTGCCGAACCTGAGCCTGCTGGGGCGTCTGCTGGCCCGGATCAGCCAATTGCCGAACGTGCTGGAGGCTCGGCGCAACCGTCAGGAGGCCCGCGGATGAGTTACCGGCTGGACGATCTGCTATACCTGATGGCGCGCTTGCGTGACCCGCAATATGGTTGCCCCTGGGATCTGGAGCAGTCGTTCGAGACCATTGTTCCGCATACTTTGGAAGAAGCCTATGAGGTGGCCGATGCCATCGCCGAAGGCGACTTCCGGCAACTGGCTGGCGAGTTGGGCGATCTGTTGTTTCAGGTGGTCTACTATGCCCAGCTTGGGCGTGAGGCCGGCCACTTTGGCTGGGATGAGGTGGTGGATGGGATTACCCGCAAGCTGGTCCGTCGCCACCCGCATGTCTTCCCTGACGGTAATCTGCGCACACCGCCGGGCACCCTGAACCTGCCCCAGGAGCAGATCAAGCGCCGCTGGGAGGAGATCAAGGCCGAAGAGCGTGCTGAGCGCACTGACGCGCCGGAGCAATTGTCGCTGCTCGATGACATCCCCAAAGCCCTGCCGGCGCTGAGCCGGGCGCAGAAACTGCAGGGCCGCGCCGCCCGGGCCGGGTTCGACTGGCCGGACACTTTGCCGGTAATCGACAAGTTGGCCGAGGAGCTGGACGAAATCCGTCAGGCCATCGCCCTGGGCGACCAGGCCGCGGTGGCCGAGGAAGTCGGCGATCTGCTGTTCTGTACGGTCAATCTGGCGCGCCATCTCAAGGTCGATGCCGAAACGGCGCTGCGGGCCGGCAATGACAAATTCGAGCGGCGGTTCCGCTTTATCGAGCAACAGCTGAGCGAGGGTGGGCGTGGCGTCGAGCAGTGCTCACTGCAGGAACTCGACGCCCTGTGGGATGAAGCCAAGCGCCAGGGGCTTTGACGCTATGTATAAGGGAAGCACTGATTAATTACACAAAAGTCCAGCCGCCTGGTTGGCACAGACCTGTTCTGGACCGTTAGATGCCAAGGATGGCATCTACGAGCCCCCAGGGGTGAGGCAAGCGTTTATGAAGCATGCTTCGTGCGCAGCCCGAACGCCGACCGATCTGTGATCGGTTGGCCGGGCCCAGAGGGGGTTTACGGCGTGTCCAGAACAGGTCTGTGCCAATCGGGCTGACACACCGAAGCCGGTTTAATCAGTGCTGCCTTAATGTTGTGATTCTTTCTCCTGACCGACCAATTGCTGCAGATGCTTGCGGCTCAGGGCCAGGTAACGGGGGGTTGGGCCGACATCGTCATATAACGGATCGCCCAGCTCATCCAGCGCGATGACCTTGGTGCCCGGCTGGTAGGGCAGGCCGGCTTCCAGCTCTTCCAGAGCGGAGCTCAGCAGGTCAGTGATCAGATCCTCAATCCGGCGCTTGGGATACATCTCATGCAATGCGGCAAGCCGCGCGGCATCCTCCAGCGGCAGATTGACCTGGTAAGTGTTGCTGGTGACGCGGCCTTTGGCGATGCGCTCCCAGTGCTGGGTGAGTTCACGGATCTTCATGTTTCCCCCTATCGCCCGGAGTGCCGGGCACAACCAGTGACAAGTCGCTTGTGGCGACACTTTCAGCATAGATCAGTTGTAGGCCGCTTGCCGCCCAAAACAGGGCTTGTCAGCCTGGTTGCAAAACGACATGCTGGCCGGACATGGTGAGGTCAGAGGAGGATGGCATGGCGGAAATCGATGTGCGGCTGCGCGAAGATGTGCATGATCTGGGCGAACTGTTGGGGCAGACCATCAAAACCCATCTGGGGGATGACTTTCTGGCCCGGATCGAGCGTATCCGCCTGGGGGCCAAGCAGGGTCGACAAGCTGATCAGGCCGCTCATGAGGCCTTGCTCAGCGAATTGCATGACCTGCCGGACGATCTGCTGCTGCCGGTGTGCCGGGCCTTCAACCAGTTTCTCAATCTGGCCAATATCGCCGAACAGTATCACCGGATCCGCCGGCGCCGCGAGGATGAGCCCGTTGGCTTCGAGGAGCGCTGCCTTACCGAGCTGTTCGAGCGCCTGCGTACCCAAGGCCTGTCAGGCGAACAGCTCAGTGCCGAAGTCGAACGGCTAGATATTGAGCTGGTACTGACCGCACACCCCACCGAAGTTGCCCGACGTACCCTGATCCAGAAATATGATGCCATTGCGCTGGCGCTGGCCCGCCGTGATCACGATGACCTGAGTGCCGGGGAACGGGCCGCCGTGCGTGAGGACCTGGCCCGGCTGATCAGCGAGGCCTGGCATACCGATGAAATTCGCCGCAACCGACCGACCCCGGTGGATGAAGCCAAATGGGGCTTTGCCGTGATCGAGCATTCGTTGTGGCAGGCACTGCCGCAGTTCTTGCGCCGGCTCGATGACGAACTGGCTGCTGTTGGTGGACCGGGGCTTGGGCTGCGTAGTGCGCCTTTGCGCGTGGCCTCATGGATGGGCGGGGATCGTGACGGCAACCCCAATGTCACCGCACCGGTAACCCGCGAAGTGTTGCTGCTGGGCCGATGGATGGCTGCCGACCTGTATCTGCGCGATATCGAGCTGCTCAGCAACCAGCTCTCGATGCAGGCTGCCAGCGCTGAGCTGCGGCAACGGGTAGGCGATGTCGATGAGCCCTATCGGGCGTTGATGAAACAGCTGCGCAGTCGCCTGCAGTCGACCCGCTCCTGGGCAGAGGCGGCGCTAGGCGCCGAGCTGGCTGAACCGGCCGACTGTCTGCACAGTATTGATGAGCTGCGTGAGCCACTGGAATGCTGTTACCAGTCGCTGCTGGAGCAGGGCATGGAGCTGATCGCCAACGGCCCTTTGCTGGACACCCTGCGTCGGGTCAATGCTTTCGGGCTTGGTCTGGTACGTCTGGATATCCGTCAGGACGCGGCACGGCATGCCGAGGTCCTCACTGCCTTGACCGAATACCTGGAGCTGGGGCGTTATGCCGACTGGGACGAGTCGCAGCGCTGCCAGTTCCTGCTGACTGAGCTGGCCAGCAAGCGGCCGCTGTTACCGCCGCACTGGCAACCGAGTGCGGACGTGGCCGAAGTGTTGGCGACCTGCCGGGTGGTTGCCGCCCAGCCGCGTGAACTGCTGGGTTCCTATGTAATCTCCATGGCCGGCAGTGCTTCCGATGTGCTGGCGGTCAAGTTGCTGCTCAAGGAGGCTGGCCTGAGCTGGCCGATGCGGGTGGTGCCGTTGTTCGAGACGCTGGCCGATCTGGATCAGGGGGCGGCGGTCATCGACCAGTTGCTGGGTTTGCCGGGTTATCGGGCGCTGGTGGGTGACGAGCAGGAAGTCATGATCGGCTATTCCGACTCGGCCAAGGATGCCGGGACTCTGGCCGCTGGCTGGGCCCAGTACCGGGCTCAGGAGGCGCTGGTGCAGGTCGCCCGTCAGCATGGCGTACGTCTGCGCCTGTTCCACGGTCGTGGTGGTACCGTGGGTCGTGGTGGCGCGCCAGCGCACATGGCGATTCTTTCACAGCCGCCAGGTTCGGTGAATGGGCAGTTCCGGGTTACTGAACAGGGGGAAATGATCCGCTTCAAGTTTGGTCTGCCGGGCATTGCGGTGCAGAGTCTGAGGCTGTACACCAGCGCCGTGCTGGAGGCGACCCTGCTACCGCCACCTGCCCCGGAGCCGGCCTGGCGGGAGTTGATGCAGCAGTTGGCCGACCGCTCGGTGACGGTATATCGGGGGGTGGTCCGTGAGGAGCCGCAGTTCGTTGAATACTTCCGCCAGGCTACCCCGGAGCAGGAGCTGGCACGCCTGCCGCTGGGCAGTCGGCCGGCCAAGCGCCGGAGCCAGGGTGGAATTGAAACCCTGCGGGCGATTCCGTGGATTTTCGCCTGGACCCAGACCCGGTTGATGCTGCCGGCCTGGCTTGGCGCCGGTCAGGCATTGGCTGAAGTCCTGGCGGCAGGTCGTCAGCAACAACTGCGCGACATGATGTCGCACTGGCCGTTCTTCCTGGCCCGGGTGGAAATGCTGGAAATGGTCCTGTCCAAGGCCGATGCCGGCATCGCTCGCTTTTACGAAGAGCGTCTGGCCGAGCCGGCACTCTGGCCGCTTGGTGAGCGTTTGCGTGCGGCCCTGGCCCAGGCTGTCGAGGTAGTGCTGCGGTTGCGTGAAGCGGACCGGCTGCTGGCGCATAATCCCGCGCTTGGCGAGTCGGTGGCGGTGCGTAACCCGTATACCGATCCTCTGCACCTGCTTCAGGCTGAGTTGATGGCGCGGACCCGGGCCCAGGGGCAAACCATCGATCCGGCGCTGGAGCGGGCACTGTTGGTAACGGTTGCCGGTATCGCCGCAGGGATGCGCAATACCGGCTGACCGGATGGTCACAAGTGGATAATCATTTCAGGGTTTTATCCGATTGCGACCATGGTCCAGCTTGTGCATGCCCGATTGTGCGTGTATGTTGAACGCCCTTTTGCGATAACCGAACAGTTCCCGCATCAGCCGGGGCCTCTGAACAGGTCACACGCCAGCGCCTGGTAAGCCACGGGCCAGGTGCCGTCGTTCCCAGAGCCCGCCCGTTGGTGCCGCCAGCCTCCGGCCCTGAGCCGCAGGCGGCCCCCAGATTTCAGTTAGACGAGGAGTTCAATATGCGCGTGATCCTTTTGGGCGCCCCTGGCGCGGGCAAGGGCACTCAGGCCCAGTTCATCTGCCAACGCTTCGATATCCCTCAGATCTCGACTGGTGACATGCTGCGTGCAGCGGTCAAGGCCGGTACCGAGCTGGGCAAGCAGGTCAAGGAAGTGATGGACAGCGGCGGGCTGGTGTCTGACGACCTGATCATTGGCTTGATCAAGGAACGTATCGCTCAGGATGATTGCGCCAAGGGTTTCCTGTTTGACGGTTTCCCGCGCACCATTCCCCAGGCCGAAGCCTTGGTTGAGGCCGGAATTGAAATCGACAACGTGCTGGAAATCGCCGTTGACGATGAAGAAATCGTGGCTCGCATGTCTGGCCGTCGGGTGCATCCGGGTTCTGGTCGGGTCTACCATGTCCAGCACAACCCGCCGAAGGTCGCTGGCAAGGACGATGTCACCGGTGAAGACCTGATCCAGCGTGAAGATGATCAGGAAGCCACCGTGCGCAAGCGTCTGGAGGTCTACCACACCCAGACCAAACCGTTGGTCGACTTCTATCAGAAGCTGTCCGCTGCCCAGGGCAAGCCAAACTATTCCATGGTGGAAGGGGTTGGCAGCGTAGAGCAGATCACCGCCAAAGTGATTGCCGCGCTCGGCTGATCGCCTGCACCGGCAGTTCATAAACCCGCGCAACCTCACGGTCGCGCGGGTTTTTCGTTTTGGCTACAATCGCGCCTGACTTGTCACACGGATCACCCATGACTACCTTGCTTGCTATCGATACCGCCACCGAAGCCTGCTCGGCTGCGCTGCTGCACAACGGCCAGCTCTACCACCGCTTCGAGATCATTCCTCGCTTGCATGCCCAGCGCCTGCTGCCGATGATCCAGGAGTTGCTGGCCGAGGCCGGGATCGGCATGTCCGCGGTCGATTGCCTGGTATTCGGACGTGGGCCGGGTGCCTTTACCGGAGTGAGGATTGCCACCGGCATGGTGCAGGGCCTGGCTTTCGCGATCGGCAAACCGGTGATTGGTGTGTCCAACCTTGCCGCTTTGGCGCAGCGGGCATACCGTGAGTACGGAGTTGAACAGGTCGCTGCCGCCATTGATGCGCGAATGGATGAGGTGTACTGGGGCTGCTATCGGCTTGAGCAGGGTGTTATGCGTTTGCAGGGGGAGGAGCGGGTTTGTGCGCCGGAGCAGGTCAGCCAACCCGTCGGATTGGTACTGCAGGGCGGAGCTGGTACTGGCTGGCAGTATGCCGAGCGTCTGGCGGTCCAGGCCGAACGTCAGTGGCCGCATATGTTGCCTGATGCGCAAGATCTGCTTGATCTGGCCATGCCGGACTGGCAGGCAGGTCTCTGGCTGGATGCTGCCGATGCCCAGCCAGTGTATCTGCGTGATCAGGTGGCAACGCCCAAGCAGCAGTAGCACTGCTAATGCCGCCGTCCGGGGCTCTTGCAGCGTGCGGCCAGGGCGGATAACCTAGTTAATCAATCAAGCGGAATTTCATTCCATGCGCCTGGACGGTTTCTCGCCCTTCAATGCGCTCCCGGAGCGCGTCAATCGCCCTGTGGCCCCCCAGGCCAACAGCGAGTCGGCGCGCGCCGGGCAAACGGCTCCGGCGGCACCGGTTGAGCCGGTCAAGGCGCTAGCTAGTCGTCCGGTCAATGCGTCCAGTGCCAATGCCGAATACATTCCGGCGCGTCGTGACAGCGCCGAGCCGGCATTCGGCAAGGCCAATCAGGCCCTGGCCAGCTATCAGTTCACTGCCAATCTGCCGGTCGACGCCGAGGAGTCGGGTATCTTCGGTATCGATACATACGCCTGAGTCGTGAGTCTTTGTCCGCCACCACGCAGTGTGCTGGGCTGCCCGCTATGGGCGGAGTCCGGCTGGCTGGGCAGTCTGTACCGCAGCGACGCCGATGCTGATCAGCGGTTGCAGCAATATGCCCAGGTGTTTAGTGCGGTCGAGGGCAATACCACCTTTTACGCCTTGCCGGGTGAGACTACGGTAGCACGCTGGGCTGAACTGCTGCCGGACGACTTCCGGTTTTGCGCCAAGCTGCCGCGCGAGATCAGTCACGGCGCCCGGCTAGACCCGAACGCCAGCGAGCTGCAGCGTTTTTTTCAGCGCCTGGCGCCGTTGCAGCAGCGCCTGGGACCGATCTGGCTGCAACTGCCGGCGCGCTTTGGGCCGACGGCACTGGCTGAGTTGCTGGCGTTTCTCGACGCCTTGCCCAGTGCCTGGCGTTACGCGGTGGAAGTGCGGCATGCCGACTTCTTTCGCAAGGACGAGACCGAACGCCAGCTCAATCGGCAGTTGCACGAGCGTGGCATCGAGCGGCTGATCTTCGACAGCCGGGCGGTCTTTGCCAGTACGGCTGACGATCCGGCCACCCGTGAAGCCAAGGAGCGCAAGCCGCGCCTGCCGGTACATGCTCTGGCCTTGAGTGAACAGCCAGCAGTACGTTTTATCGGTGGTATGGATAATGCCGCGAACCTGGCGTTTCTTGAGCCTTGGCTGGCCAAGTGCGTGCAATGGCTGGAGCAGGGCCGGGTACCGATGCTGTTTATGCACACCCCGGATAACCGGCTGGCGCCGCAACTGGCGCGCCAGTTCCATACCCGTCTGGCCGAGCGGGTCCCTGATCTGCTGCCAATGCCGGCCTGGCCGGGCGAGCTTGAGCTGGCCGAGATGCCTGTGCAGGATGCACTTTTTTAGGAACATCATGACTGAAACAACTGAATACCGTATTGCTGTTGGCTGGCAATCGGCAGCCCAGCGTCCAGCCGCCGAAGCCTTGGCCAAGCGCCTGGGGCTGGAGTGCCGGGCGGCAGCAGATGTTGCCCAGGGGCTGCTGCTGTGCCTGGGTGAGGATGGTCTGAGCCTGCGTGATACCGCACCGGGTGCGCCGGGGGCGGTCCGGGTGGACTTTGTCGAGGGCGCTCTGGCCCATCGTCGTCAGTTTGGCGGCGGAACCGGGCAGATGGTGGCCAAGGCGGCTGGGCTCAAGGGCTCGATTCGCCCGACGATTGTCGATGCCACTGCCGGACTCGGGCGTGATGCCTTTGTCCTGGCTGCGCTGGGGTGTCAGGTGATGCTGATCGAGCGGCAGCCGATTATCGCCGCGCTGTTGGCGGATGGCCTGGAGCGAGCCCGGCAGGCCGGTGGCGAGGTGGCGCAGATCGTTGCCCGGATGCGACTGATCGAAGGGGATGCCATTGCCTTGATGACGGCATGGGCTGATGAGGTGCCGCAGGTGGTTCACCTGGATCCGATGTTTCCGCATCGCGACAAGTCAGCGCTGGTGAAGAAGGAGATGCGCCTGTTCCGGCCGTTGGCGGGCGATGATCTGGATGCCCCGGCACTGCTGAGCGCGGCCCTGGCGCTGGCCAGTCACCGGGTAGCAGTCAAGCGTCCGCGCAAGGCCCCGGCGATTGAGGGGCCGGCCCCCAGCGCGCAACTGAGCGGGCAGTCCAGTCGTTACGATATCTACGGCAAGCAGCGCCTGGTCTGAGCCTAGGCTCCGGCGCGGCTGTGATGAAGCGGCAACAGACCCTAGATAAGGCCTCAAGCTGGCTTTGAGCTGCGTGCTACCTGCCGAATGGACAGACGAATCTCGGCGCTCAATACCCGTTTGGCGGTGTTCTCGGCAATATCCTCCAGTTCTGGCAGGTAACGTAGCTTGCCGGTTTCATCACTGTACAACACATCCAGCTCAGTCAGACGCTGGATGAATTGGCGGAACAGGGTCTTGTCGAAGAACTCCGGCGCGTTGAGCCCGTGCAGGATCGACAGGCGTTGGGCCATGACCGAGCACAGACTTTCCAGTTGCTCGGCGTCCAGGCTGCCGTTGGGATGGTCGAGCAGCAGGGCGGCGACCATGTAGAAGCGCTCCAGGGTCTGCAGCAGGCTGCGGGCCAGCAGAGTGAGCATCACGAATTCACCTGAACTGGGGTCGGGGCGCACGATCTGACCCTCTTCCTCGCGCAGCAGGCCTTGGCTGATCAGGCCGTCGATCCAGTGCTGAATCACCTGCGGCAGCTCGGCTTCATTCCAGTGGATGAAAAACTCGGCCTGCAGGTACGGATAGATGGCGCTGACCAGCCGGCTGATCTGTTCGCGTCCGAGCCGGGCGTTGTTGAGGAATAGCCCGGCGATCAGCGCCGGCAGGGCGACCAGATGCAGCACATTGTTGCGGTAGTAGGTCATCAATACCGCCTGGGGCTCGTCCAGATAGAGGATCTCGCCTAGGGCGTCGGACTGCCGGCCGATCAGCTGCATGGTCTCGACATGACGTATCAGCGCCTGGCCGTCGAGTTCCGGCAGGCACACGCTGCTGCTGTAGGGGACCTGGCGCAGCAGCGCCAGATAGGCATCCAGGGCGCGCACCAGCGAGGCTTCGTCCAGGGCCAGCTTGCGGGTGGCGAGCATGACCAGGGCGACCAGATTGACCGGGTTGACGTCGGCGGCGGCATTGATCGCCCGGGTCAGGGTTAGTGCCAGTTGCTGGGTGGTCGGGTTCAGCCATTCGGGGCGGTAGTCCGGGCCGTGGGTCTGCTCGCGCCAACCGGGTTGCTGCTGGTCGAGAAATCCGGCCAGCGGCACGGGCTCGCCGAAATTGACCGCGACCTGGCCGAATGGCAGCTTGAGCGCCGACAGCACCCGGAAGATGTCGAAGAATGACTCTTTCTTCTTGGCCTGGCCACGCAGCTCGCCCAGATAGGTACGGCCTTCGAGTACCCGTTCATAACCAATGTAGACCGGTACGAACATGATCGGCCGGCGTGAGGAGCGCAGGAAGCTGCGCAGCGTGATTGCCAGCATCCCGGTTTTCGGGTTTAGCGTCCGGCCGGTCCGTGAACGCCCGCCTTCTATGAAGTACTCGGTTGGAAAGCCGCGGCTGAACAGGGTGTGCAGGTATTCGTTGAATACCGCCGTGTAGAGCTGGTTGCCGCGGAAGCTGCGGCGCATGAAAAAGGCTCCGCCACGGCGCAGAATACCGCCGATGACCGGCATGTTGAGGTTGATACCGGCGGCGATATGCGGCGGCGTCAGACTGTTGCGAAACAGGATGTAGGACAGCAGCAGGTAATCGATATGGCTGCGGTGGCAGGGCACATAAATGATCTCGTTACCCTGGGCAATCTCCTGGACCCGCTCGATATGGTTGATGCGGATGCCGTCGTAGAGCTTGTTCCAGAACCAGCTCAGCACCACTTCCAGAAAGCGGATGATGGTGTAGGTGAAGTCCGAGGCGATCTCGTTGGCGTAGCGGGCGGCCTGCTGCTGCGCCTTGGCTTCATCGATACCCTTTTCCTCGGCCTCGCGGGCAATCGCTTCGCGGACCAGCGGGGCGTGCAGGAGGCCCTTGAGCAGGGTCCGGCGGTGCGACAGGTCGGGTCCGACCACGGCCCGGCGCTGTTGCTGGAAGTGAACCCGCAGCAGGCGATTGACCTTGCGCACGTTGCGAGCATGGCCGAGGTCTTCGGCCACCAGTTGACGCAGGGACAGCGGCGAGCCGAACCGCACGCGAATCTTGCGCCCATGCAACAGGATGGCCAGAAACTTGCGCAAGCGCCCGCCGACCGCCCAGTTGTAGGCGAACAGTAATTTAATGGCCGAGGATTCGACATCCGGGGACTGGCCCCAGAACACGCTGACCGGCACCAGTTGCACGTCTTCCACGCGCTGCTGTTCGACTGCATCCAGCACCCTGAGCAGGCGTGGTGACTGGCCGCGTGGATCGGGGCGACCGAGCCACACCTGCTCGCGGCTGAGAAACAGGTGAGCTTCCTTTTCGTCCAGGCTGGCATCGGGCGCTCGCACAGGCCGGGGCAGGCCCGCACGGCTGCACTCGCGATCCAGTACCAGCAGGTCGGACAGCGCGCGGTAGGGCAGGACATAGATGATCGGGCGCCCGGAATCCAGTCCGGGACTGGCCGCAGAGTTGCCGATAACCTCGGAGCGGGCCCAGAGATACAGCAAACGACGGAGTAGGCCAAAGCGCAAACGGCCGAACAGGGATGAATAGGCGGCGGACATCATGTTCTCAGTGTGCAGGACAGCGCAGCTGTCGTTCATGGGTGCAGGGCGAATTTTAGCGGTTTTAATCTCTTGTTACAGCTTGGCTGGCGTATTGCTGGCGCGACAGCGCTTGAAATGACCGGCACTGGGCCCATATAGTCACCACCTTGGGCGTCGCCGCGCGTATCTCCGGGTAGTGTGCTGCGTAGCCCGCGTTGACTGGCCGTGTGCACGATACGGGACAGACTTCAGGGACGCCTGCGGCGTCGCTTCTACGATTCGGAGCCACAAGCTGCCTGCGAACTGTGGCCGTGCGACGAACCTGCAGGCCCTGTTGTGGTCTATTCCCTCCAGTATCAGCACCCAGTCGACGCACCAAGCGGCCGCGGGGGTGGCCGCATAAATATTGGGGGAACAGAGGCCATGATAAGCATAAACAGCCTGACCAAACGCTTCGGCGAGCACGTTGCAGTGGACAACCTGTCCTTTGACGTCAAGCCGGGAGAAGTGCTCGGATTTCTCGGCCCGAACGGTGCCGGCAAATCCACCACCATGAAAATGCTCACCGGATTTCTTACCCCGGACGGCGGCAGCGCCACGGTGTGTGGGTATGATATCCAGACTCAGACCCTGCAGGCCCAACGCGAGATGGGCTACCTGCCCGAAGGCGCGCCCTGTTACGGCGACATGCGGGTCAAACGCTTTCTTGAATTCATTGCCGAGGTGCGCGGCTTCAAGGGTGCTGAGAAGCACCAGCGCGTGGCACACGCGGTAGAGCAGGTGGAACTTGCGAGTGTGCTCAACCAGAGTATCGAAACCCTGTCCAAAGGCTTCAAGCGCCGGGTTGGTTTGGCCCAGGCAATCCTCCATGACCCCAAGGTGTTGATTCTTGACGAACCCACCGATGGCCTGGACCCGAACCAGAAACATCAGGTGCGGCGGCTGATTCAGCAACTGGCTGAAGGCAGTAACAAGATCGTGGTGATCTCCACGCATATCCTCGAAGAGGTCAGCGCGGTTTGTTCCCGGGCGGTGATCATAGGTCGCGGCAAGTTGCTGGCCAACGGCACGCCGGATGAGCTCGAAGCTCGTTCACGTTACCACCAGGCGGTGACCCTGGAGCTGCAGCAACCGGTCGATACCCAGGCATTGCTGAGCCTGCCCGGGGTGGTCGAGATCGAGCAGCAGCGCGAAGGGCAACTGCTGACCGTGCTGGCTCAGCCTGGTGCGGTGATCTTCCCGGCGGTTGGTGAGCTGGCGCGCAGCCACAACTGGCCGGTCAAGGAGCTGTCGGTCGAGCGGGGCCGTCTGGATGAAGTGTTCCGCCGTCTGACCGCGGGGGAGGCCGCATGAACAACCTGAACGTGATCTTCAAGCGTGAGCTGGGCAGCTACTTCGCCACCCCGCTGGCGTTCATCTTTATTGTTATCTTCCTGGTACTGTCGGCGGTATTCACCTTTTACCTTGGTGGCTTCTATGAAAGCGGTCAGGCCGATCTGGTGCCGTTCTTCAACTTCCATCCCTGGCTGTATCTGTTTCTGGTACCGGCCGTGGCCATGCGCCTGTGGGCCGAGGAGCGCAAGTCAGGCACCATCGAGCTACTGATGACCCTGCCGGTGTCACGCGCCGACATGGTGCTGGGCAAGTTCCTGGCGGCCTGGGTATTCATCGGCATCGCTCTGCTGCTGACGTTCCCGATCATCATTACCGTCAACTATCTGGGCTCGCCGGATAATGGTGCGATCTTTACCGGTTATCTGGGTAGCTGGTTGTTGGCGGGAGGCTATCTGGCGATTGGTTCGTGCATCTCGGCGCTGACCAAGAACCAGGTGATCGCCTTCATCGTCAGCGTAGTGGTGTGCTTTATCTTTATCGTCAGTGGCTTTCCGCTACTGCTTGATCTGTTCAGCGGCTGGGCTCCCCAGTGGCTGCTGGACGCCATTGCCTCACTCAGCTTCCTGATTCGCTTCGATGCCATCAGCAAGGGCGTTCTGGATCTGCGTGACCTGCTGTATTTCATCTCGTTGATGGCCGTCTGGCTGCTGGCCACGGCAATCGTCATCGACCTGAAAAAGGCCGACTGAGGCAAAGGAGATCGACATGAAACGACTGATGTATTCCGGTACCGGCCTGCTGGTACTGCTGCTGGCCTTCCTTGCCTTCAATATGGCCTCCAGCGTGTTGCTGACCGGTGCCCGGCTCGACTTGACCGAGCAGAAGCTCTACACCATCTCCGATGGAACCCGGCAGATCCTGCGTGATATTGACGAGCCGATCACCCTGTACTTCTTCTTCTCCGACCGTGCCAGTAAGGACATGGTGATGCTGCGCAACTACGCACGGCGGGTTGAGGAGATGCTCAAGGAATATGAGCGGGTAGCCGGCGGCAAGCTGCGCTTGCAGATCATTGATCCGCAACCGTTCTCGGAGGCTGAGGACCGCGCGGCCGAATTTGGTTTGCAGGCGATTCCGCTGAGTCAGACCGGTGACAAGCTGTACTTTGGTCTGGCCGGTACCAACAGCCTGGCCCAGCGTGAAATCATTCCGTTCTTCACCCTGGAACAGGAAGGCCTGCTCGAGTATGAGCTGAGCCGTCTTGTCAACAGCCTGTCGCAGCCGGAGAAACCGCAAATCGGCCTGATCAGTGGTCTGCCGATTGGTGGTGGGATGAACCCAATGAGCGGCCAGCCCATGCCGCCATGGACCGTGTTGGAGCAGATTCGCCAGTTGTTCACCATTCAGAGTCTGGAACCTGATCTGGATGAGATACCTGAGGACATCGAGGTGCTGCTGCTGATTCATCCCAAGTCGCTGACCGAGTCGGCACTGTTTGCGGTGGACCAGTTCGTGCTGCGTGGTGGCCGTTTGCTGAGCTTTATCGATCCCTATGCGGAAATGGACATCAGCACTGATGCCATGATCGAAGGTATGGCCGACGGCCGGGCTTCTGACCTGGGTCCGCTGCTGGCGGCCTGGGGGGTGGACTACGATCTGGAGAAGGTGGTGGTCGACACCCGCCTGGGCATGTCGGTCAGCCGCGGCCAGGGCCAATTGCCGGCTCGGCATATTGGCTGGCTGGAGCTGGAACAGGCCCAGCGTGATAGCGAAGACACTGTGACCGCGCCACTGCAGTTGCTGACCATTGCCACCGGTGGTGCGCTGAAGCCGATCGAGGGTGCCGGTACCCGGTTCATGCCACTACTCTCGAGTACCGCGAGCAGTGCGCTGGTCGACAGCAGCCGCTTTGCCTCCCTGCAGGATCCGGAAGCGCTGCTCAATGGTTTCCAGGCCGATGAGCAGATCTATCACTTTGCCGCTCGCCTGCAGGGGCCGGCCAGCACTGCCTACCCGCAAGGGCTGGAAGGGCGTGAACCGGTGCTGACTGAGGCTGACAACATCAATGTGTTGCTGGTGGCCGATACCGATCTGCTCAGCGATCGGATGTGGGTGCAGGTGCAGGACTTCTTTGGTCAGCGTATTCCACAGCCCTGGGCTGACAATGGTGGCTTCCTGATCAACGCGCTGGACAACCTGTCCGGTTCCGAGGCGCTGATCAGCGTGCGCTCACGCGGCGATTTCAGTCGTCCGTTCACTGTGGTACAGGATCTGCAGCGCAAGGCTGAGCGGCGGTTCCGCGCCAGCGAGCAGCGCTTGCAGCAGCAACTGGCCGAGACCGAGCGGCGTCTGGCCGAGCTGCAGCAGAATCAGGATCCCACTCAGTTGACTGAGCTGAGCAGTGAGCAGCAGGAGGCGATCCAGCGTTTTCTCGACGACAAACTGGAAATCCGTAAGCAACTGCGTGATGTCCGTTTCCAACTCAATGCCGACATCGAACGCCTGGGCAATTGGCTGAAGGTCATCAACATCGGTCTGGTGCCGCTGTTGCTCAGCCTCGGCATGCTGGGCTGGTGGCTGATCGGTCGCTGGCGGCGCAAGGCCTGAGGGGAGGGCGGATATGCGTAACAAGCTGATAATCGTCACTGCCATCGTTAGTCTGGTGCTGGTGGCGTTGACCCTGCAAATGCGTAGCAGTGACCGGGTGGCCGATCTGCAAAGCCGGCCGATGCTCGATGAGGCGCAATTGGCGTTGTTGGGGCAGGCTGAATGGATCAGCCTGGCACGAGCTGATCAGGTGGTTGAGCTGAGTCGTGATCAGGACGGCTGGGGCGTGCCGGTCCATGATCAGTTTCCGGTGCTGCGCGAGCGCTTGGCGGCGCTGCTGACTGCCTTGCGTGGTGCGCGGATTCTTGAGGCCAAGACTGCCAATCCGGCGCACCATGCCCGGCTCGGGCTGGATGATCAGGCCAGCGGTGATAACAGCCTGAAAGTCGTGCTGGGCGCTGGTGACAACCAGTTAGGGCTGATCTTTGGTGAAGCCGCCGGCAGTGGTCAGTTGATGCGTTTTGCCGGGCAGGATCAGGTCTGGTTGCTCAGCCGGCCGCTGGGCATGTCGCTGAGCAGTCATGACTGGCTTGATCTGAAGGTGGTCGAGTTGCCGATGGAGCTTGCGGCCAGTGCCCGCTGGGCCCATGCCGATGGTGATGTGCTGGCGCTCGAAAAGGCCAGCGAGGGCGATTACAACTTCCGCATCGCTGACCTGGCTCCAGAGCAGCAGCAGGGTAATGAGCGCTGGATCAACAGCATGGTTCTGGCCTTGCTCGATCTGCGCGCTCAGAGTGTGGCTCTGCGTGATAGTCTGGAGCTGGATCAGCCAAAACTGCGCATGACCGTCACCACCTGGGCCGGTACCGAGCTGCAAGCAGCCCTGCATGAGGTCGCCGGCCGCTACTGGGTGGTGATCGAGAGCTTTGCACAGGAGCCGTCCGAGTCCGAACAGATCCGGGTCAATGCCGATTCGCGTTGGGCGTTTCAGATCGGTATCGGGCAGATGGAAAACCTTAACAAGCGCCAGGCCGATATCATTCGCACTGCTGCTGACGAGTAATGGGGTGGGCTCGTGCCGGTCAGTGATCTGGCCGGCAGGGCCTCTGTCTCGGCATAAAAACCACTTGCACCGGCATTGGGTTTGGCTAGAATCGGGGTACGGCCTCTAATAACACCCTTCTATGTGAGGCGCGGCTAGGCTGTATGGCTGCCCCTCGCCCAGTTGAGCACGACCGCATCTGCGCCAGGCACACGGGTTTGAAGTACAGGTTGATATGGAGCGTCGACAGTGCTGCTCCTTCGGACAGCGTGTACCTATCAGGCAGTTGTGGAGATTGTGGTAATGGCAGAACGCGAGCTCGGGACCGTTAAGTGGTTCAACGATGCCAAAGGTTTTGGTTTTATTCAGCGTGAATCCGGCCCGGATGTTTTCGTGCATTTCCGTGCCATCCGTGGTGATGGTCACCGCACCTTGGTTGAAGGTCAAAAGGTGGAGTTCACCGTGACCCAGGGGCAGAAGGGCCTTCAGGCCGAAGACGTCACCAAGCTCTGAGGACAAAGGCTGTTCGAGCAATCGGGCAGCCTTTTCTCTTTCCGGCTCTGTGGTCTGGCGCTAGGGCGTCAGAGGTTGGTTGCGCCCATGGATTCTTCAAGGTTGGCTTAGCGCTGCATCGCCCAGATAAACTCGTTTTCACCCTCGGCATTGACCTTGAGCCAGCGATCGGCGTCGTCTTCGCCATCGTCTTCGGACCAACCTCCCACCGAGCAACGCACTTCCTGACCAATCGCGGCGAACACGGCGCGGGCGCAATCGGTGTCGGTGGCCCAAGGGGTGCGGTCGCTGTCGAACCAGATGCTGGCCCATTTGCCTGCGGCCTTGTGCACGATCAATACCGGGATGCGCACACCGTCCAGTTCCAGGCTGGCTCGTCCGCTGGTGCTGGTCTGTTGCAGCTGACCGAGGCTGGCCAGCCAGTCGAGCAGAGCGGGCAGATGGTCTTCACGCAGGTAGATCTCGATATCCGGTTGGCGCACGGGTGGTCCTCTTAGCGGCGTTGCAGCATGACCAGACGCATGGCCACCTCCAGTCCTTCAATGCCGGCCTCGATCAGCGCCTGCTGGCGCTCGGGCTGGCTGCGAAAGCCGTGAGGGGTCATGCCGATCAGATTGGCCAGGTCGGCCGGGTTCAGGTTCAAAGCATAGCGCAGGGTCTGGTCGCTGACGATCTCCAGCCCGGTGGGACAGTCGCGGATCAGGTCCGGGGTAGGGTGAATCTGGTCGTACAGCGATTCACGCAGGCTCAGCAGATGCTCGGCCTGGGGGCCAACCAGCAATACTCGGCCACCCGGTTTGAGCGTGCGCAGACATTCGTCCCAGGACCAGGGGCTGAACACGCACAACAGCGCGTCCAGGCTGGCATCGGCGGCCGGCAGACGGGCGCTGGAGCCGACCAGCCACTGGATCGACTTGCTGCGGCGGCAGGCCTTGATGATCGCATCCTTGCTGATGTCCAGTCCGGCGATGGCGGTAGCTGGCAGGGCCTGCTGCAGCCGGGCGGTGTAGTAACCTTCGCCACAGCCCATGTCCAGCAGGTTGGCCGGTGTCTGCGCGGCCAGGCTCTGATTGATCTGCTTGCTGACCGGCTGATAGTGGCCGGCATCGAGAAAGGCCTGGCGGCAGCCCAGCATCTGCGGTGTGTCGCCAGGCTGCTTGCTGCGCTTGTGCTGGACCAGCAACAGATTCAGATAACCCTGACGCGCCTGGTCGTAACTGTGCTGGTTGGAGCAGCGCCACTGGCGCTCCTGCTGAGTCAGCGCGCTGTGGCACAGTGGACAGATCAGATTCAGCATCAGCCCAGCAGCCGTTCCAGGGTGGCCTGATAGATGTCGGTTAGGGTCTCCAGGTCGGCGGCACTGATCTGTTCGTCAACCTGATGGATGGTTGCATTGACCGGACCCAGCTCGACCACCTGGGTTCCCATAGTGGCGATGAAGCGCCCATCGGAGGTGCCGCCGGAGGTGGAGGCCTGGGTGGTGCGCCCGGTCACTTGTTCAATGGCGGCGGCGACGCCATCGAGCAGCGCGCCCGGCTCGGTCAGGAACGGCAGACCGGACAGGTTCCAGTCCAGTTCGTACTCCAGGTTGTGTTGGTCGAGGATTGCCCGTACCCGTGCTTGCAGGCCTTCGACCGTGGATTCGGTGGAGAAGCGGAAGTTGATCAGGGCGACCAGCTCGCCGGGCACCACGTTGGTGGCGCCGGTGCCGCTGTTGAGGTTGGAAATCTGGAAACTGGTCGGCGGGAAAAAGTCGTTGCCCTGGTCCCAGGTTTCAGCCGCCAGCGCCGCCAGCGCCGGGGCGGCCAGGTGAATCGGGTTGCGCGCCAGGTGTGGGTAGGCAACATGGCCCTGTTTACCCTTGACCAGCAGTCGGGCATTGAGCGAGCCGCGTCGGCCGTTCTTGACTACATCGCCTACCAGTTCAGTGCTTGATGGTTCACCAACGATGCACCAGTCGACCTGCTCGTTGCGGGCCTTGAGCGTTTCCACCACCTTGACCGTGCCGTCGGTGGCGGGGCCTTCCTCGTCACTGGTGATCAAAAAGGCGATCGAGCCCTGGTGGTTCGGATGGGAGGCCACAAACCGCTCGACTGCCACCACCATCGCTGCCAGGCTGCCCTTCATGTCGGCTGCACCGCGCCCATGCAGCATGCCGTCAATGATCCGCGGCTGGAACGGCGGGTTGCTCCAGCGCTCCAGGGGGCCGGTCGGTACGACGTCGGTATGTCCGGCAAAGCACAATACCGGACCTTGACTGCCGCGCCGGGCCCAGAGATTGTCAACCTCGCCAAAGCGCATGGGCTCAAGCTGGAAGCCCATGGCCGCCAGGCGTTCGCCCATCAACTGCTGGCAGCCAGCATCATCAGGTGTGGTGGAGTCGCGGCTGATCAGTTCGCAGGCCAGGGACAGGGTGGGGGACAGGTCGGTCATCGGTACGGTCACTTGCGGCGTTGGACAGGCCGCAATGATAACAGACCCGGCCGCCGTCGTGACTTATTCACAGGGCTGTGGCCAGCGCTCGCGGCGCCAGCGGCGGCGCTGTTTCTTGTCCAGGAAGGTCCAGGCCAGCAGGCGACTGTGCTTATGGCCCTGCTGCATTGGCACAATCCGGACGTCGCGGGCACCGAGCTGCTGTAGTTGCGCCTGTAATGCCGGCAGGCTGGCAGCTTTAGACACCAGCGCGGTAAACCAGAACACTTGCTGGGTGAAGGCCGCACTTTCCTCGGCCAGGCGCCCGAGAAACCCGGCTTCGCCCCCTGGACAGTGCAGCTCGTTGGCCTGACCGCCAAAGTTGAGCAGCGGCTCGCGTTGGGCCCGGCCGGGTTGGCCGAGGTTGCGCCATTTGCGTCGGCTGCCATCCCGGGCCTGGGCGGCGCTGGGATGAAATGGCGGGTTGCAGAGGCTGAAGTCGAACCGCTCGTCGGCGCCGATGATGCCGTGCAGGATACTCTGCGGGTCTGACTGCTGGCGCAGCTCGACAGCTGTCGGCAAGGCGTTGGCGCTGACAAGTCGCTGAGCATTGGCGAGCGCCGTCGGGTCGATGTCGCTACCGACGAAACGCCAGCCGTATTCATGCGTGCCGATCAGCGGGTAGATCAGGTTGGCGCCGGTGCCAATATCCAGACCGACCAGACCTGGGCCGGTCGGAATCGTGCCGTTGTGGCTTTCGCCCAGCAGGTCGGCCAGGCAGTGGATAAGATCGGCGCGTCCAGGTACCGGTGGGCACAGGTAGCCATTGGGAATATCCCAGTCGCGCAGCGCGTACCAGTGTGTCAGTAGGGCGCGGTTGAGTGCCTTGACCGCCTCGGGTTCGGCGAAGTCAAGGCTCGGTTCGCCATTTGGGTTGGTGCGCAGCCAGCGTCCCAGAGCCGGGCTGGTCTGGGCCAGCCGGGGCAGGTCGTAGTGTCCCTGGTGGCGGTTGCGTGGGTGAAAGCGCGCAGGCGGTGTGGAGGCTTTGGACATGGCTTGGATTATTTACTTGGATAAACCTTAGTGTCCCATGCCGGGCGAGCTGGCGACAGTCCCGTGCTGCGGTTATGCACACGATCTGTGGATGGTGCTGTGGATAAGTTCGGGACAGTCCGGGCCAGTGCCGATGAATCATGGGTTGGCGTTGGTCGTGCGTTTAATGATCAGTGCATGGCGCGCTGGTATACTGCCGGCCCTGGAATTTTGAGGTGCGCATGACTGTTGATGATCCCCGCTTTGGTGGCATAGCCCGACTTTATGGCCGTGAGGCCCTGGTACGCCTGCAGGCAAGCCATGTGGCGGTAGTCGGTATTGGCGGGGTGGGCTCGTGGGTGGCCGAGGCGCTGGGTCGCACCGGTATAGGCCGGATCACGCTGATTGATCTGGACGAGCTGTGCCTGACCAACACCAACCGCCAGTTGCCGGCGCTGACCGGGCAGATTGGTCGGCCCAAGGTCGAGGCTATGGCTGAGCGTCTACGGGCGATCAATCCGGCCTGTGAGGTGCGGCCGGTGATGGATTTCGTGACCCCGGCGACACTGGCCGACTACATCACCGATGATCTCGATGGCGTGGTTGACTGCATCGACAGTGTGGCCTCCAAGGTAGCGTTGATCGCCTGGTGCCGGCGGCGCAAAATTCCGATTATCACCACCGGCGGCGCTGGTGGGCAGATTGATCCGACCAAGGTCAGCGTTGCTGACCTGTCAAAAACCGTCAACGATCCGCTGGCGGCCAAGGCGCGCTCGCTGTTGCGGCGCGATCACAACTTCCCGCGGGCCGACAGCAAGCGCAGCTTTGGTGTGCCCTGCGTATATTCCACCGAGCAGTTGCGCTATCCGAAACCCGACGGCACGGTGTGTCAGCAGAAGTCCTTTGTCGGTGAGGGCGTGCGGCTGGACTGCGCCGGTGGTTTTGGTGCAGTGACCATGGTGACCGCGACCTTTGGGATGGTTGCGGCGGCGCAGATGGTGCAGCGGCTGTTACGTTAACAGCACGCAGCAAAAAAGGCCCGCATCGGAAGGTGCGGGCCTTTTTGTGCCACAGCGGTGGGTGTGCTGCCGGCGCCTCAGTTGTGCGCGTGGAGCATCTCGTTGAGCTGAATGGCGCTCTTGTTGGTCTTGCACTCGATGGCGCCGGTTTGCGAGTTACGGCGGAACAGCAGGTCGTTCTGGTTAGCCAGTTCGCGAGCCTTGATCACTTTGACCAGATTGTCAGCGTCATCCAGCAGGGCGATCTTGATCCCGGCGGTGATGTACAGACCGGCCTCGACGGTGCAGCGGTCGCCCAGCGGGATACCGATACCGGCGTTGGCGCCGATCAGGCAGCCTTCACCGACCGAGATGACGATGTTGCCACCGCCGGACAGGGTGCCCATGGTCGAGCAGCCGCCACCCAGGTCCGAACCCTTGCCGACGAATACACCAGCGGAGATACGGCCTTCGACCATGCTGGTGCCGTCGGTGCCGGCGTTGAAGTTGATAAAGCCTTCATGCATCACGGTGGTGCCTTCGCCGACGTAGGCGCCCAGGCGTACGCGAGCGCTGTCGGCGATACGCACGCCGGTCGGGACCACGTAGTCGGTCATGCACGGGAACTTGTCGACGCTGTGCACGTTCAGGGTTTCACCCTTAAGACGGGCGGCCAGTTGGCGCTGCGGTAGCTCGTTGATGTCGATAGCGCCCTGATTGGTCCAGGCTACGTTCGGCAACAGCGGGAAGATGCCGGCCAGCACTACCCCGTGCGGCTTGACCAGCCGGTGCGAGAGCAGGTGCAGTTTGAGGTAGGCCTCGGGGGTGGAGCTGGGCGCTTCATCGCTGGCCAGGATAGTGACCACCAGCGGGCGGTTGCTGGTTTCCAGTTGGGCGATCAGGGCACCGCTTTCTGCGTAGCCGGCAGCGGCCATGGCCTTGCCCAAGGCGCCACATTGACTGGGTTGCAGGCTGATGGCCTGGTTGCCGCCGGTGTAGCCGACCTGCTCGGAGACGGCCTTGACCAGGGCCGGTTCGGGGTTGAGCAGGGGTTGCGGATAGTAGACTTCAAGCCATTCGCCGGCGCTGTTCTGGGTACCGATGCCAAAGGCCAGGCTGAAACATTCGCTCATGGGTGATTCCTTGGATGCTGGTGCATGGAGTGTCAGTCGAAGGCGGTGGCATACCACTCGGGTTTGAAGCCGACCAGCCGCTGGTCGCCGGTATCCAGTACCGGTCTTTTGATCATCGAAGGGTTGGCCTGCATCAGGGCTACGGCCTTGTCGGTGTCGATGTTCTGTTTGTCCGCATCTTCCAGTTTGCGGAAAGTGGTGCCTTGACGGTTGAGGATTTTCTCCCAGCCGTGCTCATCGCACCAGGCTCGCAGCCGTTCGGCGTCGATACCTTCTTTCTTGTAATCATGGAACTGGTAGTTCACACCCCGCTCGTCGAGCCAGGTGCGGGCTTTCTTCATCGTGTCGCAGGCCTTGATGCCGTACAGGGTGATCATGGGGTCAGGCTCCCGAGAAACTGGCGAATGCGCTGGGCCGCTTCGATGCAATCATCCAGCGGCGCAACCAGGGCCATGCGCACCCGGCCGGCGCCAGGATTATACCCGTCAACATCGCGTGAGAGGTAACGTCCAGGCACAACCGCGACATTTTGTTCGGCCAGCAGGCGCTTGCAGAAGCTTTCGTCATCGATTGGGGTGCGTGGCCACAGGTAGAAACCGGCGTCCGGACGCCGTACGTCCATGGCGTCGCCAAGGATATCCAGTACGGCATCGAACTTGGCCTGGTACTGGCGGCGGTTTTCCTCGACGTGGGCTTCGTCCTTCCAGGCGGCCAGGCTGGCCAGTTGTGTCTGCACCGGCATGGCACAGCCGTGGTAGGTGCGGTATTGCAGATAGGGGCCGAGCAGGCTGGCGTCGCCGGCCACGAACCCGGAGCGCAGGCCGGGCAGGTTGGAGCGTTTGGACAGGCTGTGGAATACCACGCAGCGGGCAAAGTCGTCCCGGCCCATGGCGGCGCAGGCCTGCAACAGGCCGACCGGGCCACTCTGGTTGGGGGCGTGAATCTCGCTGTAGCACTCGTCCGAGGCGATCACGAAGTCGTACTGATCAGCCAGCTGAATCAGTCTTTGTAGAGTCGCTAGCGGAATCACCGCGCCTGTCGGGTTGCCCGGCGTGCAAATGAACAGCAGCTGGCAGCGCTGCCAGATCTGTACCGGCACCTGATCAAAGTCTGGAATGAAGCCGTTGCTGGCGTCACAGGCCAGGTAGTGCGGCTCGACCCCGGCGAGAAAGGCTGCGCCTTCGTAGATCTGATAGAACGGGTTGGGGCTGACCACCAGGCCTTGCGGGTCGCGCTGAACCAGAGCCTGGGTGAAGGAAAACAGCGCCTCGCGTGTGCCGTTGACCGGGATCACCTGGGTTGCAGGGTTGAGGCTGCCGGACTTGAGTTGGAAACGCTGGGTCAGCCAGTCGGCGATGCCCTGGCGCAGTTGCGGTAGCCCGGCGGTAGTTGGGTACACCGCGGCCTGGTCCAGATTGTTGGCCAGCGCTTCAAGTACAAAAGGTGGTGAGGGGTGCTTGGGTTCGCCAATCGACAGCGAGATCGGCCGTAGTGCCGGATTCGGAGTGATATCGGCAATCAACGCCCGCAGTTTCTCAAACGGGTAGGGTTGCAGGCGTTGCAAGTCGTGATTCATCCGCGGTGTCCTCAAATGGTTATCTGGCGCGGGGCGGCGCTGTCGTTGCTGTCACTCAGGGTGGCGACGATGGTTTGCTGCAGGCGCTGGCACAGTTGCGGGTCGGACAGCGCCTGGTTGTCGGCGCCGGTAAGCACAAAGACGTCATCGACCCGCTCGCCGAGGGTGACGATCTTGGCGTTCTGCACGCTGATGTCGAAATCGAGGAAGATCCGTCCCATGCGTGCCAGCAGGCCGGGGCGGTCCGGAGCGCTGAGCTCGAGAATGGTGTGCTGGCCTGCCGGGTCGTTGAAGATGGTGACTTCCGGCGGGAAGGCAAAATGCTTGAGCTGGCGTGGTACCCGGCGCTGGATGATCGCGGGGTAATCGTCGGGGTTGGACAATGCCTCGATCAGCCCCTGTTTGATCTGGCGAATGCGTTCGGGGTTGTCGCCGATCGAGCCGCCGTCGGCGTCCAGCACGATATAGGTATCGAGGCTGAAGCGGCTGGTCGAGGTGATGATCCGGGCGTCCTGAATACTCAGGTTGAGTTGGTCCATCGCGGCGACTGTGGCGGCGAACAGGTCGTTCTGGTCTGGGGTATAGATGAATACCTGGGTAGCGCCCTCGAATTCGCGCTGGGCGGTCTCCTTGATCAGTACCAGCGGCCCGAGACTGGCAGGGTGCTGGATGATCGCCTCGGCATGCCAGGCCACGTCGCTGGCGGTGTGGCGCAGGAAGTAGTCATCACCAAGCTGGGTCCACAGAGCCTGAACGTCGTCTTCGTCGATGCCATTGCGCACCAGGATGTCGAGCGCCGCCTGTTGGGTCTGATGGATCTGCTCTTCGCGATCCGGTGGGTTGTCCAGGCCACGGCGCAGCGCGCGCTTGGTCTCGGTATAGAGCTGGCGCAGCAGTGAGGCGCGCCAGGAATTCCACAGCGTCGGGTTGGTGGCGTTGATGTCGGCGATGGTCAGTACGTAGAGGTAGTCCAGGCGCACCTGGTTGCCCATCTGCACGGCGAAGTCGTGGATCACCTGCGGGTCGGAAATGTCCTTGCGCTGGGCGGTGGTCGACATCACCAGATGGTTCTCCACCAGCCAACTGACCAGATGGGTATCCCAGGCTGGCAGGTGGTGGCGCTGGCAGAAGGCTTCGGCATCCACCGCGCCGAGTTCGGAGTGGTCGCCGCCCCGACCCTTGGCGATATCGTGATACAGCCCGGCCATGTACAGCAGGTCGGGTTTGGGCAGGCGGCAGAAGATCTTCCAGGCCAGTGGGTATTTTTCCTGATAGTCCGGGCGTCCGAGCTTGCGCAGGTGCTTGATCAGGTTCAGGGTGTGGGCGTCGACGGTATAGATGTGGAACAGGTCGTGCTGCATCTGGCCGACGATCTTGCCGAACTCTGGCAGATAGCGGCCAAGGATGCCGTAACGGTTCATCCGTCGCAGGTTGCGGTGAATGCCTTCCTTGCAGCGGAACAATTCGATGAACAGGCTGGTATTGCGGATGTCGGCGCGAAAGGCGTCGTCGATCAGGTGCCGATGGTCACGCAGCAGGCGGATGGTGTCGGCACGTACCCCGCGAATCTGTGGGTTCTGGGCCATCAGCAGGAAGATTTCCAGCAAGGCCGAGGGGGTGCGGCGAAATACCTGCGGCTGGGTGACTTCGATGTAGTGATCGCGGATCTGGAACCGGCTATTGAGCGGCTGAATGTCGGCATGCTCGGCATCACGCAGGAGAATCTCCTCGAAATGCTGCATCAACAAGTCGTTGAGCTCGGATAATGACATCACTACCCGGAAGTACTTCTGCATGAAGCGTTCGACCGCCAGCTTGCTGTCGCTGTCTTCATAGCCCATCTGCCGGGCCAGGGTGCGCTGGTGGTCGAACAGCAGGCGATCCTCGGCGCGTCCGGCGAGAATGTGCAGGGCGAAGCGGACCTGCCAGAGAAAGGCCCGTCCGGAAGCCAGAATGGTGTACTCAGCTTCGTTGAGAAAGCCACGCTCGACCAGTTCGCGCAGATCGTTGGTGCCAAAATGACGCAGTGCTACCCAGCCGATGGTCTGGATGTCGCGCAGCCCGCCAGGGGAGCTTTTGACGTTGGGTTCGAGGTTGTACTCAGTGTCGTTGAACTTGGCATGGCGGGCCTGTTGTTCGGCGCGCTTGGCGCGGAAGAATTCGGCGTCACTCCACATGTGCTCGGCGCTGATGGTGGCGATCATCGCCTGGCGCAGTTGCTCATCGCCATGCAGGGTACGCGACTCCATCAGGTTGGTGATCACGGTGATGTCGGCCCGGGACTGTTCGGCGCATTCGGTCACGTTACGCACGCTCTGGCCAACTTCCAGGCCGATGTCCCAGAGCAGCATCAGAAACTGCTCAATGCTGTCGCGGTAGGGCTCGTCGCTATCCTTGAGCAGGATCAGCAGGTCAATGTCCGAATGCGGATGCAGTTCGCCGCGACCATAGCCGCCGACGGCCAGCAGGGCGATGCCCGGGTCGTTGGCGCAGGGCAGGTGTTGCCAGGCCTGCTGGAGAATCTGGTCGGTGACCCAGGCGCGCTCGTGAATCAGTTTGTGGATGTCGCGCCCGCCTTCAAAGCGTGATTGCAGGATGCTGTCAGCCTGACGTATGGCTTTCTTAAAGGCAGCGACGGGGCTGCTTTTCAGGGCCAGTTCCGCCTGAAACTGGCCGGGGTCGAAAAGTTCGTTGTCCACTGGCACGCCCTGAGCAGGTATTACTGGAAAGTCTCTTCCTGGCGACGGGTCAGAACCTCGTAGCCGTCGGCGGTGACCAGAATGGTGTGTTCCCATTGGGCCGACAGCTTGCGGTCTTTGGTGATGGCGGTCCAGCCGTCACCGAGCAGGCGGGTTTCCGGGCGTCCCTGGTTGATCATCGGTTCGATGGTGAAGGTCATGCCTTCCTTGAGTTCAAGGCCGGTGCCGGCGCGGCCGTAATGCAGTACCTGGGGGTCTTCGTGGAAGACCTTGCCGATGCCGTGGCCACAATATTCGCGCACCACACTGTAGTGGTTGGCGTGGGCGTGTTCCTGGATGATCGCGCCGATATCGCCGAGCCGGGCACCTGGGCGGACCACCGAGATGCCTTTATAGAGGCATTCCTGGGTTACCCGCGCCAGGCGCTCGGCCCACTCCGGCACGCCGCCGACGGAGAACATCTTGCTGGTATCGCCGTGGTAGCCGTCCTTGATGACAGTTACGTCGATGTTCAGTACGTCGCCGCTCTTGAGCGGTTTGTCGTTGGGGATGCCGTGGCAGACCACATGGTTGAGCGAGGTGCAGATCGACTTGGGGAAGCCAGGCCGGCCCGGTGCAGCACCATAGTTGAGTGGAGCGGGGATGGCTTTTTGCACATTGACGATATAGTCGTGGCAAATGCGGTCCAGTTCGTTGGTGGTGACCCCGGGCTTGACGTGCTCACCGATCATTTCCAGCACCTCGGCAGCCAGGCGGCCGGCGATACGCATGCCGGCAATGTCTTCCGGGGTCTTGATGGTTACAGTCATGGCTGAGCTCTCGTGTGCAGTAACGCCCGCAGGCGCATCGATCAGGGGATTAAGAGCGAAAGTGTACCAGATTGGGCGGCCCGACCGCGACCCGTCAGTATTCCGACGGACAGCTTCGCCTTTCCTTGTGTGCGGTTCTATGCTATAAAGCGCCCCGCCTGAATAGAGTCAGCATGCTGGCGGCAGGCGAAAACTGAAACCGCACACGTATCGACACGGTGTCCTGGGTGCCCTTCGGGGTTGGACGCTGGGATGCGTGGAGGCCCAACCCGACTATATGGAGTTATCATGACCCAAGTCTCTATGCGTGACATGCTGAAGGCCGGTGCGCACTTCGGCCACCAGACCCGTTACTGGAACCCGAAAATGGGCAAGTACATTTTCGGCGCTCGCAACAAGATTCACATCATCAACCTGGAAAAAACCATGCCGATGTTCCATGAAGCCGTCAGCTTCGTGGAAAAGCTGGCCTCCGGCAAGAACAAGCTGCTGTTCGTCGGTACCAAGCGCGCTGCCAGCAAGATCATTGCTGAAGAAGCCACCCGCGCCGGCATGCCCTACGTTGATCACCGTTGGCTGGGCGGCATGCTCACCAACTACAAGACCATTCGTCAGTCGATCAAGCGTCTGCGTGACCTGGAAGCCCAGGCTCAGGACGGTACCTTCGCCAAGCTGACCAAGAAAGAAGCGCTGATGCGTTCGCGCGATCTGGAAAAGCTGAACCGCAGTCTGGGTGGTATCAAGGATATGGGCGGTCTGCCGGACGCCATCTTCGTTATCGATGTTGAGCATGAGCGCATCGCTATCACCGAAGCCAACAAGCTGGGTATTCCGGTTATCGGCATCGTCGATACCAACAGCAGCCCTGAGGGTGTTGATTTCGTAATTCCGGGCAACGACGACGCCATTCGCGCCATCAAGCTGTATGCCGCCGCCATGGCTGACGCCGTGCTGCATGGCAAGAGCAATGCTGGTGCTGGCGACGAGTTCGTCGAAGAAGAAGCTCCGGCTGCCGAGGCCTCTGAAGGCTGAGGAACTGACGGCTTGTAGTCTTGCCGTATCGAAAAGGGGGCTATGCCCCCTTTTTGCAATATCCTGAACGCACCATGAGATGTCTGCCCTGCTTGAATTGGGCAGTACAGAATCAAGCCATCTTAGAGGAACCATTCATGACACAGATCACCGCAGCCCTGGTCAAAGAACTTCGCGAGCGTACCGGCCAAGGCATGATGGAGTGCAAGAAGGCCCTGGTTGTCGCCAACGGCGACATCGAGAAGGCCATCGACGATATGCGCGCTTCCGGCGCCATCAAAGCCGCCAAAAAGGCTGGTAACATCGCTGCCGAAGGCTCCATCGCTGTCAAGGTTGCTGCAGACAACAAGGCCGCTGTTATCGTTGAAGTCAACTCGCAGACCGACTTCCTGGCCCTGCAGGACGATTTCAAGGCGTTCGTTGCCGCCAGTCTGGACAAGGCCTTCGATGCTGGCTACACCGATGCTGCACCGTTGATCGCTGACCAGGAATCTGCCCGTGAAGCTCTGGTTGCCAAGACCGGCGAGAACGTCAACATCCGTCGCTTGACTCGTGTTGAGGGTGATGTGGTCGGTGCCTACCTGCACGGTCACCGCATTGGTGTGCTGGTTGTGCTTGAGGGTGGCAATGAAGAGCTGGCGCGTGATGTCGCCATGCACGTCGCTGCCAGCAACCCGCAATTCCTTGACCCGACTCAGGTTTCTGAAGAAGCCGTGGCTAAGGAAAAGGAAATCTTCCTGGCGCTGAATGCCGACAAGATCGCCGGCAAGCCGGAAAATATTGTTGAGAACATGGTCAAGGGTCGTATCAACAAGTTCCTGGCCGAAGCTAGCCTGGTTGAGCAGCCGTTCATCAAGGATCCGGAAGTCAAGGTTGGTGAGCTGGCCAAGAAGGCAGGCGCCAAGATCGTTTCCTTCGTTCGCTTTGAAGTGGGTGAGGGTATCGAGAAGGCTGAGTCTGACTTCGCTGCCGAGGTGGCCGCTCAGGTTGCCGCTGCCAAGCAGTAAGTGTGCGAGTTGACCGCCGCAGAGCGCGTCTTCGGGGCGAAGGCGCGTTTCAAGGTTGAACGGAGGCTCCCCGTGTAGACGGGGGGCCTCTTTTTTAAGAAATATTGAACAAGTGCTCTCCAGTTGTTGTCTGGGTGACTTGTTGAGTGTTTCCTCCAATGTCGCGAGAGAGAGTCGAACATGGCACAAGTTCCCAGTAGTCGTCAGCCCAAGTACAAGCGCATTCTTCTCAAGCTCAGCGGTGAGGCTCTGATGGGTACCGAGGATTTCGGTATTGATCCCAAGGTGCTCGATCGCATGGCCCTGGAAATTGGTCAACTGATTGGTATCGGCGTCCAGGTGGGGTTGGTGATAGGTGGTGGCAACCTGTTCCGTGGGGCTGCGTTGAGCGCTGCCGGCATGGACCGGGTGACCGGTGATCATATGGGCATGCTGGCCACAGTGATGAATGCGCTGGCCATGCGTGATTCGCTGGAACGTTCGAATATCCAGACCCGGGTGATGTCGGCTATTACCATGGAGGGCGTGACCGAGCATTACGACCGGCGCAAGGCAATGCGCTACCTTGGTAGCGGTGACGTGGTAATATTCTCCGCCGGTACCGGCAACCCCTTCTTTACTACGGACACGGCAGCCTGTTTGCGCGCCATTGAGGTCGATGCTGACCTGGTGCTCAAGGCTACCAAGGTAGACGGGGTGTACAATGCCGACCCGATGAAAGACCCAAATGCCGAGCGTTTCGATAGCTTGAGCTATGACCAGGTGCTCGACCTCAAGCTGGGGGTGATGGATCTGACTGCGATCTGCCTGATCCGCGACCATCACATGCCGTTGCGGGTATTCAATATGAACAAGCCAGGTGCGCTGCTCAATGCGGTTGTCGGTAGCGCCGAAGGAACACTGATCGAGGGCTGAGAATGATCAACGAAATCAAGCAGGATGCGCAGGAGCGCATGAAGAAATCGGTCGAATCGCTGGGTCATGCGTTTGCCAAGATCCGTACTGGCCGTGCGCACCCGAGCATCCTCGATAGCGTTATGGTGTCTTACTATGGCTCCGACACTCCGTTGCGTCAGGTCGCCAACGTGATCGTCGAGGACTCGCGTACTCTGGCACTGACGGTTTTCGACAAGGGAATGATTCAGGCGGTTGAAAAGGCCATCATGACCTCTGATCTGGGTCTCAATCCCGCCACTGCCGGAACCACCATCCGGGTACCGATGCCAGCGCTGACCGAGGAAACCCGCAAGGGCTTTACCAAGCAGGCCAAGGCCGAAGCCGAAAATGCCCGGGTAGCGGTACGCAATATCCGCCGTGACGCCCTGAGTCAGCTCAAGGATCTGCAGAAGGAAAAGGAAATCAGCGAAGACGAGGAGCGTCGTGCCGCTGATGATGTGCAAAAGCTGACTGACAAGTTTATCGCTGAAATTGACAAGGCCCTGGAAGTCAAGGAAGCGGACCTGATGGCCGTTTAAGGCTGTCGGCTCAAGTCAGCATGAATATGCCTGTCGAGGGGCGCAAGGCGTCCACGCCGCGCCATGTGGCGATCATCATGGACGGCAACAACCGGTGGGCGCGTCGGCGCCTGATGCCGGGCGTCGCTGGCCACAAGGCTGGAGTTGAGGCGGTCAAAGCCGTCATCGAAGTGTGCGCTGAAGCCGAGGTTGAGGTGCTCACGCTGTTTGCCTTCTCCAGCGAGAACTGGCAGCGCCCGGCCGATGAGGTCGGGGCGTTGATGGAACTGTTTTTGGGGGCTTTGCGCCGTGAAGTGCGCAAGCTGCATGAGAACGGTATTCGTCTGCGGATCATTGGTGATCGTAGCCGCTTTGCCCCCGAGTTGCAGTTGGCTATGCGTGATGCCGAGGTGTTGACCGCTGCTGGGCAACGCATGACGCTGGTAGTGGCGGCCAACTACGGCGGGCAGTGGGATATTGCCCAGGCTGCCAGACAGTTGGCCCGTCGGGTAGCCGCCGGCGAGCTCAATCCCGAAATGATTGATGAGCGAGCGGTGGAGCAGGGGTTGAGCACTGCCGACTGGCCACTGCCTGATCTGTGCATACGCACCGGTGGTGAGCGGCGGATCAGCAACTTCCTACTGTGGCAGTTGGCCTACGCTGAACTGTACTTTTCCGATCTCTACTGGCCCGATTTCAAGCATGAGGCGATGCGTGAGGCGCTGGCCGATTTCGCTTGCCGTCAGCGGCGCTTTGGTAAAACCAGCGAACAGATAGCTGCGGAGGGCTGATGCTCAAGCAACGGGTAATAACCGGGGTAATCCTGGCGCCGATCGCAATTGCCGGCTTCATTTTCCTGCAGGGTGGTCTGTTTGCCCTGTTCATCGGTGCGGTGGTCACCCTTGGAGCCTGGGAGTGGGCACGTCTGGCTGGTGAGACCGCGCAGACCCATCGGGTTGTCTATGCCGCGGTTGTGGCGGTGATTCTCTGGGCCTTGTATCAGTTTGGCTGGACGCCTGGTCCGGTGCTGGTGCCGGCGCTGTTGTGGTGGCTGCTGGCCTGTGTGCTGATCGTACGTTATCCCGAAGCCAAGGGGTTGCGTAGTGGCATGCCGCTGGCCTGGCTGTTCGGGCTGTTGATTTTGGTTCCGGCCTGGTACGGCCTGGTCTGGCTGAGAGGTCAGGCGCATGGCCTGTGGTTGATTCTGGCCTTGGTGGTGCTGGTCTGGGCGGCGGATATCGGTGCCTATTTCGCCGGCAAGACTTGGGGCAAGCGCAAGCTGCTGCCCAATGTCAGTCCCGGCAAGACCCTGGAAGGTCTGCTGGGTGGTGTGCTGCTGACCCAGGCACTGGCGCTGGCAGCGCTGCTTTATCTGAACTGGAGCTTGCCGTCGCTGCTGTTGGGGTTGCTGGGCGCCTTGCTGGTAGTGTTGTTTTCGGTAGTCGGCGACCTGACCGAAAGTCTGTTCAAGCGTGAACAGGGCCTCAAGGACAGTAGCAAGCTGTTGCCCGGACATGGCGGGGTGCTTGATCGGATTGATAGCCTGACGGCGGCCATTCCGGTGTTTTCGCTGTGCTGGTGGCTGATTGGGAGTCAGCTCGGGTGAGGCGTCAGCAACTTTGTGTGCTGGGCGCCACCGGCTCGATTGGAGTCAGTACTCTGGATGTGGCGAGGCGGCATCCGGAGCGTTATCAGGTTTGGGCGCTGACGGGCTTTAGTCGTGTTGATGTTCTGCTTGAGCAGTGTCTGGCTCACCGCCCGCAGGTGGCGGTTGTTGCCCATGCCGCGCAGGCAGTGGCGCTGCAGCAGCAATTGCGTGAGGCGGGTCTGGCAACTGAGGTGCTGCACGGCCCCAAGGCGTTGTGTCAGGTTGCTTCCAGCAGTCAGGTCGATGTAGTGATGGCGGCGATTGTCGGCGCTGCTGGTCTGGAGCCGACCCTGGCGGCGGTGCGAGCCGGCAAGCGGGTACTGCTGGCCAACAAGGAAGCACTGGTGATGTCCGGGGCGTTGTTCATGCAGGCCGTGGCTGAGTCCGGCGCTCAGTTGCTGCCGATCGATAGTGAGCACAATGCGATTTTTCAGTGTATGCCAGCCGATTACGCCCGTGGTCTGGCACCGGTCGGAGTACGTCGGATTCTATTGACGGCCTCTGGTGGTCCGTTCCGGGAGTGGCCGCTGGAGGCGCTGGCAAGCGTGACTCCTGAGCAGGCCTGTGCTCATCCCAACTGGTCCATGGGGCAGAAAATTTCCGTCGACTCGGCCAGCATGATGAACAAGGGGCTGGAGTTGATCGAAGCCTGCTGGCTGTTCGACGCGGAGCCGCAGCAGGTCGAGGTGGTGATTCATCCTCAAAGCGTGGTGCATTCGCTGGTTGATTACGTCGATGGCTCGGTATTGGCTCAGTTGGGTAATCCCGATATGCGCACTCCGATCGCCCATGCGCTGGCCTGGCCTGAGCGCATCGACTCGGGTGTCAGTGCGCTGGATTTGCTGCTGACCGCCCGGCTGGACTTCCAGGCCCCTGATCCGCAACGTTTCCCTTGTCTGGGGTTGGCGCGTCAGGCTGCTGAAGCCGGTGGAACCGCCTGCGCCATGCTCAATGCTGCCAATGAGGTCGCCGTGGCCGCCTTTCTTGAGCGGCGGATTGGTTTTACCGATATCCCTGTTATCATCGAAGACACACTGAACCGTATTACGGTGGAGTCGGTCAAAGATTTGCAGCACATAATGTGGGCCGACCAGGTTGCGCGTGAACAGGCCGCGCACTGGGTTGCCCGCCGCAGTTGAGGCTGCCGGCTTGAGTTGAAGCCTTCACCAACGAGGCGTTGAATGGATCTGCTGTTTACAATTGTGGCGACCATCGTGGCTTTGGGCCTATTGGTCACCATCCACGAATACGGGCACTTCTGGGTCGCGCGTCGCTGCGGGGTCAAGGTTCTGCGTTTTTCGGTCGGTTTCGGCTCGCCGCTGTATCGCTGGTATGACCGCCAAGGCACCGAATTCGTGATTGCCGCCATTCCCCTGGGCGGCTACGTCAAAATGCTGGATGAGCGCGAGGCGCCGGTCGATGAGGCGGAGCTGGAGCGCGCGTTCAATCGCAAGGACGTCAAACAGCGCATCGCCATCGTTGCAGCAGGGCCTTTGGCCAACTTTCTGCTGGCCATTGTCGCTTTCTGGATTATCGCCGTAGTTGGTATTACCACGTTGGCGCCCGTGCTTGGTCCAGTACAGCCGGGCAGTGTCGCGGCGCGTGCAGGGTTGAGCGAAGGGCTGGAAATTCTTGAGGTCGATGGCCGGACAACCCGCAGTTGGCATGAGGTCAATCTGCAGTTGATTCGCCGGCTTGGCGAAACCGGGCAGATGCAGGTCACGGCCCAGAGCCTGGAAGGTGGCGAGCCACAAACCTATACCCTGGAGTTGCGCGATTGGTTGCGTGGCGCCGATCAGCCGGACCCGATTGCTGCGCTGGGGTTGACCAGTTGGCAGCCGATAGTGGCGCCCCGGATCGGCCAGCTCAATGCCGATGGCGCGGCGGCAGCGGCAGGGTTGCAGCAGGGTGATCTGATTGTCGAGGTCAATGGCGAGCCGGTTGAAGACTGGGTGCGTCAGGTGGTGCCGGCGATTCAGAACAGTGCGGGACAGACGCTGAACCTGGGGATTGAACGCAATGGCCGGTTCCTGAGTGTGGAACTGGTGCCGGCGGTGCGCGAGCAGGGCGAGCGTCAGGTCGGTTTCATCGGTGCCGGGGTCGAAGCATTCGACTGGCCCGAGCACATGATCCGCTCAATTGACTACAACCCGTTGGTGGCGATCCCGGTGGCGGTCGGCAAAACCTGGGACATGACCGTACTAACCCTGGAATCGCTGAAGAAAATGCTGACCGGGCTGGTCTCGGCAAAAAACTTGAGTGGCCCGATAACCATTGCTAAAGTGGCGGGCGCTTCGGCCAAGTCGGGGCTGGAGAGTTTTCTCACCTTTATTGCTTATCTGAGCATAAGTCTGGGGGTACTCAACCTGCTGCCGATTCCGGTGCTTGATGGGGGGCATCTGGTCTATTACACCGCTGAATGGATCCGCGGCAAGCCGCTGTCCGAGCGGATTCAGGCCTGGGGGTTGCAAATTGGCCTGACGCTGATTGTCGGGATCATGCTGTTCGCCATCTATAACGATATCAGCCGGTTGGGTGGCTAATTACTAATTACCAATAAGTGGCTGTCATGCAGATGGCCAAAAATCAACCAGTCAGTCAGAACGGATTTCATGAAACGTTACCTATTGCCTGCGCTATTGCTGACACTCCTGGCGCCTGGGATTGCTCTTGCCGACGCCTTCCGGATCACCGACATTCGCGTCAATGGGTTGCAGCGTGTATCCGCTGGCAGCGTATTCAGCGCGCTGCCACTCAATATTGGTGAGCAGGTCGACAATCAGCAACTGGTTGAGGCTTCGCGAGCGCTGTTTCGCACCGGGTTCTTCCAAGATATTCAGCTGGGCCGCGAAGGCGATGTGCTGGTGATCACTGTGGTCGAGCGGCCATCGATTGCCTCAATCGAGCTGGAAGGCAACAAGGCGATCAAGAGCGAAGATCTGCTCAATGGTCTGCGGATGGCCGGCCTGGCTGAAGGTGAAATCTTCCAGCAGGCGACCCTTGAAGGGGTGCGCAATGAGCTGTTGCGCCAGTACGTGTCCCAGGGGCGCTACTCGGCCGATATCGAAACCCAGGTGATTGCCGAGCCGCGTAACCGGGTTTCGCTGAAAATCGTCATCGACGAGGGCTCGGTGGCATCGATCAGTCATGTCAATGTGGTCGGCAATACGGTTTTTTCCAACGAAGACCTGACCGACCTGTTCGAGCTCAAGACCAGCCGCTGGTACCGCTTCTTCAGCAGTGCCGACAAGTACTCGCGGGAGAAACTCTCCGGTGACCTGGAGCGTCTGCGTTCCTACTATCTGGACCGTGGCTATATCAATATGGATATTGTCTCGACCCAGGTATCCATTACGCCGGACAAGAAACACGTCTACATCACGGTCAATATCGACGAAGGCGAGCAGTACAGCGTGCGTGATGTGCGTTTGTCCGGTGACCTGGTCGTGGCTGAGGACGAAGTACGCAAGTTGCTGTTGATTGAGCCGGGCCAGGTTTTTTCCCGTCAGGTGCTGACGGCGACCTCTGATCTGATCAGCCGGCGCCTGGGCAACGAAGGGTATACCTTCGCCAACGTCAACGGTATTCCCGAGATCCATGAGGAAGATCGCAGCGTTACCGTGACCTTCGTGGTTGACCCAGGGCAGCGGGCCTATGTCAACCGGATCAATTTCCGCGGCAATACCAAGACCGATGACGAAGTACTACGCCGGGAGATGCGCCAGATGGAAGGCGGCTGGGCCTCGACCCACCTGATCGATCAGTCCAAGGTCCGACTTGAGCGCCTGGGCTTCTTCAAGGAAGTCAACGTCGAAACCGTGCCGGTGCCGGGTGCTGACGACCTGATCGATGTCAACTACACGGTGGAAGAGCAGCCGTCCGGTTCTATCACAGCCAGCCTGGGCTTTGCTCAGGGTACCGGTCTGATTCTTGGTGGTTCGATCAGCCAGAACAACTTCTTTGGTACCGGTAACCGGGTCAGCTTCAGCGCTACCCGTTCCGAGTACCAGACGGCGTTGTCGTTTGGCTTTCTCAACCCGTATTTCACGGTTGACGGCGTGAGCATGGGCTACAACGCCTTCTATCGCACCACCGACTATGACCGTTTGAACGTCGATATTTCCAGCTACGCGGTTGACTCCTACGGTGCCGGCTTCAATTTCGGTTATCCGATCAGCGACAACTCGCGGTTGAATTTCGGTCTGTCGGTGCAGAATGACGAGATCAAGACCGGTCGTTATACCGTGCTGGAAATCCACGAGTTCATGCGCCAGGAAGGTGACAAGTTCACCAACTTCAAGTTCAACGCCGGCTGGTCACAGTCGACCCTCAACCGCGGGGTCTTCCCAGACCGCGGGCACTCGCAGTCGCTTGGCGCTGAGGTGACGGTGCCGGGCAGTGACCTGAGCTTCTATTCGCTCGATTACCGGGCCCAGAAGTTTTTCCCGATGACTGAAGATCTGACTCTGCGTCTGCATACTGATCTGGGTTATGTGGATCGCTTCGGCAGTACCAAGGCGGTGCCGTTCTATGAGCACTACTTCGCCGGCGGTATCGGCTCGGTACGCGGTTTCCGCGACAGTACCCTAGGGCCACGCAGCACTCCCAGTCGTAGCAACGCTGATGATCCGCGCTTCCCTGCGGGGTCATTGACCGACCCGGATCAGGATCCGTTGCCCTTTGGTGGTAACGTCAAGATTACCGGCGGTGCCGAAGTGCTGTTCCCGTTGCCCTTTATCAAAGACCAGCGCTCGCTGCGTACGGTGCTGTTCGTTGATGTCGGCAACGTGTTCGACACCAACTGTCTGAACGAGAACCGCAACTGTGGGGATGTCGATCTTGGGGATTTGCGTTACAGTGCCGGTGTCGGTCTGAACTGGCTGACGGCACTGGGGCCGCTGGGTTTCAGTCTGGGGATGCCGCTGAACAAGCAGTCGGGCGACAAGACCCAGGTCTTCCAGTTCACCCTGGGTCAGACCTTCTAATTTCGGCTAATAACGAAACGTTATCAGGAGTCCTTTAAGTGGGTAAGTTTATTCGCGTTGCTTTGATGTCGGTGCTGGTCATGGCCAGTTTCCCGGCTGCCGCCCAGATGAAAATTGCTGTGCTGGACTACCAGATGGCGCTGCTTGAGTCGGATGCGGCCAAACGCTACTCCGTAGATGCCGAGAAGAAATTTGGCAGTCAGTTGCAGCGGCTGCGCAACCTCGAGTCAGAAGCCAAGCGACTGCAGGAGCGTATGCAGCGCGATGGCGACAAGCTGGCCCAGGCCGAGCTGGAACGTCTGGAGCTGGAATTCCGCCAGAAAGCCCGCGAATTTCAGAGCGAGTCGCGTGAACTGAACGAAGCCAAGGCCGCTTCTGATCGGGAGATGCTGGAGCAGCTCAAGCCCAAGCTGGATCAGGCGGTCGAAGCCGTTCTGCAAGCCGGCTCCTATGATCTGGTAATCGATCGCAGCGCGGTGGTGGACGTCAAGCCGGAGTTCGATATCACCCGTCAGGTGATTGAACGCCTGAACAGCATGCGCTGAGTATCATGAGTACTACTGTCTCTCTGACCCTGTCCGAGCTGGCCCAGCTTCTGGATGCGCGGCTACTTGGTGAGGGGGGCGGGCGCATTACCGGTCTGGCAACCCTGCAGGAAGCCGGACCGGGTCAACTGAGTTTTCTTGCCAATCCGCAGTATCGTAAGTATCTGGCTACCAGCCAAGCCGAGGCGGTGTTGCTGACCGAGGCCGATGCCGAAGGTTTTACCGGTAATGCGCTGATCGTCGCCAACCCCTATCTGGCTTATGCCCGTCTGTCTCATCAGTTCGATCCGAAACCACGTCCAGCGCCTGGGATTCATCCAACGGCGGTAGTGGCTGAGGATGCCGTGGTCGACGCCAGTGCGGCAATCGGTCCGCACGTGGTCATCGAGTCCGGTGCGGTCATCGGTCCGGGGGTTACGCTGGGCGCGGGTTGCTTTATCGGGGCTCGAAGCCGGATCGGCGAAGGTGGTTGGCTGGCTGCCCGGGTAACCCTGTATCACGACGTGATTATCGGGGCCCGGGTCGTGATTCAATCCGGTGCGGTCATTGGCGCTGAAGGGTTCGGCTTTGCCAACAACAAGGGGCGCTGGGAGAAGATTGCCCAGATCGGTGGCGTGCGTATTGGTGATGATGTCGAAATTGGCTCCAATACCTGTATCGATCGTGGCGCCCTGGCCGACACTCTGATCGGCGATGGAGTCAAACTCGATAACCAAATCCAGATTGCCCACAACGTGCAGATTGGCGATCACACTGCCATGGCCGCCTGTGTCGGTATCTCCGGCAGCACCCGTATCGGTCGGCACTGTACCATTGCTGGCGGGGTCGGCATGGTTGGGCATATCGAAGTCTGCGACAACGTCTTTGTCAGCGGTATGACCATGGTCACCCGCTCGATCACCGAACCAGGTGCCTATTCTTCGGGAACGGCCATGCAACCTGCGGCGGAATGGAAAAAGAGCGCGGCGCGGATCAGGCAACTGGACTCGTTGGTCAAGCGGGTGCAACAACTGGAAAAACAGTTGTCGGCGGTGACTCCAGGGACGCAGGATTCATCTGAATCCTGAGCTTGCGCCACGCTGGCGCATCATAATTTTCACTGCAAGGCCTTGCCATACATGGATATCAACGAAATCAAAGAGTATCTGCCACACCGCTATCCTTTCTTGCTGGTAGATCGGGTGTTGGAGCTGGATCTGGAAGGCCGCAAGATTCGCGCCTACAAGAATGTGTCGGTCAACGAACCGTTTTTCAACGGCCACTTTCCTGGTCATCCGATCATGCCGGGTGTGCTGATCATTGAGGCCATGGCTCAAGCCGCTGGCCTGCTAGGTTTCAAGATGATGAACACCAAGGCTGAAGATGGCACGCTGTATTACTTTGTCGGCTCCGACAAGCTGCGTTTCCGCCAGCCGGTAGTGCCGGGTGATCAGCTGCAGTTGGAAGCCGAGTACCTGAGCAACAAGCGGGGCATCTGGAAGTTTGCCTGTCGGGCGCTGGTGGATGGCAAGGAGGCTTGTTCCGGCGAAATCATCTGTGCGGAACACAAGGTATGAGTCGGATTCACCCTCAGGCGATCGTCGATCCATCCGCCCGCCTGGCGGATGATGTCGAGGTAGGCCCCTGGACCCTGATTGGACCAGAGGTCGAAATCGGTGCCGGTAGCGTCATCGGTTCGCATGTGGTGATCAAGGGGCCGACCCGAATCGGTCGCAACAACCGTATCTTTCAGTTTGCCTCGGTCGGTGAGGACTGTCAGGACAAGAAGTACAACGGTGAGCCGACCCGGCTGGAAATCGGTGACAACAATGTCATCCGCGAGGGTTGCACCATTCATCGCGGCACCGTGCAGGATCAGGGCGTGACCCGGATCGGAAGCAACAACCTGCTGATGGCTTATGTGCATGTGGCCCACGACTGCGTGGTTGGCGACAACATTATCATGGCCAACAATGCCACCATCGCCGGTCATGTGCAGATCGGCAATGGCGCGATCCTGGGTGGTTACACTACAGTTCACCAGTTCTGTCATATTGGCTCCTTTGCCATGAGCGCGGCCAATAGCGCGGTGTTCAAGGACATCCCGGCCTTTGTCATGGTCGGTGGCAATCCGGCCGGTGCCCACGGCATGAACTTTGAGGGCATGCGCCGGCGTGGCTACAGCGCAGAATTGGTCAGTGCCCTGCGCCGTGCCTACAAGGTCGTCTACCGTCAGAGTCTGACTCTGCAGGAAGCGCTGACCCAACTGGAGAGCAGTGCCGAGCAGTATCCCGAAGTCGCGCTTTACCGCGACTCCATTCTGGCCTCGACTCGCGGTATTACCCGGTAGTGGCAACTCAGCAACCTCTATGTATTGCGCTGGTCGCCGGAGAAGCCTCCGGCGATACCCTGGGTGCCGGCCTGATTCGGGCGCTCAAACGACGTTTTCCCGATGCGCGGTTTGTCGGTATCGGTGGCCCGAAAATGCTCGCCGAGGGCATGCAGACCCGGGTCCCGATGGAGCGTCTGTCGGTAATGGGGTTGGTCGAAGTACTCGGGCGGCTGCGTGAGTTGCTGCGGATTCGGCGTGAGCTGGTCGATTATCTCAAGGCCGAGCAGCCCGACGTGTTCATCGGCATCGATGCGCCGGATTTCACTCTGGGGGTTGAGCGGCGGTTGCGTGAAGCCGGTATTGCCACCGTGCATTATGTCAGCCCTTCAGTCTGGGCCTGGCGTGAGAAGCGGGTGCTGGGCATTCGCGAATCCACTGACTTGATGCTGACCCTGTTCCCGTTCGAGGAAGAGGTTTATCTGCGCCATGGGGTACGGGTGCGCTGCGTTGGTCATACTCTGGCTGATCGTATCGCTCTGGAGCCTGATCGTCTGGCGGCGCGCGAAGCGCTGGACCTGGCCGCAGAGGCTCGGGTGGTGGCGCTGATGCCTGGTAGCCGCAATGGCGAACTGCGCAAGCTCGGGCGGCTGTTCCTGGATACTGCCAGTTGGTGCCTGGAGCGCGATCCGACCTTGCAGTTCATCCTGCCGTGCGCCAATCCGCAACGCCGCGAGCAGATGGAGGCAATCATTGCCGAATCCGGGATGGTTTTGCCGCTGACCTTGCTCGATGGTCAGGCCCACGAAGCACTGGCAGCCTGTGATGCTGTACTGATTGCCTCGGGTACTGCGACCTTGGAAGCGATGTTGTTCAAACGGCCTATGGTCGTGGCCTATCGGATGGCCGGTCTAACCTTTAAGATTCTTAAGCGGCTGGTCAAGGTCGGCCATGTTGCTCTTCCCAATCTGCTCGCCGGGCGTGAAGTGGCGCCTGAGTTCCTTCAGGATGCGGCGACCCCTGAAGCGCTGGGGGGAGCACTGCTCGCCCGTCTGCAGCCCAGTCCCGAACGTGACGACGCCCAGGCCACCTTTCTTGAGCTGCACCAGCTCTTGCGCCGTGACGCGGACAATGCCGCTGCCGAGGCGATTCTGGAGTTGCTGCGCGATAAGGGCCGGCTATGACCCAGCTGAGCATGGACTGGGCCTTGTCGGCAGGTGACGAGTTGATAGCAGGGGTGGATGAGGTTGGCCGTGGTCCGCTCTGTGGTGCGGTAGTGACAGCTGCGGTGATTCTTGATCCAACCAGACCTATTGAGGGTCTGAACGACTCGAAGAAGCTTACCGAGGCCCGCCGCGAAGCACTGTTTCCGCTGATTCAGGAGCGGGCGCTGGCCTGGTGCATTGCCCGGGCTGAGGTCGAGGAGATCGATCAGTTGAATATTCTCCATGCCACCATGCTGGCGATGCAGCGGGCGGTGGCTGGTTTGGCTGTGATCCCGGACCGGGTGCTGATTGACGGCAATCGCTGTCCGCCACTGCCAATGCCGGCTGAACCTGTGGTCAAGGGTGACAGTCGGGTGCCGGCGATTGCTGCCGCCTCAATTCTGGCCAAGGTGGCTCGGGATCGAGAAATGTGCGAGCTGGACCGTCAGTACCCTGGCTATGGCCTGGCCGGGCATAAGGGCTATCCGACCCCGGTGCATCTGCAGGCTTTGCGCGAGCTGGGGGCTACGCCCATTCATCGGCGCTCGTTCGCGCCGGTGCGGGCAGTTTTGGAATCTTGACGGCGCTTGAGGCGGGCTGATCAATTGCTCCGAAGTCAGGTGCACGGTTGGCGGTGAGCTGTTCTAGACCGTTAGGGAAACACTGATTAAATCAGTTTCGGTGTTGACCCAATTGTCGCTGACCTGTTCTGGACACGCCGTGAACCCATCCCTGGGGGCTTGACGATGCCCGTCCGGGGCATCGACAGTCCAGAACAGGTCAGCGCCAACTGGGCTACTGAGCTTGCGTGCAATTAATCAGTGTTTCCTTGGTGTTTCCTGAGCGCCAGGCTGGCCGCAGTCTACCCCCGCCGCTACAATCCATGCTTTGAACATCCCTCCAGCGTCCACAGGATTCGCATGAACCATAGCTTCATCCATTTGCGCGTACACACCGAATTTTCCCTGGTCGACGGCCTGGTCAAAGTCAAGCCGCTGATCAAGACGGTGGGCGAGGCGGGCATGCCGGCGGTGGCGGTGACCGACCAGAGCAACATGTGCAGTCTGGTGAAGTTTTACAAGACCGCCATGGGTGCGGGCATCAAGCCGATTTCCGGGGTGGATGTCTGGTTGGTCGGGCGCGATGACGATGACCAGCTTACTCGCATGACCCTGTTGGCGATGGATGCCAAGGGCTACCGCAACCTGACCGAGCTGGTATCGCGCGGTTTTACCGAAGGTCAGAGCAATGGCCTGTCGACCGTACGCCGGGAGTGGATCGCCGAGGCCAGTGAAGGGGTGATCGCGCTGTCGGGGGCAAAAGAAGGTGAAATCGGCCAGGCCTTGCTATCGAGTAATCCGCAGATGGCCGACGAGTTGCTGGATTTCTGGATGACGGTGTTCCCCGAGCGCTTTTATCTGGAGCTGCAGCGGACCGACCGGGCCAACGATGAAGAGCATGTACATGCCGCCGTGGCCCTGGCGGTGCGCAGTGGTTGCCCGGTAGTGGCAACCAACGATGTGCGGTTTCTCAAGCGCGAAGATTTCGAAGCCCATGAAACCCGTGTCTGCATTGGTGAGGGCCGGGCGCTGGACGATCCGCGCCGGGTGCGTCAGTACAGCGAAGAGCAGTATCTCAAGACTCCTGCGGAAATGGCCGAGCTGTTTGCCGATATCCCCGAGGCACTGGAGAACTCGGTCGAAATTGCCCGCCGCTGTAATATCGAGGTGCAGCTGGGCACCTACTTCCTGCCGGATTTCCCGATTCCCGAAGGCATGACCATCGAGGAATACTTCAAGCAGGTTTCATTCGAGGGACTGGAAGAGCGACTCAAGGTCATTCTGCCGCCCGATACCCCGGATTATGAGGCCAAGCGTCAAGTATATATCGACCGGCTTAACTTCGAGCTGGATATCATCAACCAGATGGGTTTCCCTGGCTACTTCCTGATCGTGATGGACTTCATCAAGTGGGCTAAGGGCAACGGGGTGCCGGTAGGCCCTGGTCGAGGCTCGGGTGCCGGTTCACTGGTGGCCTACTCGCTGTTGATCACTGATCTTGACCCGCTGCAGTATGACCTGCTGTTCGAGCGTTTCCTCAACCCCGAGCGGGTCTCGATGCCCGACTTTGACGTTGACTTTTGCATGGAAGGCCGGGACCGAGTGATTGACTATGTGGCCGATATGTATGGCCGCAACGCGGTGTCGCAGATCATCACTTTCGGTACCATGGCGGCCAAGGCGGTAGTGCGCGATGTGGCGCGGGTGCAGGGCAAGTCCTATGGCCTGGCCGACAAGCTGTCGAAGATGATTCCGTTCGAAGTCGGCATGACCCTGGCCAAGGCCTATGAACAGGAAGAGATGCTCCGCGACTTCCTCGCCAACGACGAGGAAGCCCAGGAAATCTGGGACATGGCGCTCAAGCTTGAAGGCATCACCCGTAACGTCGGCAAGCACGCCGGTGGGGTGGTGATCGCGCCGACCAAACTGACCGACTTTGCCCCGCTTTATTGCGACGAGTCTGGTGGTGGTCTGGTAACCCAGTTCGACAAGGATGATGTGGAGTCGGCCGGTCTGGTCAAGTTCGACTTCCTCGGGTTGCGGACCCTGACCATCATCAAGTGGGCGATGGAGACCATCAACCGCGAGCAGGCCAAGAAGGGTCTTGAGCCGATTAATATCGATTTCATCCCGCTGGATGACAAGCCGACCTATGCCATGTTGCAGAAGGCCGAGACCACGGCGGTGTTCCAGCTTGAATCGCGCGGCATGAAGGAGCTGATCAAGAAGCTCAAGCCGGACTGTCTGGAAGACCTGATCGCACTGGTGGCCCTGTTCCGTCCGGGGCCACTGCAATCGGGCATGGTTGACGACTTCATCAACCGTAAACACGGGCGCGAGGAAATTTCCTACCCGCACCCGAACTACCAGTACCCCGGACTGGAGCCGGTGCTCAAACCGACCTACGGCATCATTCTGTATCAGGAACAGGTGATGCAAATTGCTCAGGTAATGGCCGGCTACACCCTCGGTGGTGCCGACATGTTGCGCCGGGCGATGGGCAAGAAGAAGCCGGAGGAGATGGCCAAGCAGCGTGCCGTCTTCCTGGAGGGCTGCCAGAACAACAACATTGATGCCGACCTGGCGGGCAACATCTTCGACCTGGTGGAAAAGTTCGCCGGTTACGGGTTCAACAAGTCGCACTCGGCGGCCTATGGTCTGGTCTCCTACCAGACCGCCTGGCTCAAGGCGCACCACCCGGCGCCGTTCATGGCTGCGGTACTCTCGGCCGATATGCACAACACCGACAAGGTGGTGACCCTGATCGAGGAATGCCGCAGCATGAAGCTGCGGATCAAGGCGCCTGACGTCAATGTTTCCGAGTTCAAGTTCACCGTCGATGAAGTTGGCGATGTGGTTTATGGTCTGGGCGCGATCAAGGGTGTGGGCGAGGGGCCGGTGGAAACCATCGTCGAGACCCGCCAGGCCGGCGGGCCGTTCAATGATCTGTTCGACTTCTGCGCCCGGGTCGATCTCAAGCGCATCAACAAGCGGGTTATGGAAGCGCTGATTCGTAGTGGTGCGCTGGACCGGCTGGGGCCGTTCTTTGCCGAGGAGCCGCAGGCCTACCAGAAGCAGATCGACCGTAACCGTGCAGCTCTGATGGCGGCCATGGAAGAGGCCATTGCCTCGGCTGAGCAGAGCGCCAAGAGCGCTGACAGCGGCCATGATGATCTGTTTGGCGATCTGCTGGGACCGTCAACCGAGCGTGATGTCTACGAACCCTATCGAAGGGTGCGCGAATGGAGTTTCAAGGAACGGCTGCGTGGCGAGAAGGAAACCCTCGGCCTGTATCTGACCGGTCACCCAATTGATGAGTATGAACAGGAAGTACGACGCTTTGCCCGGCAGCGGATTCTCGATCTGAAACCCTCGCGTGACAGCCAGACCGTAGCCGGGCTGGTTTTCGATCTGCGGGTGATGAAGAACAAGCGTGGCGACAAGGTGGCGTTCGTGACTCTGGATGACCGTTCGGCACGGATCGAGGCTTCGCTGTTCTCCGAAGCTTATGCTGCCGCTCAGGCTCTGTTGCAGAAAGATGCGCTGCTGGTCATTGAGGGCGAGGTGGCGCTGGATGATTTCTCCGGCGGCATGCGTCTGCGAGCCAAGCGGGTGATGAGTCTGGAAGAAGCGCGTACTGCTTTGCTCGACAGCGTGCGTATTAGGCTGGATACCCAGCGTCATGGGCCGGACAGCCTGGGCAAGGTTGCCACACTGTTGCAGCAGCATCGTGGTGAGTGCTCAGTCAGCGTTGAACTGCAGCGCCCGGATGCTCAGGCGCTATTGCGTCTGGGTGATGACTGGTGCGTTGAGCCGGCTGATGATCTGGTGCAGAGCCTGCGTGACCAGTTGGGCAAAGACAGCGTCTCCTTGCACTACAGATAGGCTCTGCGTGTTGCCCGCCAGACTTGTGGCGCGGGTAACAGCAGTGATTCTCGACGAATCTGCGGCAATCCCGTAAGGTATTGCCAAACAATTTCTGACGCCCGACGGGCCGCCACGCGGATAATGGATGCTTATGAGCAAGAGTCAGCAATACCTGGAATTCGAACAGCCCATCGCTGATTTGCAAGCCAAGATTGAGGAGCTACGTCTGGTCGGCAATGACAACTCTCTCAATATCACCGAAGAAATTGCCAAGCTGCAGGACAAGAGCAAGTCGCTCACCGAAAGCATTTTCGGCAATCTCAGCAGTTGGCAGGTTGCGCAGATGGCGCGGCACCCGCAGCGCCCCTATACCCTGGATTACATCAGCCATATTTTTACCGACTTTGAAGAGCTGCATGGTGATCGGCACTTTGCCGACGATGCGGCGATCGTTGGTGGGATGGCGCGCCTGGATGGTCGCCCAGTGATGATTATCGGTCACCAGAAGGGTCGCGATGTCCGCGAGAAGGTTCGGCGCAACTTCGGTATGCCCAAGCCTGAAGGCTACCGCAAGGCTTGCCGGCTGATGCAGATGGCCGAGCGCTTCAATATGCCGATCGTCACCTTTATCGATACCCCGGGCGCCTATCCGGGGATCGACGCTGAGGAACGCGGCCAGAGCGAGGCGATTGCCTGGAACCTGCAGGTGATGGCGCGACTGAAGACCCCGATCATCGCCACTGTGATTGGCGAGGGTGGTTCCGGTGGTGCGCTGGCCATCGGTGTCTGTGACCATCTGATGATGTTGCAATACTCCACCTACTCGGTGATTTCGCCGGAAGGCTGTGCCTCTATTCTGTGGCGTAGCGCCGAGAAGGCTGCTGATGCCGCTCAGGCCATGGGCGTGACTGCTGAGCGGCTCAAGGAGTTGGGACTGGTCGATAGCCTGATCCCCGAACCGCTGGGTGGCGCGCACCGTAACCCGGCTGAAACCGCTGCGCGGATCAAGACCCGCTTGATTGCCGAACTCGACAAGCTCGGTGGCCTGGCTGATGACGCACTGCTGGAGCAGCGTTACCAGCGGCTGATGAGTTACGGCCTGCAGTAACATGTTGTCTTCGCAGGCGCTGCTCGAGCAGTTGGCGCCCTGCGCCCATGCCCCGGCCTGGTGGTTGGGGCTGTCCGGCGGCTTGGATTCTCTGCTGTTGCTGGACTTGTTGGCCGAGTTGGCGACAACCCATCAAATTCCCCCTCTGCGCGTTATCCATATCCACCATGGTCTGCATCCCGATGCCGATGCCTGGGCCGAGCATTGCCGCGAGGCTTGTGAACAACGGGGTTTGCCGCTGCACTGCGAGCGGGTGACGCTGGCGCCTGGCGGCAGCGTTGAAGAGGCTGCCCGTCATGCGCGCTATGCTGCCTTCGAGCGACAGCTTGGGTCTGGCGAGGTGCTGCTGCTGGCCCATCATCGAGATGATCAGTTGGAAACCTTGTTGTTTCGAGTGCTGCGTGGCACCGGTGTGCGCGGGCTGGCCGGCATGCCGCGTGAGCGTGCCCTGGGGCAGGGGCGGTTGTATCGGCCACTACTGGGATTTTCCCGAAGTGAGTTGGAGCGCGAGGCGCGCCAGCGTGGGCTGAGCTGGATCGACGACCCGGCCAATACCGACCCGCGCTTTGCCCGCACCGCTCTGCGTCATCAATGGCTGCCGAACCTGCGTCAGGCCTGGCCACAACTGGATGACAACCTACTGCGCCTGGCTGCCCATGCCGAGGAAGCCAACAGTCTGCTTGATGAGCGAGCGGCCGAGGATCTGGAACGCTGTACTGACGCTTTAGCCGATGTCTGGCTGAGTGCCTGGCCCAGCTTGCTGGTGGAGCGCCTGCTGGAGCTGAGTCCAGCCCGGCAGCGCAATCTGCTGCGGTTCTGGCTGCATGGGCTGGGTCATGTGGCGCCGGAACAGCGTCAGTTACTGCAATGGCAGCAGCAGTTGACTGCTGCGGCTGATCGCCAGCCGTTGCTGAGTCTGGCTGACTACCGCTTGTGCCGTTCGTCGGATCGTCTATGGTGCTTGCCGGCAGCGGGGTTGCCAGCCGGTGAGGCTGAGGAACTGCACAAGCTGGCCGATACCCGGCTGCGTGCGGGTAATGGCTGGTTGTGTTGGCGTCGCCGCCAGGGCGGGCTGCTGCCGGGGGCTGGGCCATGGCAGATTGATTATCGCCAGGGCGGGGAGCGCGTTCGTCTGCCGGGTAGACCCAGTCAGTCACTCAAACAGTTGTTCCAGGAGGCTGGCATTCCTATGTGGCTGCGTCCATCAATCCCGTTGCTATACTGCCAAGGGCATCTGGTATCGGTGGCTGGTCGTTGGAATGCTGAGGCCTTCATGGCCGCGCCGGACCAGGATGGCTGGGAGTTGAGCTGGTTTCCGTGTGCGGAAAGGCCAGCTACGGATTGAGCAAGACGGGGCGCTCTGGTATCCTGATATCCCATCTTGACGAGACTTTGGGAAAGACCTTTTTCCCGGCTCCCTTTCGATTCCTTGCGGCCCTGCCGCCTAACAGTTCAATCACGGGTTTTTCATGACGCGCTACATTTTCGTCACGGGTGGTGTTGTATCTTCTTTGGGTAAGGGCATCGCCTCGGCATCCCTGGCGGCAATTCTCGAAGCGCGTGGCCTCAAGGTCACCATGCTCAAGCTGGATCCCTATATCAACGTTGATCCCGGCACTATGAGCCCGTTCCAGCATGGCGAAGTATTCGTCACCCATGACGGCGCCGAGACCGACCTTGACCTGGGGCACTACGAGCGCTTCGTGCGCACCACCATGACCCAGAACAACAACTTCACCACTGGCCGGGTATATGCCGACGTGCTGCGCAAGGAGCGACGTGGCGATTATCTGGGCGCCACCATTCAGGTGATTCCGCATATCACCGACGAGATCAAGAGCCGGATCATCAAGGGTGCCGCTGGTGCCGATGTGGCGCTGGTCGAAATCGGTGGCACGGTCGGCGACATCGAGTCGCAGCCGTTCCTTGAAGCGATCCGTCAGTTGCGGGTCGAAGTTGGCGCCAAGCGCGCGATGCTGATGCACTTGACCCTGGTGCCCTATATCGCCACCGCCGGCGAGACCAAGACCAAGCCGACCCAGCACTCGGTCAAGGAGCTGCGTTCGATCGGTCTGCAGCCTGATGTGCTGATCTGCCGCTCCGACCACCCGATCGATCTGTCGTCACGGCGCAAGATCGCCCTGTTTACCAACGTTGAAGAACGCGCAGTCATCGCGCTGGAAGATGTCGACACCATCTACCGGATTCCGACGGTACTGCATGCTCAGGGCCTGGACGATTTCGTGGTTGAGCGCTTCGGTCTGGAGTGTGGTGGCGCGGATCTGTCCGAATGGGAACGGGTGGTTGATGCCAAGCTCAATCCTGAGCACGAAGTCACCATCGCCATGGTCGGCAAGTACATGGAGCTGCTGGATGCCTACAAATCGCTGATCGAGGCGCTCAGCCATGCCGGCATTCAGAGCCGGACCAAGGTCAATGTGCGTTATATCGACTCCGAAGATATCGAAACCAAGGGTACCGCCCTGCTGGAAGGGGTCGATGCCATCCTGGTGCCGGGCGGCTTTGGACTGCGCGGCGTGGAAGGCAAGATCAAGACCGTACAGTATGCCCGCGAGAACAAGATCCCTTACCTGGGGATCTGTCTGGGCATGCAGGTGGCGGTGATCGAATACGCCCGTAATGTACTGGGCTGGCAGGATGCCAACTCTACTGAATTCGACAAGACTTCTGCCCACCCGGTAGTAGGTCTGATCACCGAGTGGCAGACCGCCAGCGGCGAGAAGCAGCAGCGCAGCGAGGAGTCCGATCTGGGTGGCACCATGCGCCTTGGTGGTCAGGAGTGTGCCTTGGTGCCGGGCTCGCTGGCCTATGACTGCTACGGCAAGGACGTGATTGTTGAGCGTCATCGCCATCGTTACGAGGTCAATAACAACCTGTTGCCGGAACTCGAGGCGGGTGGTTTGAAAATTACCGGTCGTTCGGTCGATGGCGCACTGGTTGAAATGGTCGAAGCGCCGAATCATCCGTGGTTCGTTGCCTGCCAGTTCCACCCTGAATTCACCTCGACGCCGCGTTATGGTCATCCGCTGTTCAGTGGTTTCGTCAACGCAGCGCTGAAGCAACATTCGGCCAAGGCCTGAGGAACAAGCATGTCGCAGAAAATCGTGACCGTTGGTGATATTCAGATCGCCAACGACAAGCCCTTCGTGCTGTTTGGTGGCATGAACGTTCTGGAATCCCGCGACCTGGCCATGCAGATCTGCGAAACCTATGTCGAGGTGACCGGCAAGCTGGGGATTCCCTACGTGTTCAAGGCCAGTTTCGACAAGGCCAACCGTTCGTCGATCAACTCCTTCCGTGGTCCGGGTCTGGATGAAGGGCTGAAAATCTTCGAAGAGATCAAACAGACCTTCAAGGTGCCGGTCATTACCGATGTGCACGAACCCTATCAGGCGGCGCCGGTGGCCGAGGTCTGCGACATCATCCAGTTGCCGGCCTTCCTGTCGCGCCAGACCGACCTGGTTGTAGCGATGGCGAAAACCAATGCGGTGATCAACATCAAGAAGGCCCAGTTCCTTGCGCCGCAGGAGATGAAGCATATCCTCAGCAAGTGCGAGGAAGCCGGCAATGAGCGGTTGATCCTGTGCGAACGCGGCTCCAGTTTTGGCTACAACAATCTGGTAGTCGACATGCTTGGCTTCGGCATCATGAAGCAGTTCGAGTACCCGGTGTTCTTTGATGTCACCCATGCCCTGCAGATGCCGGGCGGGCGTAGCGATTCGGCCGGTGGCCGTCGGGCCCAGGTCACCGACCTGGCCAAGGCCGGCATGAGCCAGGGCTTGGCCGGGCTGTTCCTGGAAGCTCATCCGGATCCGGACAATGCCAAGTGTGACGGTCCCTGTGCTTTGCGTCTGAACAAGCTGGAGCCTTTCCTGTCCCAGCTCAAGGCGCTGGATGAACTGGTCAAGAGTTTCCCTGTGCTGGAAACCGCCTGACAATTTTCCGATTGATTTCTGTATACGATGGAGCAAGCAGCAACCATGGCTAAGATCATTGACATCAAGGGTCGTGAAGTTCTCGATTCCCGCGGCAACCCGACCGTTGAAGCCGACGTGATTCTCGAAGGCGGCATTGTGGGCAGCGCCTGTGCGCCGTCTGGAGCCTCCACCGGTTCGCGTGAAGCACTGGAGCTGCGTGATGGCGACAAGGGTCGTTATCTGGGCAAAGGTGTGCTCAAGGCTGTGGCCAACGTCAATGGCCCGATCCGTGAGCTGCTGGTGGGCCGCGATGCCAGTGATCAGCGTGGTCTGGATATGGCCATGATCGAGCTGGACGGCACCGAAAACAAGGCCACGCTGGGCGCCAACGCGATCCTCGCTGTCTCTCTGGCGGCAGCCAAGGCGGCCGCTCAGGCCAAGGGCATGCCGCTATACGCCCACATTGCCGAGCTGAACGGCACGCCGGGTGTCTACTCCATGCCGGTACCGATGATGAACATCATCAACGGTGGTGAGCATGCCGACAACAACGTCGACATTCAGGAGTTCATGGTCCAGCCAGTAGGCGCCAAGACCTTCGCTGATGCCCTGCGTATGGGCGCCGAAATCTTCCATCACCTCAAGGCTGTACTCAAGGCCCGTGGTCTGAACACTGCGGTTGGCGACGAAGGCGGCTTCGCCCCTAACCTGAGCTCCAACGAGGATGCCCTGGGCGCCATCGCCGAAGCCGTGGCCAATGCCGGTTACACGCTGGGTGATGACGTGACCCTGGCGCTGGACTGCGCTTCCAGCGAATTCTACAAAGATGGCAAGTACGATCTGGCTGGCGAAGGCAAGGTGTTTGATGCTGCCGGCTTCGCCGACTATCTGGCGGGTCTGAGTCAGCGTTACCCGATCATCTCCATCGAAGATGGTATGGACGAGTCTGACTGGGCCGGCTGGAAGGTGCTGACCGACAAGATCGGCGAGCAAGTCCAACTGGTGGGTGATGACCTGTTCGTTACCAACACCAAGATCCTCAAGCGTGGTATCGACGAGCAGATCGGCAACTCGATCCTGATCAAGTTCAACCAGATCGGCTCGCTGACCGAAACCCTGGAAGCCATCCAGATGGCCAAGGCTGCCGGCTTTACCGCAGTGATCTCGCACCGCTCGGGCGAGACCGAAGACAGCACCATCGCTGACCTGGCCGTAGGCACCGCCGCAGGCCAGATCAAGACCGGTTCGCTGTGCCGCTCGGATCGCGTGTCCAAGTACAACCAGTTGCTGCGCATCGAAGAGCAACTGGGTGCCAAGGCGCCGTACAAGGGCCGTGCCGAGTTCCGTGGCTAATAGTCTGGTTATACCCCCTCTCCGCCCCGTCGGAGAGGGGGTAGACTACCTTCAGTCGCCTTCTCAAGGCCTGCCCCTATGAAATGGCTCTGGCTCATCACGCTGACTCTGCTGGCTGGTCTGCAATACCGGTTGTGGGTGGGTGATGGCAGCTTTGCCCATGTTGCTCAGCTCAAGCAGCAGATCGCCGCGCAGCAGCGCGAGAACGAGCAGTTGCAGGAGCGCAATCGGGTGTTGACCGCTGAGGTCATCGAACTCAAACAGGGTCTGGAAACCATCGAGGAGCGTGCCCGTCACGAACTCGGCATGGTCAAGGAAGGCGAAATCCTGTTTCAACTGAGCAGCGAATGAGCCCGCACTACTGGGTGGTGATTCCGGCTGCTGGTGTCGGCGCCCGTATGCAGGCTGATCGGCCCAAGCAGTACCTGCCTCTCAGGGGCCGTACCCTGATCGAACATACCCTCGACTGTTTTCTTGGCCAGCCTGAACTTTTGGGACTGGTGGTCTGCCTGTCGGCCGATGATGGCTGGTGGCCGCAACTGCCCTGTGCGCTGGATACCCGCATCAGTCGTGCTGCGGGTGGGCGGGAGCGGGCCGACTCGGTGCTGGCCGGCCTGCAGCGGCTCAGTGAACTGGGTGCTGATGAACAGGACTGGGTGCTGGTCCATGATGCGGCCCGTCCCAACCTGGCTGAAACCGATCTGCACAAGCTGGTGCGTGAGCTGGCTGATGACCCGGTTGGTGGGCTGCTGGCAGTGCCAGTGCGCGATACTCTGAAGCTGGCCGGCCCGGACGGGCGGGTGCAATCAACCCCGGATCGTGCGTTGTACTGGCAAGCCTATACGCCGCAGATGTTTCGTCTTGGCGCCTTGCGCAAGGCACTGGCTGCGGCCCTGGCTGCGGGGGTGGCGATTACCGATGAGGCCTCAGCGATGGAATGGGCCGGATATGCGCCCAGGCTGGTCGAGGGCCGAGCCGACAACCTCAAGGTAACCCGTCCCGAAGATCTGCACTGGCTGGGCTGATGCCTTCCTTGGGCGTGCAACTGTCCAGGCTGTGTGCCCCTACCTTGGGTAGTTCTTCCCAGCGAGTAGTATAGCCTGGGCTCTTGTGGTCCCGGCGCATGGCCCATATCGGGTTGGCCGGTAAGCGGCCGAGACGGATGCTGCCGCGGCCCTGGCGCTGGTTAATCGCATCCAGGGTCTGCATCAGTGCTTCGCTGCCGTGTCGTGGTGGCGGGCTGAACAGGTCAGGGGTGAATTGCTCACGCTTGACCAGATCCATCAATACCACGCCGGCCTTGGCATAGCCCGGCCCTTCCCGGTAATGCTTACGCAACACTTGCTGGGCAGCGGCCTGCAGATCTCGGGTGTCATCACTGGGGGATAGCAGGGCAAGGGTTCCGGCGCAGCGGGCGCTATGCCCGTCGCTGGCGTAGGCGCCCGGTCGGATATAGACATGCACAGCGCCACACAGGCTCCGCTGGGCGCGGAGCTTTTCAGCAGCCTGAGAGACATGCAGGGTGACAGCCTGGGCCAGTGAGTCAAGATCATGAACCCGGTGTCTGAACGAACGGGTGCTGGCGATCATTTTCTTCGGCTCGGGGCTGTCGTCGAAACCGAAGCAGGGTTCGCCGCAGAGTTCGCGTGCGGTGCGCTCCAGTACCACACTGAAGTTTTTGCGCAGCAGCTTGTGATCGGCCTGGGCCAGGTCGATGGCCTTGCGAATGCCCAGGCTGTTCAGACGTATGGCCAGACGCCGGCCAACGCCCCAGACTTCGTGTACATCGGTATAGGCCAGCAGCTTGTCGCGGCGCTGTGGGTCGCTTAGTTCGACTACGCCATGGGTCTTTTCGGGCCAGCGCTTGGCTGCCCAGTTGGCCAGCTTGGCCAAGGTCTTGCTCGGTGCGATGCCGACGCCGACCGACATGCCGATATCACGCTGGATACGCTGGCGCAGATGCTGACCGAAGGGTTCGAGTTCGAGCCCCTGGCCGGTCAGATCGAGAAAGGCCTCGTCAATGTAAAGGAAAGAAGAACAGCCATGGACATGACTTCAGCTCAGACATTCCGCTACTCAATCTCTGATGTCGGATGTCCA